>Ga0136641_1000513_pt1 | contig 16827 bp, 31 predicted proteins | sample EliLak1302023Y_FD_115312 | JGI IMG/M metagenome (GOLD analysis project Ga0136641, IMG submission 115312) | Freshwater microbial communities from Elizabeth Lake, Yosemite National Park, California, USA - 13020-23Y | ecosystem: Environmental > Aquatic > Freshwater > Lake ...
AGTGTTAAAGAAAGCAAGGCAGGTTCATTTACACAGGTAGTTCCAGAATATAAACGACTAAAGAACCGTTATCAACTAATGTGGGAACAAACTGACTGTGTTGATTACCTAAAGACATCAGCAGTATTGGCAGCATACATTGATCAAAGCCTAAGCACCAATACTTTCTATAGTCCACGACATTTTAAAGATGGCAAGGTACCTGGAACATTGATTGCCAAAAATTTAATGTTGGCCTACAAGTGGGGCCTAAAGACGATATATTATAGCCTTATTGACAAGGTAGGTAGTAAGAATATCTTGATGACCCAAAGTGATAGACTAGTAGCATCAGAACCTGTTACTATATACAGCGAAGAAGATGATTGCGAGGCATGTAAATTATAATGGAACATTTTTATCAAAACATATCAGGCTGGTTTTCATTTGAACCACTTTATAAACAAATAATTACCGAGTTACAAGATGGCGCTCATGTAGTTGAAATTGGATCTTGGAAAGGTCGTAGCACGGCATTTTTAGCAATTGAAATTATTAATAGTGGAAAAAATATTAAATTTGATTGCGTCGATACCTGGCAAGGCAGTCCAGTTCATCAACCAGGCGGTCCGTTTGCAGATACGTTTGTAGCCAACGGTTCATTGTATGAACATTTTTTAGAAAATATGAAACCGGTAGAAAATCATTATACACCGTTTCGTATGACTAGTGTTGAGGCGGCAGCTTTGTACAAAGACAAAAGTTTAGATTTTGTATTCATTGATGCCGATCACGAATACGAACCAGTTAGAGAAGATATTTTGGCATGGCTTCCAAAAGTAAAGCCAGGCGGAATGATTGCTGGTGATGATTATGTTGGCGATTGGCCTGGAGTAATAAGAGCTACAAACGAATTATTAAAACCATTACAAATAAGTGGTACTACATGGATATATAGAAATGAGTAAAGAACAATACGATTTAACAAGACAAACAAACTATCTAAAACGTAAAATGTTTTTGGATCCAGAGGGCCCAGTTACAGTGCAGCGTTTTGAAGAAGTAAAATATTCTAAGATTGCCAAGTTTGAAGAATTGGCACGTGGATTTTTTGGGTACCAGAAGAAATCAGTCTTACTAAAGACAAAATGGATCATAAAGATGCCAGTGATGCAGTCAAACACATCTTCACTAGTAACCTACTACGACAGACCGCATTGGACAGTATACAAGGGCGTGCTCCAAGTCAGATCTTCAGCCCCGTAATCAGCATACCTGAATTAGAAGCACTGGTTAGCAATTGGAGTTTTTTCGAAACAAATATTCACAGCAAGAGTTATAGTCACATCATACGTAATGTATATAGCGTGCCTAAAGAAGAATTCAACAAGATACATGACACTAAAGAAATCGTAGAGATGTCTGCCAGTATTGGCCGCTATTATGACAAACTGCATGAACTAAATTGCTTCAAAGAACTCAACCCAAAAACAGTGAGTGAAAGTAGTCATATCAAGGCCATCTGGTTAGCACTGAATGCCAGTTATGCGCTGGAAGCATTCCGTTTCATGGTATCATTTGCCACAAGTTTGGCCATGGTTGAAAACAAGATCTACATTGGCAATGGCAATATTATCAGTTTAATTCTACAGGATGAATTGCTACACGCAGAATGGACTGCTTGGCTGATTAACAATGTGGTAAAAGACGATGAACGTTTTGCCAATGTGGTAGAAGAATGCCGTGAAGAAGTATATGCTATGTATATGGAAGTCATAGAAGAAGAAAAGGCCTGGGCAGATTACCTGTTCAAGAAAGGTCCTGTAATTGGACTTAATGCTACCATTCTAAAAGACTTTGTAGATTATACTGCATTTATGCGTCTTAAAGACATTGGTATCAAGTATGCTGAAGAGCATCCACGTAGCAGTCCTATTCCATGGTTCAACAAACATGTCAATATTGGCAAAAAACAAAGTGCATTACAGGAAACTGAAAGTACGAATTATGTAATTGGGGTGATGTCAGACAATGTTATGTATGACGAATTACCAGATTTGTAAAAGGAAAAAACAATGAAAGCAATATTATGGAGTAAGTATCACTGCCCTTACTGTGATCAAGCACACGCATTATTAAAGTCTAAGGGTTATCAAATTGAAGAACGTAAAATAGGTGATGGTTACACAAAAGAAGAATTGTTAGAAGATGTACCTAATGCTCGTAGTGTTCCACAAATCTTTATCGAAGGTGCTCATGTTGGTGGATTTAAAGAATTGCAGGCGTATTTAAAATGAGTTCCTCAATAATGTATGATACCATCACATTAGATAATACTTGGAATACTACAATCCCTCCACTGACTACTGCCCAGGTAGCAGCGATAACAGGACCATATCCTAGTCTTAATGCCGGAACATATAGTGTAGGCAGTTCTGGTAGTTATTATACCACCAATGGCACCAGCGGCTCAAACTGGGCAACTATCACTAACAGTAATAAACAATCTTCATTACAGGTCCACGGTGATGCAGAGTTTGAAGGCAAGGTTATGATAAACAAGCAGGACCTCGGTGAGTTTATGGAAACAATATCCAAGCGGCTGGCTATACTTGTGCCTGATCCTGAAAAGTTAGAACATTTTGAAGCGTTGAAGAAAGCCTACGAGCATTATAAGATGCTTGAGAAATTATGCGAATTACCCAAAGAAGAAAAGGAATAAAAATGTTAAAAGTTAAAAACGTAGCCCCTGGCAATGTTGTAAGTATTAAAATACTAAACGGCGATGAATTAATTGCTAGATTAAAGGAAGAGTATGCTGATACAGTAGTACTAACTAATCCAATGGTGTTTACTATGACCCCTGAAGGACCAGGATTAATTCCTTGGTTTGCTTTAGGCGATACCACAATGGCAACTATTAAAAAGACTCATATATTTTCAATAGTTAATTCTAAAGTTGAAGCAACTCAAGAGTATGCAGAAAACATGTCTAAATTAGAAAATGCCTAATCATATACCAATTGTTAGTGAAATTGAGATTGACCTTAGTAAATCTCTGAACATGCAGAAGCTGTATGAATCTACGGTAGCTTCTTTTTCTAACAATCCAAAGTATACTATAGAGGGAATTGCAATACCCATCGTATATGTAGAATGTAAAGAGTTTGGTGTAATTGATATTATTGGCGATATTAAGGCAGCATTGTCTAAACTTTATAATTATGCCATGCAAATATATTTCAAACCAATGTGGAATCTATTAAACAAAATTATAGAAACAATAAAAGAGATACTGAGTATTGATATTTTAAAATTAATAAATTTAAAATTACCAATTTTAGATTTAGATGTATTTGATATGTTTAACGAAAACAAAGTTATTGATGCAGTAAAGGCAAAAGTCACTGAGCTTTGGACTACAAGCAAAGAGAAATTACAGGAACTATTAAAGTTATTGGACATTCCTTGGCCGCCTTTTGAAAATGTGGAAAATCCACAACGTATTATTGAACAAATCATTGATTCTATAATGAGATCTTTGTGGTCAGCTGTATTCAAAGTAATTGAAAAAATTATTGGAGCAATTAAAACTGCTCTTGATTTATGGGATAGGATTATCAATATGGGTCTTACAATATTTGGTTTATTATGGCAAGAAGCTATAGATTTAGTATTTGGGAAACTTTTAGATTTATTAATTAATCCGCCTACTATGGAACAAATTAAACAATGGATCATTGAATTTGCCAAAAGCATATATGGCAAGGATGTTGTAACCTATGAAGAAATAATGGCCGTAATGAAAGATTTTAAAATTCCAATTCTTGGTATTAAACCATATGATTGGGAGTTGCCCTACAACCCGCACCTAAGTGTTCCAGATTTGGATTTCCAACAGTTATTGGTTGATATCAAAACTTGGCTGAACAACTATGTAGTTTCAATTATTAAAGATTTTGTCAACAAAATATTGGAATTTATTAAAAAGATAATAGATGGACTAGATCTTAGTTTCCTAGTTTTAAAGATACCTTGTGCGTTTTGTGCAATTGAAAAAGCATTGACATAAACTGGATTACCGTGTATAATTAGCTTATGAAACAAAAGTTCATTGACTTATATATGGATTGGGCAGAACGTGCCGCTCAATTAAGTCATGCTCGTAGGTTACAAGTAGGTGCAGTCATTGTCAAAGATGATACAGTTATCAGTTATGGTTACAATGGCATGCCCGCAGGTTGGGATAACAACTGCGAAAATATTGTAGGATATAACATGGGTGAACCCATGCTCAAAACTAAGCCAGAGGTATTACATGCGGAATCTAATGCAATTGCTAAATTGGCCAAAAGCACGAACAGTGGTTTGGGCGCTACTATGTTTGTTACCCATGCTCCATGTATGGAGTGTGCCAAACTTATATGCCAAAGCGGTATTGGGCACGTTCTATATCGTAACACTTATCGGGATTCTAGTGGCGTTAAATTTCTCGAATTATCGGGAATAAAAGTTGAGCAGATATGAAAAAAATCTTTTATGAAAAGGTGGGTAGAAAATATGTTCCAGTTTCAGAATATGACAGCGACTATATGGATAGCTTTTCAAAAGGCAATCACTTGGTTATGTGTTACCCCGGAGGCAGTAGTCGCAGGTTCAATATTGATCCTAACTACGCGGCTATGATTGCAGCCAGCCGAGTAGCCGAAGATGCTATGATTCAGGCCATGCACAAAGCCAGTGAATTAAAGCCTAACCGCACCCCAATAACAGAAGGGCAACGTAAGGCATGGAAAAAATTAGCTAAAGAGTTTGGCGATGAACTTTGTACGTTGAGTGGTGCCAGTTCACACGATATTGCCCAAGCAGGTGTGAAAGCTATGATGGCAGAAGCTGATCAGTTGATGACTAATCCAGCAGTGAAGAAAGCCTACGATCACTTTATTTTATTGTGCGAACTAACTAAGGAACAAAATCATGTATAAAACAGTTTACAAGGAAGTTGAAGTTGATGTTGATTTGAGTGACTTTGAAACTGATGACCTAATTGAAGAATTAGAAGAACGCGGAGAATTATCTTCACGCACCGGACCTGGCCCATACGATAGTAAAGAATTATTAGAAATTATTTGGATGCGGCGCAGAAACGGTCAAAACTATGATGCGCCGTTGGATCAATTAATTTATAATGTAACTGGTCATATAGTATGATCCGCAGAGATATTATTTTAGCAGTACGTGAATTGATGGATCGGCATTTTACAGTGTCGGATATTGCTGCTAAACTTAATATCACTGATGATATGGTTAGGTTGGCAATGGATTTTATTAACAATATTTTAACTTAGGAAATATCATGGCAGGTAAAGCAAAATCAGTGTATCTCACAATTAACCCTAAAGGTACATTTAAAACTGCCTTTCATAAAGTATTCTTTAATGCTAAAGACTACAACGATTATGTTGGTACTGAAGAATTCAAAGCCAAATGGCCACTTGAAGAATTTGACATTGTAAAGGAAACTTACTAAAATGAGTGGCTGGAATCAAATTCAGCAAGTTCGTATCTTAGAAGAACGAGCAGATAAAATTGGGTTAAAGTTTGCTCCATACAGGCATAACGATCGTTATGGTGAGAATGTATTATTGATTCCTAAAGATTGTGATGCATTGCCTATCTACACCCGTGATGCAGACTTATTTTGTGGCACATTGGAAGGTGCTGCTTATTGGATGCAAGGCGTTGAGTGGGCACGTGAATACGACCGTATGGTCATTGATCGGAAGATGGATGCCAAGAAAGCCCGCAAAGAACAGGACGAGCGTAACAAGAAATTGATGATGACTATTAAAAATAGTCATCTAGAAAATTACAAGGCAATTGAATCGCAAGATTGTTAAATATTATATCTTGTAGGGATAAAGTTGCATAGCGGCTTGGGGTAGTGAGAAGCTACATCGGCTAGGCGGAGGCCATATTCGTGCCCTAGGGAGTCCGTCAAAAAATTTATTGCTGTATGAAGCAAAGAGAAAAGTGTTCTGGACGCGGGGGGCAGTTCCCCGCCCGGTCCACCAGAAGTAATATTGGATAGCGATGTAGCCGCAAGGTCAAGAGATAACTTCAAAAATTCGCTTATAAACTGTATTCCAGTATTACTCCTAATGGGCCGGAAATAGGTTCGACAGGGCAAAGAGTAACAGAGTGGACAGCTCGGGAAAGCAGAACCCGTAGGGTTGGGGAGACTCGACCGCAGACGCAAAACAAACTAAAGGCAAACGATAGTTTATATTCCATGGCCGCTTAAGGTCAAGGTGCAGTAGGACTTACTGTATAAAAGAAACAACCAAGCCCGCTTCGGCGGGTTTCTTTTTGACTTGTGTCAACGCATTGTCCTGCTGTGGCGTTATATATGTATGCAAGACAATAATCAACTTGACTACGATAAATCGGAAAAGGATAAAACTGAACCGTTTCTGGAACAGTATTTGCCCACCAGTTATGATTGGAGACAATCCAATTGTGATCAGCGGCGTACGGGTCCATGTCGTCCAGTTGATCATGTTCAGCATAAATTTCATTAACCTAAAGGAAACTTCAAATGAAAACAATCGCTACTCTAATCGCTACCCTAGTTGCTACCGCTGCTTTCGCTACTGAGCCTGCTAAGACTGCAACTCCTGCTCCTATGACTACTCCGGCTGCTCCTCACAAGACTGAAAAGAAAGTAGAAAAGAAGCACGAAAAGAAAGCAGAAGTGACGCCTGTCAAAAGTCAAACACCTGCTGCCCCGGCCGCAGCAAAGACTGCTGAGCCAGCTAAGAAGTAATCCATTCACTTTAGATGACGATGACGATGACGACTTTGATGATTTTCCAGATATCCAAGTTGCTTATCGTCGTCCAAATTTAATACAGTGTAATGATCAATGTCATGATCACGATCAAGACGAATTGTCAGATTATGTATTAGTTAGACTAGCAGTAGCCCGAGCAAAGGCATTGCAAATCTTAACCAGAAAGGTTGCTTAGGCAACCTTTCTTTTATATAATAGTATTATGATTGATTGTTTAATTATAGGTGACAGCATTGCTGTTGGTACAAAACAGTTTCGCCCTGATTGTGTGGCCATTGCCAAAGGTGGAATTAATAGCTGGCAATGGCGCAAGCAATATCTTGATGGAGATCAAGGTGCATTACCCAAAGCTGAAACACTAATTATTAGTCTAGGATCAAATGATCACAAAGGTGTGCATACTCGAGAAGAGATTGCAAAGATTCGTACATCCGTTTTAGCTAAAAGAGTTTATTGGATATTACCTGCTATTAAACCTGAGATACAGGCAATAGTTCAGGAAGTAGCATCTGGGTTTGGAGATACAGTATTGCCCATTACTAGACTGCAACCAGATGGTATACATCCAAGTTGGGCAGGTTATAAAGAAATTGCAGAGAAAACTAAGTAATGGCTATACAAACTGATTACTTTGAAAAGATTGGATACAAGCCAAAGTATTGGATTGGTGATCGTGTATTTGGTTATTGGAACAAGATTCCTTTCATAGGTTCTGTGGGAAATGATCGTAAAATCAACGACTTTGGCCCCGATATTACCATACACCTAGATTTACCAATTAAATATAACGACGAAATAAAACGTATTATTCTTGTCAAACACAAAGACATTGCCAAACTAAAAGAATTTTAATGGCACTCGTTTTTATTGACTACGGTCCTCGTAGGCATATATAATAACATATGGTCTTAACGACTCTATAAACTAAAGGAAATTTAATATGAAAAAACTTGCAATATTTGCATTATCAATCGGTCTAGTGGGATTCGCCCAAGCCGATGTCTCCGTTTACGGAATGGCTCGTGTCTATGAAGAATCATCTACTGTTGGCACAGCAGCATCTGTAACATCTTTAACCAATGACAAAAGCCGTATCGGTATCAAAGCATCCGACGCTATTGGTAATGGTTTAACAGCGTTTGCCGTTGTTGAAACCAATGTTGGTGTTGATGCTCCAGCAGCCAGCACATTAGGAGATCGCACAGCCCTTGTTGGTCTATCACACAAGATGGGGTCAATTGGTTTTGGCCGTGACAAAACTGCTCTAACTAAATCACTCGACGGCTTTGATGCCATGGGTGGTGATTTGTTTGGATCTAGTGCGGCCGCTATTCACTCCTATCAAGGAACACGTTTGAGCAATACAGCATTTGTATCTGCAACACTTGTTCAAGGACTTACTGGTAAAGTTGAATTAGCCAACAGCGAAGTTGCTGGTACTCCAAATCCACAAGTTTATAGCCTAGTATATTCTACTGGTCCAATCTCTGCTACCTATGCTCGTTTTGACAATGGAACAACCAGCGTAAGCGATGCAGTTGGTGCCAAGTTTGAAATTGCCAAAACAGGTACAACTGTTTTTGGTCTATACTCTGACAACAAAGTAGCCAATGTAACCAGTCAAGGTAAGAGCATGGGTGTTACTCAAACTGTAACTCCGACTCTATCCGCTATGGCCAGTTATGGTGAGAATGGTGGTCTTAAGGCTTATAACCTAGGCGCAAACTATGCATTGGGCAAAAGTGCTAAAGTATTGGCTCGTTACTTGAAAGAGACAGCAGCCATAGATACCACACGTTATGGTGTTGGTCTAGAATACAGCTTCTAATCGAAGTTTTTACTCAAAAAAGGCAGTTTTTACTGCCTTTTTTATTGACTTTTAATGTTTTTGACTGTATAATTACTACTGTACTGCGCGGTGTGGTACAAATGTTAGGGCGAATGCCAAATACTAACATAACTTTGTTGATAAACAGAAAGGTATATTATGAGTAAGACAGCAACAGCCACATTGGCTCCATTTGATCCCTCGGCGGGTCTAGCAGACAAGCGAATTCCTATTACGGATGTAGCTAAACAAATCTCCAAACGCATTGGGGAAAAAGTCCAAAATAAAGCAGATGCGTCCGTTATGGACGTTTTGAAATTTGCTTGGGTACCAGCAGATAAGATTCTTATCAATTATAAACGCCAGCGTTGGCCCGAACCTAAGCACATGAAAAAGTTGCTTGGTAAGTGGGATATCCGATGCGTAACTCCACTTCAATGCCGTTATGATCCCATTGAGGACAAATACTACGGGGCAGATGGTCAACAGCATATGACCGTTTGGTTACTGAAATATGGTATGCTTACACATATTCCATGCTTTTACGTTGAAAGCGCTGACGAGAATGTTGAGTCAATCCAATTATTGGCATTGAACACTGACAGTGAGCCCATGGCCAAGTTCTTTATCCATCAGCAAAAAATCATGATGGGTGATAAAGATGCTATTGCTTTAGAAAAAGCAGTAACTGATGCCAATTGCGAAACTGCCTACAAGAAACGTGCTCCTGGCTGCATTACACACGTTAGCCATTTGCAAGATGCCTACGAAAACTACGGCGGCGGAGCATTAACTTTGGTACTAAACAAGATGCGCCAATTCTGGCCACAGGACAAAATTGAAATGCCTACAGCATTAGGATTTTTGAAAGTGCGCGAGATCTTAGTTAATGATGGCCTTTGGAATGACAGTACATTCAACGACGTTGTTTTTGAGTGTAGCAACTATGCAGAGACTAACAAGGATCTGCACTTGGGCATTAATCATACATTCCAAGAAACATATCCTACAAACTTTAAAGGTATGGGCGTTCGTGAAAAGATTGCTTCCGGAATCATTGACATCTATGAGAAGTCTAAAGGTACTAAATTATGCGACAAGCCGTTTGATATCTCCATGCCAGTGGTCAGCGTTCACGTTGAAGAAGAAGGAGCAGAAGAATGAAACTCAATGAAGAAAAAATTAAAGACATCGTTTCCGATCCTGATCAAACTTTAATGATTTTTCAAAAGTCATGTGCATACTACACAAGTAATATGAGTTATGCATATAAAGAAATGGAGAAACGGCACAGCTTTGAGTTTAGCGAAATAGCCAAATGGTTGGGATCTAAATTGTCAGATACATACAAACGAGCATATAAAAATAATATTAGATTTAATCTAACACAAAAAAATCTAATAGAGCTATATTTAAAACAACAAGGTCGTTGCAGCCTAACAGGCGTAGTAATGCAATGCGAACGCGGAACCTTGTATGACAAGGGGATGTTAAACATAAGTATTGACCGCATTGACAATTGTCGTGGTTATGTACCAGACAATATTAGGTTGGTCACACATTGGGCTAACAATGCTAAAAGTACATATACTGATGATGAGTTTTATCAAATGGTAAAACATTCTGCAATGTTCAAAGATAATTAATGGCCACGTTCCAGTTATATCCAAAGTATAACCCAGAAACATATCTGAGCAGGGATCTTTATGCTCAGGTATGTGCCACTGGAGATCTACGTCCAGTTTGGGCTAAATCAAGTAGTCTTACCTGGGGAGTAGAATACGAGCCGTTTTTGGCCAAGTGTCAAACACATTGCCCTTGCTGTGGTAGCAAACTAAACTACGGCTTGGGTAAGAACAATCATGGCAAAAAGGATTACGAAACTCCCAGCACAGATCATCTAGTGCCACAAAGCATTGGCGGAACTAATGACTTGGCCAATTTATGGGTTATTTGTATGCGTTGCAACCGTATGAAAAACGATGCAACTTATGAAGACATTGCCCGTTTAGAAGGTGTGTTGAAGGTTCTAAAAGAAACTAAGCCTTCATAAATTTTTTTAATTCCTATTATAGGAACAATTATTAAAAAATCCTATTGATTTTGATATTTAATAGGATATATAATATATATACATAAAGGAGAAAGACTATGTCTGTTACAATAGCAAATTTAAGCAGCGCACTGGCTGGAGAAAGCCAAGCGCATGTCAAATATCGATATTTCGCAAAGATTGCCCGAGCAGAGGGTCATGAAGAAATTGCCAAGCATTTTGAGCATACTGCTGACCAAGAACTACTACACGCCTGGGGTCATTTAGAACTGTTGATTGGCAAGCCAAGTACTCGAGAGTGTTTGGAAAAAGCCATTGAGGGTGAAACTTATGAATTCACTACAATGTACCCAGACTTTGAAACAATAGCAATCAAAGAAGGAAACTTAGAAGCTGCCAAAGAAGCACAGCATCAAACTGAAGAAAGTAGGGAACATGCAGCACAATTTGCCGCAGTACTAGCCAAAGCAGAAAAACGTTTTGCCGCATTAACTAAAATTGAAAAACGCCATGCGGCTGCATATCAAGAAAAATTGGAGGCACTATAATGAAACCAGTATGCGTAGTATGTGGACATGTCCACGATGAAACAATTGAAGGTAAATGGGAAGAATTGGGCAATGATTTCACTTGCCCAGAATGTGGTTGCGGTCGGGAAGATTACGAAATGATGATTGATGAATCAGAGCGTAAAGCTAACTTACAACAATTGCTAATTGAAATTCTATAACATTGACTTTGTACTAGTTGTAAGTTATACTAGTATGTAGAATTACTTACAGGATAACTTATGACTATGCACCTTGTACATCCTTCTTTGAGCCTAAGTGGTAAAAAGAAGGGCAAACAAAAATATCGAAATTCTGAACAAGCACGTAAGGCCAGGGAATTAGAAGAATCCTGGAAAGACATGCAAAAACGCTGGGGCATTGAAGCTGAAGAAAAAAAGCGCAAGCGAGCTATGGCTGCTGAACCACTGGTGTATTCTTTGACTACTCCGGTAGGCAGAACTAATACACATCATATTAAGAGTTTAAACTCTGTACATTACGGTACGATATCTAGCAAGCCAAGTCCACAATACACTGGTACAAAAATTTTAGGCATTGGTACAATGCATAAGAGCAATGCTGTTCCTATTTTTAGTGACGAAGAAGCAGTCAGTATTTCAAACATGCGTAGGTAAATATATAATGAAGACAACATTAAACGAAACCTTAATTGCTTACCTAGCATTACTAAGTGGACTGGCCTTGTCAGGTGTTGCTGTATACTACAGCGTGGCTGGACTAACTGCAATATTTTCAGCAGCAGTTATACCCATTATTATCATGGGCGTGGCATTAGAAGTCAGCAAGATAGTTGCCACTGTTTGGCTCAAACAAAATTGGTCTATTGCGCCGTTAACTGTTAAAATATATCTATGCGTGGCCATTGCCATGCTAATGGTTATTACCAGTATGGGCATTTTTGGATTCCTAAGCAAAGCACACAGCGATCAAAATTTAGTCAGTGGTGATGTTACTGCCAAGATAGCAGTATACGATGAAAAGATTAAAATTGCCAAGGACAATATAGATGACAATCGTAAGGCACTTAAACAGCTCGATGAGGCTGTGGATCAAGTCATGGGTCGTAGTAATGACCAAAAAGGTGCAGAAAAAGCAGTTACTATTCGGCGGTCCCAACAAAAAGAGCGTACTCGCTTACAGGAGGAAATCCAAACCCTCCAGACCTCAATTAGTCAGCTTAATGAAGAGCGTGCGCCAATCGCAGCGGAAGTTCGAAAAGTAGAAGCTGAAGTTGGACCAATCAAATACATAGCGGCATTTGTATATGGCAGTACTGATGAAACTATTTTGGAAAAAGCAGTTACTTGGGTAATCATACTAATCATTGTGGTATTTGATCCATTAGCACTTATATTGTTGATTGCCAGCCAAATCAGCTTCCAAATGTTTAGAGAAAGAAATACAGAAATTGTGGAGGTTGACAGCCCCAGAGAGACCACGGATGTTGTAGACACAGAGCCGCTTACTGTCACAGAACATATGGAAGAAATTGTAACCGTGCCAGAAGTGGTACAAAAATCATCTATACTATATGGAGAAATTACTCCTGAAGAAGATGAAGCGTTTAATAACATGGCTTCATCTGATGTAAGTGGGTATGTTCAAAATGAAGAGCAATCTACTAGCAATGTTTGGAGTAAAGTAAACAATATTAGTAGGGAAGATTACGTAGCGGCAAGCCGGGGAAAATTGGATCAACACATTACTGATCTAGTTGATAAAGTTAAAAATAATGAAATGTCAATTGATGATGTTCCAAGATACATCAAACAAGAAGTACAATCTAAACTATAATATGCAAGGAAAAATTACATTAATTACTGAGCCGGATTTTTTTGAGAATGATAATCCTAGAATCTTGTTCATGAATCTAAAAGAAACAGATCAAGATGTTGCCAGTGTATGGCTTAAGAATTCCAATATATCTGAAGATTTAAATTTTTATGTTTATTCAGGTGAAAAAAATATGGAATGGCTTTTTTATACACTGAGCCTGTGTGAGCATAAGTATATTAACTTAGATGATTGCGATTTTATTACACAGGCATTAGCAGGCTATATATTAAGCAAACGTGGGGTTTATTATTCAACTTCAAATCCCGAACTTGCAGAAGTATATAAGGTTATTAATCACAATAAAGTTGGCAACATAAAAGAATTTTTGGAGATCATTTTTAGTGACAACTCAAACAAACCATAGTTGCGATTTTTGCGGTAAAAGCAAAGAAGATGTTGAAAAATTAATAGTTGGTGAACATGCTGCTATCTGCAATGATTGCATAGATTTATGTAGTGAGATATTAAATGACGAAAAGGATAAAAAAGTTCTTAATAACAAGAACACATTGAATCCTACTTTGATCAAAGATTACCTTGACGAATACGTTATTGGTCAAGACGATGCCAAAATTGCACTAAGCGTGGCAGTTAGTCAGCACTTTAAACGCATCAATAATCCCAGTAAAGATATTAAGTTAGAAAAAACTAATGTGCTATTACTAGGTCCAACTGGCTGCGGCAAAACCATGTTGGCCCGTAAAATTGCCGAATATTTAGATCTGCCATTTGCCATATGTGATGCTACTGGAATTACTGAAGCGGGCTATGTAGGCGATGACGTTGAAAGTATTTTAACACGATTGATCAATGAAGCTGATGGCGATCTAGAAAAAGCAAGCCGCGGAATTGTTTATATCGATGAGATTGATAAAATTGCACGTAAAGGCGAAAGCGCAAGTATAACACGAGATGTATCAGGAGAAGGTGTACAACAGGCACTCTTAAAAATGATTGAAGGTAGCATCATGCGTATACCATCTACCAGCAAGCGTAAACATCCTGGCAGTGATATGCAAGAAGTTGATACTAGCAGTATTTTGTTCATATGTGGTGGCGCATTTGTTGGACTAGATAAACTAATTGAAAAACGCATGGATACTCGTAGCGTAGGTTTTCATTCAGTAGCTGTAGATAAAACAGTTGTGAATAATCCCTATAGAATGGTTACTACAAAAGATCTTATCCAATATGGATTGATTCCAGAATTTGTAGGCAGGTTTGGATTAATTACCAACGTTGATGAATTAACCATTGAAAATCTTGTACAAGTATTGAAAGAACCTAAAAATAGTATAGTTAAACAGTATCAATACATTTTTGAATTAGATGGTATTAATTTAATGTTTGAAAATGATGCACTATCGCAAATTGCTGAAAAAGCCAAAGATCTTAAAACCAATGCTCGTGGTTTGAAAAACATCATTGAAAAAATATTGTTACCATATCAATTTGAAGCAATGGATTTGGTAGAGCGTGGGTTAACTAAAATAATTATAGATAAAAATTCAGCATCGGGAAAGGGCGAAGCCTTGATGGAATTTAACAAGAAAACAGTTGACGCTAAGCCTACATAATGTTATAATAGTTGTTTAAATCTACAGAAAGACTATAATGGCAAAAGCATTAATGGTGGACATGGAAACAATGGCCACTGGACCAAATGCAACAGTACTAACTTTGGGGGCAGTACACTTCAATCCCTATGGTAACGGTTACGGTGATAAATTATATCTACGTATTAGTATTGACGATCAAGATGCACTTGGACGTGAAGTAGATCCCGTCACAATCGAGTGGTGGTCGAAACAAGATCCCGTTGTTATGGAAGAAGCATTTAGTCCTGATAACAGAGTTAGTCTAGTTGATGCAATGGATCAATTCCATAAGTTTGCTTGGGGTTGCTCAACTTTTTGGAGTCATGGCGCTACGTTTGACTTGGTAATTTTAGAAAACATTTATCGTCAAATTGGCAAGCCCTTACCATGGAACTTTTGGCAACTACGTGATACACGTACACTATTTGATTTAGGCGTAGATCCAGAAATGCCCCAAGGGGGTAAACACGATGCATTACAGGATGCTATACGACAGGCCTTGGGAGTACAAACCGTTTATGCCAAATTAAAAATTCGTGAAAGGTAATGTATGAAGGTAGGATCAGTAAATTCTCAATATGAAGTCACTCGTCATCAAGAAATAGTTCGAACTGAGAGACTACACACAGAACAATTGCAACATCAAAAACACATTAAACAAATGCGTGATGATAGTGAAGACAAACGCATAGAGGCAAATCGCCGTATGAACCGTGCGGGACAAAACGTAGATAGGATGGCTTAATATGAAAAACATAATGAAATATATATCAATTATAATTGCCGTATTTTGTGCAGTTATGATATATTGGCATTGGAATGATCACGAGGTATCAGCTTGGATCATAGGATTTACTGGCTGGTTTAATCATGCATTAGATATGATTGCTAAAAAAAATGCGAATACTGAATAAATTATTTTTTTGTGGAGCAATGTCTTTAGGCGATGCATTTGTCTATTATCCAATTTCTAGGATTGTTGCCAAAACTACAGAAAAAATGTATTTGCCGTGTCGACGAGAATATTTTGATACGCTGTCTACTTTATACAGGGATGAGTCAAATATTGAAGTTGTTGGGTTTGATAGTCCTTGGCATGAGAATGAATTTATTGCACAGCATAATTTAACTAGGATAGAATCTCCGCCAATTTACGGTAGCTTAATACACAGAGATAATCCACCAAGATATGTTCAGTCGTCCATTAATTGGGATCGACAAATTTATGAATATTTTGATATACTATATTCTGAACGGTATCGAGAATTTGTCTTGCCAAAACATATTCCAGGCTCTATAGAGTTGTATCACCAATTAACAGGTGGTGCAACTGATTATGTTTTATTCAATCAACAAACTGGTGATCATAAAAACGGTATGGGTATTGACCTGGCAGGTTTTAGGCAAGCTGCCAATTTGCCCAATATGAAAATTATTGAAGTAAACATTGGCACAACCAACAACATGATACATTATGTTGATTTGATTAAAAATGCCAAAGAAATACATTGTGTTAATACTAGCTTCTTTTGGTTGGTAGACAGTATGTTCAATTTAACTAATGCAAAATTGTTTTACCATGATCGACGTGCAGGATCTATGGCGCAGATTAATTCTAGATGGAACAACAATCGTTGGACTTCGGTAAACTACGATTATAAAATTTAACGGAACCAGCCTAGTTTTTCTCCGGCAGCCTTTCTTCTATCTGACTCTTCTTTACTGCCTGGTAAACGACTTGCCCAAAGTATAATCAGTGCAAAGAATATGCCTAACCCTAAACATAACTTCCAATTTCCTGTGCGCCAATAGATTAGGATCAAACTAAAGTCCATACTTAAGAACATGGCCCATTTGGCTAGAGTAGGGAATACTCGCCCGTCCCCCCAATTTTTAATAAATGGGCCAAACAGTTTATGGTTAAGCATATAGTCATGAAACTTTTTACTGCTCTTACTGAAGCACCATGTGGCTAAGAGTGCCGGTGTTGACCATGGCAAGCCAGGAATAAATGTACCCAAATAGGCTATTCCCAAAAACAATATACCTGCGGTAAACCAAAGTGCCTTCTTAATCTTTTCCATATTCATTCCTTTTGACTATTTAAC
>Ga0136641_1000514_pt1 | contig 16769 bp, 19 predicted proteins | sample EliLak1302023Y_FD_115312 | JGI IMG/M metagenome (GOLD analysis project Ga0136641, IMG submission 115312) | Freshwater microbial communities from Elizabeth Lake, Yosemite National Park, California, USA - 13020-23Y | ecosystem: Environmental > Aquatic > Freshwater > Lake ...
ACGCGGGGCCGATGATTTCAAAAATCTTGGTGTTGTCTACTTCCTTGACAAACAACCCATGCACCAGCGCACCGATAAGGACGACAACCACAGAACAAAGGGTAGCGGTCACCATCATGGTCACCATGTAAATGAGCTTGTCTTTAGCATCCATCACTTTGCCCTTTCGTAAAGTTTGCCTAATTTTGCTCTGATTTCGATCGTATCCGCAGTGCCTAAGGCTTGCGCCAGATTGAGCTGAATTTTGACCAGCTGCTCTTTAGTGCAGCTTGGGCCTGACTCATCCAACCAACTAGTAATTCTTTCATTTCGTTCTTTCGGGTTATGCGTTGAATAAGCTACGACTCCAAAATCATCAAGGCTGCACTCGCGTTTTGCTGTTGCCCCGTACACCAATGACAAGACAAGAACGGGTACGAGCCAGCGCATTCATTTGTCAGCCTTGCTGTCCAGCTTGTCAAATATCTGCTTCAAGATGGTCTTGACCTCGGCAATGTCCTCGCGGTAGTCACCCTTGATGACATAGGTGACTGGAAGCTCATTGACTTTGTCTTCGAGCTTCTGAATCTGCCGGGTCATGCTGTTCAGCACATAAACAGCAAAGAACCCGGCAATTGCTACGACGATGTTGAATAGCTGCTGGTTCTCCATGACTACTCCGGTGCGGGTTCAGCAGCGGGCGTTGTGGCCTCTTTAGCTTCTTTTTGGATGGCATCGACCAACTGGAATACCTCTTGGTACGGGCGTGCGCCAAGGTAACCAAGAATGGCGTTCATAAGTTGAGAGGATACAGTAATTTTGTTCATGGCGTGTTTTTAGTTAGGTTACAAAAATATTGACAAAAACCGTGTTGTCTTCCAACGCCTCGATTTCATGCCACTCGTTTGCTGCAAGGTCAACTGGTTGCGTGTGCTTGTCGATAATCTTTTCGCGCCCTTCTTTGCGAAGAATGCAGCTTCCTGCATTGCAAACTGTTGCATGGTTGAACGTATGCTCATGGCGCGGCAACCCCTCACCTTTGTTGGCATGGTACACATTAAATGATGCACCGCCATAGGTAAAGAGGTGCGCTGGGTTAACTGTTTGCATCACATGCTCTGTAGACCGTTGCTAGGCGGGACGATGTCGGGACGTTGAAGGATTACGCCATCTTTGAAGTACCAAATATCAGCCACTACATCATCAGCGCATTCCAACCAATAAGTTGGCTCACCAACAGGAAAAACGACTTCTTCAACTTGGGCCACACGATAGCCATTTAGTACAGGCTCATTGGGGCAAATAAGTGCAAATTTCATTTTGCGCTCCTATCAATACTTACGAAACATATTCAATCAAGACAACGCCTGATGCGCCAGCGCCGCCGCCTTGAGCGGCAGAACAGCAACCGCCAGTCCATCCGCCTCCACCACCGCCGCCGCCATATGCGCCGCCAGCACCGCCAGTGCCGCCGCTTCCAGAACCGCCGCCACCTCCAAATATTGAAGAGCCTCCTATACCACCCTTTACGTCCCCTGTATTAGCAGTTGGCATGGACAGATAAGGAGTGCCAACGCCACCTCTGATATTCATGTCGCCGCTTGAACCTATGCCGCCGTTTCCGGTTGCGCTGACGGTCGTGATGGTTTGAGTGCCGGACGCAACGCTAGATGTGCCGCCTGCACCGCCTACCGTTACAGTCAAAGTGTTTCCAGGTGTCAATCCGCTAAGGTACTTTATTGCCGCGCCACCGCCACCACCACCATTACCGCCCGTCTTGGTAGTTCCACTGCCTCCCGCGCTGCCACCATTGCCGCCGCCTCCCACAATGGTCATCTTAATTTTGGTGACGCCCGTGGGGATAGTGAACGTACCACTGGAGGTAAACGTGGTTGCCGCAGTACCTGTTGTACCGCCAGATGGGGCTGCGCTAGTCCACGTTGTTCCGTTGCTCGTAAGCAAATTGCCCGAAGTGCCGGGTGCTACAGCTTGTAAGGCAGATGTGCCGTTTCCGAGCAAAACATTGTTGAGTGTTAATGTGGTTGCGCCCGTTCCACCATTTGCTACAGGCAAAGTACCGGATACTTGTGAAGTTAAACTGACACCGCTTAAAGTACCACCAAGAGTCAAATTTCCGCTGGAAGTAACAGTACCTGTAAGCGTGATTCCGTTAACAGAACCCGTTCCGCCAACCGATGTAACAGTTCCACCTGTTGCTGGAGAAGCCCAAGTGGGTGCGCCGCCTGTGGTAGCAGTCAAAACTTGCCCAGTCGTACCTGCCGCTGTTGCCACCGGAGTAGCGCCTGCGCCACCGCCATAAACAATTCCATATTGCGTCAATGCCGCACTGGTTGCCCATGTTGATGCGCTTGAAAAATACGGGATACCGCCGCTTGTTCCAGCGACAGTAAGGGCCAATGTTCCAGACGTTGTAATGGGCGAACCGCCAACAGAAATAATGCCGCCAGTAAACGACTGAGCAACCGAAGATACGGTTCCAGTAGCCGCCGCAGACGCAGCCAACAACTTGACGGTTCCCGCGCTGTTTTTGAAATATAGTTTTTCGTCTAGGGTATTTAGAGCAAGCTCACCGTTAACAAGGTTGGTGTTGACGGGCACAGCAGATGCCGTGGCGCTGTAGTACAGCGATATGGGGGTGAAACCAGTTGCAGCCATAATTTTTCCTTAGAAAGTTCCGCCAGTAACGCCTGCTGTCAGGGCGTTATTCGTGTAATTGTAGGTCAACAGGGTGTTGGTATTGGTCGCCTGATTGCCCGTTGCAGCAGAGCTAAAGAGCAAGTAGTTTGTTGCCCCAGACCCGGCGGTGAGTGCCACGTTTGTAGCGTTGGTCGCAGTCCCAGCAGTTGCCGCGTTTAGGTTGGCGACCTGAGTGGTGCTTGCCACCGTAAACGGTGCGGTTCCAGTCGTCACCGTTGATGTGATGGCACCGGAGGCCGAGACCGTGGTGAATGCGCCCGTGGAGGCCGTTGTAGCGCCCACAGTGCCGTTGATGTTGATGGAGGCCGTGCCAGTGAGGTTGGTCACCGTTCCGCTGGTAGGCGTGCCCAGAGCGCCGCCGTTGACAACAAAAGCTCCAGCAGTCCCGGTATTTACGCCCAATGCCGTTACAACGCCCGTGCCAGTTGTAATGGTGCTTGGGGTCGCCGCAGCGCCTCCACCAACCATAATGGCATTTGCAGTCAAAAGCGAAGAAGAAGCCAAAGTTCCCGTTGCTGTAAAACCCAAAATGCCGCCAGCAGTACCGGAAGTTAAACCGGTTCCGCCATTTGCTACCGCAACTGTTCCGGTGACGTTCCCTGCAGTAGCCGCATTCAAATTTGCTACCTGTGTAGTGCTCGCCACAGTAAAAGGTGCAGTCCCAGTCGCCACTGTAGAAATCAGGCGCGTTCCCTGTACAGTCTGAGTTGAAACAATTGCCGAACCAGTGGTGAATGTATTTGTGCTCCACGTAGTGTTCGCTGGAGCTTGGAAATGGTAATCCCAAGAACCAGCTTGTGTGGAATTATCAAGCAGCACGAGTGTGACGTAACCACCAGAACCAACAGAGGTTAATAGCGTCGGGCTTACCGCACCATTGTTGATGCTGACTGTGCCAGCAGACGAGTTGTTATTGAATGTAAAAGTTGCACCATTCACCAGCGTAGTCGCATTGGGTAGCTGGAATGTTTGACTGGTAGATCCAGTTATCAACTGATACTGAGTGGAGGCAACGGTAAGAACTGTGGTTCCGCCAGCAGAGGCTGTACTTGTAAATGCAACGAAAAAGTTATTCGCACTCAAATTTGAGTTTGCATCTTTGACAACGATACCGCTGGCGGAATTGGTCGTGTTACCCAGTGCAGCAACGACACCAGTGCCAGTTGTAGTCGTAGCCGGAGCAGCGCCTGCACCGCCACCAAGCACGATGGCATTCGCTGCAAGCGCCGCGCTAGAAGCCCAAGTTGTCCCACTGGTAAAATAAGGGATTCCGCCGCTGGTTCCAGCAATCGTTAAAGCTGGGGTAGAAGTGGGGTTTGTTACAGAAATTATTCCGCCAGTAAAACTAACGTTCGTAACTGTGCCGCCACCAGAGCTACTCACTTGCTGAATAACAAATGCAGTTGTGGCCAACTGCGTGGTATTGGTATTGAGCGCCGCTGTAGGAGCCAACGGCACGCCTGTAAATGTAGGGCTTGCGCTTAATACGCTGCTGCCTGATCCGGTACTCGTCGTTACGCCGGTTCCACCATTTGCCACCGACAAAATACCAGTCACACCAGAGGTCAATGACAAACCAGTTGCATTTGTCAAAACACCAGAACTTGGTGTTCCTAATGCCGGAGTGACCAAAGTTGGACTAGTGCTAAGAACCACACTGCCTGAACCAGTGCTTGTAGTGACGCCCGTACCGCCATTAGCCACAGCCAATGTACCAGCCAATGTAATTGCGCCAGTAGATGCAGATGATGGGGTTAAACCCGTGCTTCCTGCGCTGAAAGAAGAAACGTAATTAGAACCGCTTCCACTTGAAGCCGAAGTAATTCGGCCATAAGCATCCACCGAAACAGTAGGTAATGTGTAGGTGCCAGCAATCACGCTGGTAACAGGCAGGCTAATTGTTGGGCTTCCACCAGCGCCTGTTCCATTCGTCACAGTTACTGTACTTGAGCCGGTGATCGTGACAGGGGTAACGGTCGTACCGTTTACAACCAGAAATCCAGTGCCAGTAGTTGCCGCGAGATTAGACATAATCCCGTTAAGCGTGATCGTCGGATTGCCTGTACTTCCGTCCGGATTGGAAATTGACAGCCCAGTTCCAACCCCGATCGAGACATTAGTAAGAGTATTGACGTTGGTTTTAGCCTGCAGACCGACACCCGAGGTAACAATCGAGAGCAAAGCGCCCGTAGGTTTTACTTGCAAAGAACCCTGCGACCCTCCGTCTGTCAGCGACAGACCACTTCCAGCAGCGAGATACCGACTGTTGGGTAAGTTAGAGGTGTTATTTACCGTAAGGTAAGTATAAGTCTGTGTAGGGCTAGTGGCAATCGCGCTTACAGTGGTTTGCACAGTCGTGCCATTCTGCACCACAGGCACGAGCTCGGAGCCGGTGATGGATCCGGCAGCGGGCAGGGAAGATATTCTTACATCAGACATATTGGTTCCCACTAGCTGTGATTGTTAACCCAGTGGCTGAAGCCTGCACTTGTATGGTCCATCCTGCTGATAAAATTTGGAAACAAGTAAGGCTAAAAGTCGAATTAGCCGCTAAAGTTGTATTATAAAATATCGCATTCGCTGTACCTGCGGTTCCAGCAGAAGGCACCAGGAAAATGCTATAGGTTGCAGAAGAGCCTGTTGTGTTGGCGACAATTATATTTTGAATCGCTGTAAGCGTCTGCTTAGGTGAAATGTAAATCGTGCTCACAGCGGTGCCTACCGCTGTTTGTCCAAGCGACATCGGGGTGACGGTCTGATAGTTGGCCATTATGGGCTTAATCCGTCAAGGTTGCCGGGCAGGGGATTCAAAGGTGTCTCGGTTGTAATTGTAAACTCACCGCCACCACTCGTCGGATTGGCAACCTGAGTTGGGTCGGTCAAAATATTGTCATGCGGCTGCGCAACATCAGCATCTGGCCTTGGAAAACGGATCGCGATCTTTTCAGGTTGGCGAGCCGGGAGGCGATATGGATCACGCTCGTCATTGCAACCTTCATTGCACACGCGTAGACCGGGGATGTTGCGATCTTGGCCGATATCCGCATAGGCGCGTTTCATCTTGCATCGATCGCATATCGCGATGGACAGGACGGTGTTGCCTAAGGTGTCGAGCCAGATGCTCATCTTGTGTAGACACTTATGTTAGGGGCGAAATAGATCGGCGACTTGTCGCGCTCTTCCTGTTCGGCTTGGAACCAATATTTTTCAGCCTGCTGCTCGCAATACGCAATGCGTTCTGTTGCCACGCCGGGCAACTCCATAGCCATCTGATGCGCAAGCATGTTCTGCACAGCTAGATACCAGCGCTGTGGGATTTGCAGCGAGCCTGATAGGGAGCCTACGTCCTGCACGTAATAAGCGCACCAGGCCACAACCTGCGGTGCGTACGAGTTCGGCGCGGGCCACAGATACATGGTGGGCTGCGGGATAGTCCGATCGAACCAGTATTGCAGCGGATAGTTGTTTACGAAGTTTTTGTTCGGCAGGTTGGTGTAATCATCACGATTTAACCTTGCCATCGGGATCTCGGTGGCATTGGAGCCAAAAACCACCTGATAAACACCCATGTTCGTACCAGCCGACTGTTGAATGCGCCAATAAGGTGCGTTAGCAGAGGGGTCGAGGTCGTAGTAAATCCAAGTGCCAGCCACCCAAGTGGTAGCGCCAGGAGAGTAGGAAGTGGTCCAGTTGGTATTGTCCTGAGAATACTGAATCGTCAATGTAACCGAGCCAGAAACAGCAGGGAGAATCCCGACTGTGCCGATGTAAACGGGGCTACCCGAGCCATTGCTGATGCCTATGTTGCCAGTGTTACTTGTGAGCTGACATATATTGGTGTAAAGACCATCAAAAGCATTGGCAGCGGTGCCAGAGGAGCTATATCCGCCAGTGGTGTTGGAGGTAACTGTCCGGTAATTAACATTTAGCACATCATTCACACCAACCGGCAGTGTGTAAATATAGTGGTCAGGTACGAGTCCGTACACCACTTTCTGAATGCACCAATATTGGATGCCCCGGTTGACTAGGTTGGAAAGCAAGTAGTAAAGACTTTGCTTGGCAGCCTGCACCTGTTCAACAGACAATTCTTCAGCTAGTTTTCCAGCACGGCGCGCACCACTGTCGATTAAATTCTGAACAGTGATTACCGTCGACCCGACTGTTCCGCTTGTGGACATTACCAACCCTTTATGTCATGCTTTTTTGCAACACCGCCATCTTTACAATTCCAGCGAGCCAGCGAGGCTTTCGCTCTGGGAGCATCGCCTTTCGCATGCTCGACAACACCACTCATTCTAGCACAGAATGACTTTTTACGGCCCGATTCTTTCTCGGTTTTCGGGTGCGGGGCTGGCGCTTGAAGATGACTCCCCGTTGCGCGATTCGCCTTGGCCCGACCTTTTGCAGTTAGGCCTGCGCCTTGGCTGACAGGGAGCTTTTCTTTCCGCCCGACAGATAAACTTGGACCGCCGCTAGCCAATTTTTTAGCTGTTTTAGCAGATTCTCGAAAGGCTTCAGCAGTTGGAGCACCCTTAGCACCCACTCGGCGCATTTTTTCTCCAGAACCTTCGGCAATTCTCTCCTGTTTTGCATGGATGTTTGCATACAGACCACCTTTTTTCATCTTTTTGTCAGCACTGACAAATTCTTTGCCAACTTTTTGCGAAACACCTCCGAAGCCACCCTTTGTGTGGGCAGCCGCTTCCATCAACCGATGTTGGGCGGGGGATTTGCTTGGCATATCAAGCCTGTGCCTCTTTCCAGGACAGGCGAGCTTGAATTGAGCATGCACCTGTCGTAGTTGCAACTACATACAAAACGTCTGGCCCGTCTGGGTATAAACCTGCCTGTGATGTTGGCACAGTGTTATTCACACCACCGCCTAAAATCGAGTTACCCAAATCACGCACAGTTGCCAAGTCTAGAGTGTTAATTCCAATTGGAACATAAGAAGCAGCCAATGATTCACCACCTGCAATTAGCGCTGAGGTACCTGTTGCGCCATTTACTGCAATTTGTGCCAAAGAGGAAGTGAATCCAGCCGTTGCTGCTGTTCCCTGAAGCTGTAATGGAGAGATAAATGTTGCTTGAGAGCCGGTTCCTGAAAATGCCGCTTGAAGACGACCATTTAAAACCAAGTTGATCAGCACTTGTGAAGTTGATGCAATGATTGACACCGAGTCAAGTTGCAACTGCATGCGATTGATGTTCTCTTTCAACCCTAGTGTGTTTGTGGTTCCGTTATCTACAGATGGAGCAATACGAATCGCCATCAAAGCGTAAGAACCAGCAGCGGCTACGGTTAAAGGTGAAGTCATGCCGTAGTTAAAGATTAGCGATTTGTCGTCGTTGAACTGACCATCCATGATAACCGACGAACCCCAATGCGAGATTGAAGGTACAGAGTCTTGAGTAGCGTATTCAACAGTTACAAAGGCTTGTGAACTATAAGTAAATGCTGTCGCAGCTGCACCGCCAGTTTGGCCGCGAGTGCAGCCGGTAAGTGATGTTGAAGTTTTACCTGTGTAAGAAACGTATTCAACAACGCCAGAAACGCCACTCCCCGTTAGTTTAGCCAGACCACTAGAGTTGAATAAACTTGTATCCGCTACAGGGATTGTAGTGTCTCCGGTTCCAATTGAAGAAGTCAAATAAGTCGTAGGGGTCAATCCACTCGACTCATAGTGTGCTGGTAAATTACCAGAACGCATATAAGCTTCGTATTGGATGTTGTTGTTCTGAACTTGGTGACAGTAAGTAACTGCACCATCTTTTCCCCTAAGACCCCAACGGATAGATCCAGCGCCGTACCAGGAATAATCCACATACCACATCTGCATACGACTGAGATCGATATTATAACCAGATGGTCCAGTGCCATCCATTGGGTCAAACCAAGTCGAGCGTGGGTAAACATTGTCTACAGTAACAGACATGATATAACCACCATTCGGAGAATTGGTCGAATCGTAAGAGTTTCCTCGGTATTCAGGAGAGATCGTCAGAGAGGTGTCACTTGCAATGGCAATAACACGATATGACTGTCCACGGATCACACAGAACTGACCAGGGATAAGAGCAGTGGTGAAATTAGTCCCAACGCCAATAACTGTCGCATTACCTTGAGTGACTTGACAATAACCAGCTGTCTGAATGGTAGAAGAACGAACGACTGCGAGCAAATTTTGACCATCATAGCGGAAAAAAATCCCATTTTGTTGGTCAAAAATTCCTACCGAATTTTGAGCACCATACCACGTAATAGGATTAACACGAATCGAATTACCGATCGCAGGCGTTGAGGGTGGTGTATTGGTTACAGTAGTCGCATACGTGAATGTGGTTTTGGTAAACCCACCTGACAAAATTGTAAACGTACCATTGTATTGCGTAGGTGTTGCACCGGAAACTTGGATTGTTGTTCCAGTCGAAAGATTATGCGGCGCAGAAGTGGTAACTGTAACTGTAGTTCCAGAGGAAGTGAGTACAGGCTGAAACAATGTTGGGCACAATGCAGAGCCAGTTGAGAACTGAATACCTTTACCAGACTGGTATCGGAAGTAACGACGAGTCTGACGAATAAGCTGTTGATTCGTAATCGTACCGCCAGCTGAAAAAGCAACGCCGCCGTCGTATGGACGAGACTCAACCCAACCCGCAGGGCGTGTGTAGACATTCAATTGCCCAGCGCTGTTGGTTGGGCTTGTGACCGCTACAGCAGTCGTAAAAGTGAATGTGCTGGCTGTCGGAGTCGTAGCAACAATCCATGCTCCATTTACATTTGTGTCGCCAGCGAAACCAACCATGTAAACATAATCACCAACATTCAACCCATGAGCGTAAGTAGTGGTGCAAAGAGGAGTTGTAGTTGAACTTGCAGTGATGCAATTACTACCAACCTGGAATCCGCAGTTACTGTAAAAGTAACCAGGGTATACATAGGATTTACCAGGGTTGAAAACATTCCCTGTCGCTGTGGCGTTTGCATCGAGCAGAAATACAACAGAAACATTTGTATTTACTGTCGTAACAAGCCACCAACCATTTACATTAGGATTAGTTGTACCTTGAATAAAAATCGGAGTTCCTACAGAATAGGCAGTCGTATCAGCCATATAGACTGTAACAGTACGACTACCGCTTGTTGTCCGAATACCTTGCGAAGTAGAGTTGGCAACAGTTGTATAAATCTGCGGAATGTAATATGCACCCTGCCGATTGTTTTGCAAATTGATCGACTCCCACTTAGTTGGCTGTTGGCCATACTCGAAGTCTGTATCGATCAATGCTTGTGGCTGCGAAACACGCAGTTTGTCTACAGGATCATATGCCGCAGAGCGTGAAGAAGTCTGCGTGCGTAGTTGATTATCTGTTTGGCTTGTTGGGCCAGTGTACGAAACAATTTGCGACATATTTCACCTATGAGTTAAAAAACCCAAGGGCCAAAGCCCTCGGATTTAATAGTTGCAAGCGCCGCCTTTTTTCATGTGCGTAGACATTTTTATGGCGCTACCGCCGCGTTTCATCGGATTAGAATCAGCCTCATCATGGCCATAACGGTGTTTAGCCATACCTTTACCCATGCTGTCGTGCCCACAATCTTTAGAACCTGAAGGCATTTGTTGCTTCACGTGACCGCCATCTTTATAGCCGGGACGCATGACTGCACCAGTGCCTTTTTTAGACACAGGACGAGTCGCCTCGATACCACCAAGCAGTCCGCCGGGAGTATCCGAACCAGCGTCTTTGACACCACCACCTTTAGCGTATTTTTGCATTTTTCCGCCTTTTTTCAGCGCCAAATGCGTGCCCTTGCCACCTTTATGCTCTTGGGTGTCGTGCTCTTTAAAGGCTTTTTTAATCATAGCTTTGTCTTGTGCGACATCACCACCTTCAGCTTTATGATGCATTTTTCCGCCTTTTTTCATAGCTGGACCAGCAGGCATTTGCGGAGCAGACATTTGCGGAGCAGACATTTGCGGAGGAGGCATAGGCATCGAAACCCGAGGTTTCGAAAGCAAAGCCCCACGTGAACCCGCCATTCCAGCGCGACCACGCATTGGCATAGGCGGAGGAACAGGCATTCCGCCCCCCATAGCCATTTTCTTGGTTTTACCACCATGCTTATAGTTTTTTTCAGCATCGGGCTGTTTAGGAGGCTCAGGCTTGCGATCTTCAGTCGTTATTGATACAGGCATGATCTACTCCTTAGGCTTGGGTTACACCGAGGGCACCAGTGCGAGTCGCATTGGGTCCAACAGCGATAGCGGGAAGTGCAATAACAATCACCAAACGCTTGATGCCGTTTGTTGCGGTGGATGGGACGTAAGTCCCGCGCACATCGCCGGTAGTGGTAGTTGCGGTAACGGTCATATCAGCTGCAACAAAAGCAGAGTTACCACCTGTGTCATTAGCGACAGTATTGTTCCACCCAATACGAACCAAATAACCTGCATCATACACACGCAAAGGTAAACCGAGGATGTCAGTCGTACCAACAGTCAATGCAGTACCAGTCCCGCCGCTAACCGCGACAGAAACAATCTGGTAGAACGCTTTTTTACCACTAACCGAAGTGCTAAGTACAGCGCTAGAAGTGATTGCTTCGCTCATAGCTTGACCATAGTAGTCGTAGCCAGAAACAGTAACGGTCACAGGTGCAACACCCAAAGTAAAGGTCATCGTCAACGTACCAGCAGTGGTAGCGACAGCAACACCGGCGGTAGTGGTCAGCGTTGCAGTGGTGGAAGTTACAGCTGTCAGGATGTAAGTAGTGGGATTGCTGTAACTGGTGATAGTACCAGTGCCACTTGCAGAACCAGAAACAGTAACACGTTGACCGCTCACCAGACCCGTTTGTGAAGTGAAGCTAATTTGACCACCAATTCCGGTAGCAGAAACACTCGACAAAGTTGCGGCAACGGCGGTGCTAGTCACGACCTGAAGTGCACGGGGGGCGTCCAACTGCAGAACGGTGGTGTTATCAACACGAGTCACGGACTTGCAAGAAGTACCTGCAGTCAGCGTCAAGCTACTAGCAGTAGTTGGGGTTTGCGAAGCAGCGATGTTCGCAGCTTGTAGCGTTTGTGGAATGACGTCCCAAACGTATTCGCGACCAAGTGGGCCAATACCTGTAGCCATCGGAGCAGGATTGCCGAGACCGGCATTGCCCGAGGCATACATCGTAATGGAGCCTGTCGCGGAAGAGGAGGCGTTGAGTGTATAAGTGCCCGTACCACCTGCGCCCGAAACAAACGCGGTAATGTAAGAGTTGGCTGTTACACCCGAACCCGAAATGTATTGGCCTAGGGTCAAAGAGTCCCCAGACAGCATAGAGGTAACGGTGAGGGTGGTTGAAGAAACCGAACCAACAATAACAGATTCCGTACTGCTGTTTGCAGTGCCGACGTAAGAGTTTGCTGTCCCTAGAAAGAGATCATCCGAAAATTGAGGCATTTTGTCTGCTCCATGAAAAGTATGACAAGATCAAGAAAAAGGGGCTGGGGATTAGCCAGCCCCGCTTTGGCTTATACGCCAGGGGTGCCGAACAAACCGCGAGGGTCGGTCCAGTTAGGAATATAACGCTCGGTTGCTTTATAGCGCATGGAGTCGGTTTCGAAATCACCTTCCATGGTCTTTTCCAGCGCACGGCGCATCATCAGTTTCAGACCTTCAGGTGCGTCGGTTTGAACCCACCAGTTGGTCGCCGAGGTCAGACGGCTAATCACGGTAGCGCCTTCAGGCAACAGCCCAATCGATTTGATCGGGTTGATGTCGTTGTTGGCGGTGCCGGTACGCAGCACTGACTTGAGCAACACTTCGGCTTGGAAAACGTTCCCGGGAGCAACAACCAGTTTAACGGGTTGCAGACGGATTTTCTTGCCGTTGTTGTCAACTGCTTGACGCACTTGGATCAACATCTGCTCGAGCGAGGTTTGCGACAAGTTAGCAGCAGTGCTGAGCTGATTGCTAAAAGTGCCGATCGCGATCGGGTGAGCAGAGTTAATCAAAGAAACGCCATCACCACCAGTGTACGAGCTATTGAAAGCACGATTCAGGATGTTGGCGCAGAGCAGTTCTTTGGTTTCCACCAAAGATTGTGCCAAGTGCTTAGCGTAAGTCTGACCGATACGGATATGGTCACCGTCTTCAACCAAGACTTTGGTCAATGCAAAAGCAAGACCAAACACTTGGTAGACGTAGCGTTGCAGGAACAGAACACCACCTTGTTGGTAGGACACAGGCGAACCATCAGGCAACTGAGGTGCTGCGCCAAATCCATACAGGACAGGCTCTTCGTGGTAATTGCGCGGGATACCAGACTGTTCACGGAAAACCGTGGACCATTCGTCAGCGCGTTGATCGTAGACTCCGTCGAAGGCTTCGTTGAGTATAGGCTCAACGATCGAACGGAAGTCCGTACTTCTCATTGGTGCGGCCATGATTTAGCTCCTAATTAAGCGGTAGCGGTGAAGGCACCGTACCATTGAGTGTTGACGAGCTGGACGCGCACGATGACGTATGGATCGCCCCAGTTGTTATCGACATAAGGCCCGATATCAACGACGCGCATCTGACCCTGTGCACCATTGCCCACTGCAGTGGAAACGCCGAGTGTAGCAGCCGACAGACCAGTGGTATTGGAACCAGCAGTCACGTTGCTGAAATTGTACTCGTTGCCCATTGAAGTTTGCGCCATCGTGGCATCGCTTTGGATTTCATAAATGATTTGTTGGTCATTGTAGAAATACGCAATGATGTTGGTTCCAGTGGTGCTTGCAGGCCAATAGTTGGAAACACGACGACGACCAGTGGTGTCAGTCCACTCGACACCTTGGAAAGAGCCGGTAACTGTGCCAGTAGCGGCGGCGGGAATCACAGTGCCCAAAGTACCACTGTTAGCAGTGGTGCCGTAGACGATGGGTTGACCCTTGAGAATATTCGAGGCGTACCCCGAGACGATACCATTCGTAATTGCCTGAGCGCGTTCCAGACCCGTTGGGAAAAACGCGGGGCGCAAACCGAATGGAGCATTTGTAGCAGACATAGTCTAAACTCCTAAAGATGAAATTACCTGAAAACAGGTAGCTTTGCGGTTTGGTCAAACTTCATGCCATCACCTTCAATCATAACCAGCGGCCTACCATTGCTGTCCTTGTTGCCCATCAACTGTTCTTGCTGTACTTGAATTTTCTCTTGTTCATCTAGCGGGGCGTAGTGATGCATTTCTGACATCAAGTCCTGGTAAATGTCCATGGGAAGTTTGAACAGCAACATCTCGTTGCAAGCGACAAATCCTTCGTGCTCTCCAGACTTTACTTTGTAGGTATCAAAGCCGGGCAATTCGTCGGCTTTCACCTGCGTATAGCCAAGGCGAGTGCGTTTATGGATGGGGTCGTACTGATTGGTTGAAGATAGCCAGCACAAGTGGAAGCCCGGAATCTCAGGCGGGGTCGGAAGAGCTTCCTGAAGCCATTCCGAACGGAACGCCCTACGGCGCTCCTCAGACGAAACAAATTGTTCCTCGGGCGCGCGACGCGATGCGTCTTCTTGTGCACGAGCTGAGCGATTTGCAGGGTTATTTCTTTTGAGTCGGTCGTCCATAATTAGCCTCTTTGTTTGTTGCTACGATCCCATTCGGCATATTTGCGAATGGCGTTTTGACGGAGTTCAGTGTTGTTCCAGAGTCCCGCTTCTTTCATTGCGGCGACACGCTGAGGACTTAGTCTAAATTCGTTAGACTTAGTTGTACCAGCTGTCTCTCTACCTGAACTCGTCATAACCGATCTGGGCCTTTGTGGACGGGAATTTTCGCCATTATAACCCTGTTTAGGAGAGTCGGGAATATATTTTTTAACCCGGTCGGTAAGCTCGTCCCAGTAGTCTGGGGAAGTGGGGTCGAAACCTTCAGCAATTAGGCGCTTATCGATAACTTGCGCAATTTGCGACTCTTCGTTTCCACCCTTGGGGTCGTACCAAGAGTTTTCCTCCATCCATTCAGAAGCCATCCGCGCCACCACGGGGTCGGGAGCGTTGATTGTCTGTTTTGGCTGGGAATTTTGCTGAGATGCGCGCTGTTTCAGGCTTTGCAGCGATTCGAGCTGTCGCTGCGCCTCAAACCACATCTCCTGTGACTTGGTGACGCCCTCGCCGTCGCGAGTTTCCACAGCCGATTTCATTTTCATCTTGGCGTATTCAAGCTGAACAGCCGCATCGTCAATGGCTTTATCAACACGCGCCATTTCGGCACCTGAACTTTTCTGTTCCAGTGCAGCTAAACGATCCGCCAGCGCCTGATTCTGCTGCTTTAGCGAGCTAACCAAGTGACTCGACTCACGAGCTTTCTCGCGGTGGATCTGTTTTTTGAGCTTTCGCTCCTCGCGCCGAGCAGCACGGATGGCTTCTCGGTCGGGGTCGTTGTCTAAACCATCATTTTGCGAGAATTTTTCATCTAATTCGTCGCCAGAGGGTTCATTACGGGTGGGCTCTTCGCCTTGCGGCGGACTAGCCATGCTTTCGGGAAGCACGACCACCGCGCCTCCATCGTTTTCCTCGGAGATTTGCATCTCCATTTTGTCAGTTGGTGTCATAAAGTTTCCTTCAAAACTTAAATAAACGCTTTAATGGCCCGAGGATCGCCGGTGACTTTACCGATAATCTCATGGTCGTTAAAGAACGTGAACAGTGCTTTACCTTTGGCACCATTTTCTTCGAAATCGATCTCCCACCGATCACCGCCCCATTTAGGCACGCGGACGTATTCACCAACTTGGCACCAAACCCCCTCGACCCAAGGCTCCATTGTGTCGCGTTTTTTGAACGCCAACGGGCCAATAGCCAGGACTTTACCAATCATGGTGTTCCACTTTTCGGTTTCTTTCGATTCCTCGGGAATGTAAATACCACTGCTCGTGACCTTGTCTTTCACTGCTCTCAATTGCACGAGAACACGAGCGCCATACGGCGCCATAAGCGGGTCAATTACCGGAAACGCTTCTTCAAGCGTTTGTTCAACATCATACGTCATCTCTCTTTTCCTCTTCCAAAAGATTGTTAATAAGACTCAAGGTTTCTTGCAAACCTGCGTGCATCCCTGCCAAGTACTGGTAACGCTCAAAGCTCGCGCAATGACCGCTAGCCATCGAGTCAGCGATTTCTCGCTGCTTTTGCTTGACAAGAGTTAGTAAGGCGCTAATTTGCACTAGCGACCCCGACCTACGCTCTTCTTCATTGGCGCCACAATTGCGATTGTGAGCCCGCCTTTAGCATGACCGCCTTTTTTCATCGTGGCGATCTTTGCTCCGGGTTTTGGGTAAGGCAGCTTTTGGCTGCTGTCGCGCATAAGGGTCTGCGCTTTTTTCTCAGGCACAGGACCAATTCGATTCTGTTCGGCACCGGCGGGTTCGTCCCACATCACCTCGTCAGGTTTTTTGACGCTGCCACCTTTAGCGTACTTAGAAACTTTGCCGCCACGTTTTAGGTGGGTCTCAGCACCGGCTTGCCCCATAGCAATGCGTTTGTGCATGTTTACGAAATCATCACTCATTTCATTTCTCCTAGGTTTGCCTGTGTATGGCGTTGAGCTTCGAGGGCAGTTTTCAGTTGCTCATGCTGTAACTGTTCAGAGTCGGTAGATAACTGCGCGGCATTCATGCGTTCTTTGACCAAATTGTCTTCGGTGTTTTTGGCTGCGGCAGCTTGAATCTTTTGCTCGTCGAGCTGCGCGTCGATCTGGTCTTTCTGTGCCTTGCGTTGTGTCTCTGCCATGGAGGTTTGCGTAACCGCCTGCACCTGCGCGACAATGTTGGGGTCGATTGGCGGAGAAATCTGCTGAGGCTGCATTTGCGATTGCAGCTGTTTCATCATTTGCATCATCTGTCCAATAGCCTGACCCACTGGCGCTAACTGCTGGCGACTGTCCATGTGTACATGCTGCAAAGCAGCGGCGAGCAGTTTCTGCGCCTCGCGAATGGTGGGCTCGATTTTTAGCACATTGTACGGTTTACCAAGCGCAGTGCTTGCATAGCCATCCGCCATCGTTAAATACCACATCGTCAAGTGTTGCTTCA
>Ga0136641_1000515_pt1 | contig 16759 bp, 13 predicted proteins | sample EliLak1302023Y_FD_115312 | JGI IMG/M metagenome (GOLD analysis project Ga0136641, IMG submission 115312) | Freshwater microbial communities from Elizabeth Lake, Yosemite National Park, California, USA - 13020-23Y | ecosystem: Environmental > Aquatic > Freshwater > Lake ...
CAATAACAAAGGCTGTAGATGCGCTCTTTGAAGCTGGCGCAAAAGAGGTAATCATCGCTGCAACACATGCGGTGCTCTCCGGACCTGCGATTGAGCGCCTCAAAGCATGTAAAGCGAGTGAAATTGTTATCACTGACACACTTCCGATTCCAGAAGATGCGCACTTTGATCGCTTGACCGTACTTTCGATCGCACCGCTTATTGCGCGCGCGATTCGCGAAGTCTTCGAGGATGGTTCAGTTACTAGCCTCTTCGATGGTCACTCCTAAGCGCAATTTGCTCAAATCACCCTCCCTTGGCTAACCTTGGCTCAGTTCCGGCGAGGGTGAAAGATTTCCGTAATCGACGGCGTGAAGTATGAAACTCACCTGGAACTGATCGTGTTCATACCGAAGTTTCCAGAAGGAGTAACGAAATGGCTGAGATCACCATCAATGGAACATCACGTACCGAATTTGGTAAGGGTGCCGCACGTCGTGCACGTCGTGACGGATTAGTTCCTGCAGTTATCTATGGTCATGGTGAGAATCCAGCACACATTGCACTTCCAGCACGCGAACTAGGCGTTGCACTCAAGACCACAAACGTTCTTCTTGATATTGTCGTCGATGGCAAAACTGAACTCACACTTCCTAAGTCAATCGTTCGCGATGCAATCAAAGGCACGCTTGAGCATGTGGACTTAGTAATTGTTCGTCGCGGTGAGCGCGTTATTGTTTCGGTTCCAGTACATACTGATGGCAAGTTCGATCAGGATGGAATTTTGGAAACTGTACATACAAGTATCGAAGTTGAAGCAGAAGCAACTGCAATTCCAAACTTCCTCAACCTCGACATGACTGGCTTAATGGCTGGCGAATCTCTCTATGCAGAGAATGTGCCACTACCTGCTGGAGTCACACTTGTCAGCGATCCTAAGATGACTGTTGTTCACCTATCTCTTCGTTCAGCTCAAGAAGAGATTGTTGCTGCACCTGTTGTTGCTGAAGGTGCTACACCTGCTGAAGGCGCTGCTGCTACAGATGGCGCTGCTGCCGGTGAGAAGAAGGACGATAAGTAAGTTATTAACCGCAACTAGTTAGGGTGCACCGCTACCCTTAACTAATGGTCTGGTTAGTTGTTGGCTTAGGCAATCCTGGCACCGAGTATCAAGCTACTCGTCACAATATTGGTGCGATGGTCGCTGAGCAATTAGCAAGTTCGAATTCGGCTAAATGGTCTGGCCATAAGAGTCGCACCGACATCGCCTCATTTAAAATTGGGCCAAAGAATTCAGAATCGATAGTTGTCGCCCGTTCACATTCCTACATGAATGAGACAGGTGGCCCTATAAGCGCGCTCGCGACTTTCTACAAAGTAGAACCGGCGCAGATCATTGCAATTCATGATGAATTAGATCTGCCATTTGCAGCACTGCGCTGCAAATTTAGCGGTGGCGATAATGGCCACAACGGTTTGAAAAGTCTGACGAGCGCTTTTGGTAGTGATTACCTACGCCTTCGTATGGGAATCGGTCGCCCACCACATGAGCAGCAAGATCCAGGCGATTTTGTATTACGGCCATTCTCATCGGCGGAGAAGAAAGAATTGCCAGATTTTATTATTGAAGGAGTTGCAGCGATCGAGTCTTTAATTCTGCGCGGCCTTGAGCTCACGCAACAAGATTTTAACGATTAATCAACCAGTATTACGAAGCCCTGCTGCAACACCATTGATGGTCAGAAGTAAGGCACGGCGCAGAATTGGTTCGGCATTTGTGCCCGCCTTGCGAACTCGAGAGAGCAGATTAATTTGCAGCAAGTGCAACGGCGAAAGATAAGCATCGCGCACCCGAAGCGTGCGAGCCAGAATTGGTTGATCGGCGAGCAGTTCAGATTTCTTGGTGAGAGCAAGAATTTCTGCCTTAGTTAATTCAAATTCCTCAGTAATTTTATCGAGGAAGTGGTGTAGTTCTGGTGAAACTAATTCTTCAACATAGCGGCGGGCAGTGAGTAAATCGGTCTTTGCAAGTGTCATTTCGACATTACTAATAAAGGTGCGGAAGAAGTGCCACTCAGTGAGCATCTTCTGCATTGCATCGGCTTTGCCCGATTCGCGCGCTGCTTTGAGTCCACTGCCAACGCCAAACCAGCCGGGAACGATCTGCCTGGATTGGGTCCAGCCAAATACCCAAGGAATAGCGCGAAGTCCATCAAGACCGATGGTGGCATCTGGTCGGCGTGAGGGACGCGAACCTAAGAAGAGCTCACCTAATTGTTCAACTGGAGTTGAAGCGTAGAAATAAGCGGGGAGATCGGGATGATCAACCAAGGTGCGGTAGGAAGTAAATGAACTATCGCTAATTAATTGCATACATTCATTCCAGGTTTTTAAATCAGATTCGGCCTGACGTGGTCCACGATTTAAAACCGTAGCTTCTAGCGCGGCGGCAAGTGTGAGCTCAACGTTCTCGCGGGCAAGTGTAGGAAGTGAATATTTATCGCCGATTACTTCACCTTGTTCGGTCATTTTAATTTGACCATCTATCGAACCCCACGGAAGAGCAATAAGTGCATCATAAGTTGGACCGCCACCGCGACCAACTGAACCACCGCGGCCATGGAAGAGGCGAAGCTTCACGCCATGCTTCATTGCAACATCGCGTAATTTACGTTGCGCGCGGTGAATCTCCCACTGGCTAGTTGCAATACCTGCATCCTTATTGGAGTCGGAGTAGCCAAGCATCACTTCTTGGATATCTCCGCGCAATGAGACTAATTTTCGGTAGGCAGGATTGCTAAGAAGTGATTCGAGAATCTCATCTGCCGCGCGAAGTTCGGCAACTGTTTCAAGCAATGGCGCAAAACCAATCAGTGCGCGATCTTTCGTTAAATCAATGAGGCCCGCCTCCTGTGCAATAACTGCTGCAGCAAGAACATCCTGCCCACCCTTTGTCATAGAGATGATGTAAGTCTCGATTGCTTCGCTGCCAAATCGCTCGAGCAGATCTGCAATCGCTGCAAAGGTATCGAGGTTCTTCTGAGCAATCGGATCAAATCCAGATGTTGTGCGCTTACTTGGATTGGCTAATTCACTAGCAAGGAGAGTAAATCGTGCATCTTGATCGAGTGCTTTGTACTTCTTTTCACTCAATAGAGTTTCGAGTACATGCTGATGCGCAGCTGAATGTTCGCGAATATCCATAGTGACGTGAGTAAGACCAAAGGCGGCCACAGTACGGATGGTGCGCTCAAGTAAGCCAGTTGCCATGAGTTCGCCCTTATTTGCAAAGAGTGAATCACGCATCAAAGTGAGATCGGCGAGCAATTCCGCAGTATTTTTATAATCACGGCCAGGCACATGTGCGCCACCGACTGCATGGCGATCGCGAGTAAGTGCCAAACGATGCACAATCGCAGTTGCTTTTAATCGATAAGGCTCTTCTGCATTGAGGCGACGAAAGCGCGCTTCAAACTCAGGGATGTTCTTTAAATCTGTTGCGATTGAAGAAAGTAGTTCAGGAGAAGTTCCGGCGATCCGAGTGGAGACCGAAAGCATCTGGCGCAGTTGATCCATCGCGGCAATAGTCACTCGAATTGCATGGCCAACTTGTAAGACCATCGTTTCGCGGGTGACTTGTGCAGTTACATTGGGATTTCCATCGCGATCGCCACCGATCCAGGTACCAAAGGAGAGTGGGCGAGCTGTTACTGGTAATTCGATGCCAAGGCGGCGCAATTGACAAGCAAAATCATCGAGAACTTCTGGCACGGTATGCCGAGCTAAATCATCGACGTAATACAAGGCATTCATTGCCTCATCAATAGGTTCTGGTTGATCAAGGCGCAACTCATCGGTCTGCCAGAGCAGATCAACGGTTTCGGCAAGGCGCGCATTCTGTAAATGATCTTTTGGTTGATCAAGCAGGTCAGCGATTTGGCCAAGTTTACTCAAGATAGAACGGCGCGCAGCTTCAGTTGGGTGCGCAGTAAATACTGGCCGAACTGAAAGCCCTTGAATCCACTCACTGATGTCTGCGGCGCTAAATTCATGACCAGCTATTGGATTTTTCTGTGCTGCGATAATTTTATCGATTGCTTGCGAAAGCCATGATCCAGATTCTGCGCGTGCATCAAGCAGAGTGCGAGAGCGGTGTACCTGTTCGGCAATGTTCGCTAAGTGAAAGTAAGTGCTAAATGCGCGTACTAATTGCACCGATTGATTGACATCGAGGTGGGACAAAATCTCCGCACCGCCACCATCTCGAACCGCTTTACGAACGGATTCAACGAGATCGAGAAGTTCGACACCCTCTTGGCGAACCAGAGATTGCCCCAATAGATCACCGAGCTTTCGAACATCAGCGCGAAGGGCTGTGTCCATTGGCGTTGGTGAACTCATTTGCTAATTGTGGCAGGTCTTTCTAACCTCTCGCGCAGCGCTAGAATTGCACTCGATTCAAGCCCCTTCGCTGACTGAGCACCCCGCCCAGTTTGAGAACGGGGCCTTTAGGCGTTTCTGGCGCATGCATTAGTGGAAGAGGTAAGGCAATGAAGGCGTTAATCGATCTCATCGTAGGCAGCGATGAGATTGCGCGCGCACTCACAACTGCCGACACCATTGTTGCGCCCCCTCCGATTAATGCTTTTCTTATTGCAGCCCAAGCACGAGAGCGCAGCATCCTTGTTGTGACTGCAACAGGTCGCGCTAGTGAAGATTTAGTTGCCGAACTCTCCGCACTACATGAACACGTGTGGGAATTTCCAGCCTGGGAGACTCTGCCCCATGAGCGATTGAGTCCACGCGGTGACACTGTGGCACATCGAATTAGCACGCTTCATAAAATTCGCACTGCACAGCAACCATTTATTGTCGTCACTTCGGTGCGCGCATTGATTCATCAAATTATTGCCGGATTAGCCGAAGGTGGCCCACTGACGTTGCGAGTAGGCGATGAAGTGCCGTTGACTGGCTTAGTTACACAGTTGAGTGAGCTCGCTTATGTTCGAACCGACTTAGTAGAGCGTCGTGGTGAATTTGCAGTACGCGGTGGAATTATTGACATCTTCCTTCCATTGGCACAGCATCCAATCCGAATTGATTTCTTTGGCGATGAAGTCGAATCAATTCATGAATTTGAAATTTCAGATCAGCGGAGAAATGCCGAAGTAATCTTGGAGATTGAGGTCTTTGCCTGCCGCGAACTTCTATTGAGTGAAGTGATAAAGAGCAAGGCGCTCACATTGAAGAGCCAACATCCAGGTGCCAGTGAGATGCTCGATAAGATTTCAGAGGGTATCGTGGTCGAAGGCATGGAATCTCTCATTCCACTATTAGTTGATAAACAGGAATTAATTCTCGACTTACTTCCCAAAAATTGCGAAATTGTATTTTTAGATCTACCGCGAATTACTTCACGAACCTCAGATCTATTGAGCACAAATGAAGAGTTCTTTGTGGCGGCTTGGTCTAATGCGGCAGTCGGTGGAAGTGCGCCAATTGCGCTACCCCAAAGTGTAGAAAAGACTTATCTGACATGGAGTGAACTCGAGCAGAAAATTCAATCCTTAAAGCTTGAAACACTTTCGATTAATCCCTTTGGATCTGATTTAGATCCAGGCACACTCTTCTTAGCGTGCGAGCCAATTGAGGCGATGCGCGGTGATACCGAGAAGGTAATTGAACTCTTCCGGAGCCAGGCTGGGCGCAAGAACCGCTACTTCTCTGCCTTTGGAAATGGCATTGCCGAGCGCTATCGCGATCTCTTTCGCGAAGCTGAAATTAATGATGTACAGATTCATACTGCGCCATTTGCCCATGGATTTTCACTTCCGAGTGCCGATCTAATCTATGTCACCGAACGCGATGTGACTGGAAGTAAGAGCAGCTACAAAGATGGCGATCGCCTGCCATCGCGTCGCAAAAATAGTATCGACCCGCTCGAATTAAAGCACGGTGATTATGTTGTCCATGAACAACATGGAATCGGTCGCTATCAAACAATGATTACCCGCACAGTTGGGGGATTTGCTCGAGAATATTTAGTCATTGAATATGCCGCGAGTAAGCGGGGCCAACCAGGTGATCAGATATTTGTTCCCTCTGATGCACTTGATCAAATCTCTAAATACATCGGTGGTGAATCACCATCAGTGCATCGCATTGGCAGTGGTGAATGGCAGAAAGCTAAGGGACGAGCACGCAAGGCTGTGCGCCAGATTGCCGGCGAACTGATTCGCTTGTATGCGGCAAGACGGAGCTCACCGGGCTTTGCCTTCTCACCCGATACGCCATGGCAGGCCGAGTTGGAAGATGCATTTGCTTATGTGGAGACTGCCGATCAATTAGCCACAATTAATGAAGTAAAGCGGGATATGGAAGCGCCATACCCTATGGATCGAATTATCTGCGGCGATGTTGGTTACGGTAAGACTGAGATTGCAATTCGCGCTGCATTTAAGGCAGTACAAGATGGCAAACAAGTTGCAGTCTTGGTGCCAACAACTTTGCTAGTTCAACAACATAGCAAGACATTTGCTGAACGCTATGCCGGTTTTCCGATTCGAGTGGAGGGCCTATCTCGCTTTAATACTGCGAAAGAGAGCAAGGAAATTATTGCAGCGCTAGCGGAAGGCCAAGTTGATGTTGTTATTGGTACCCACCGGATACTTTCGCAAGATGTGAATTTCAAGGAATTAGGACTTGTTATTGTTGATGAAGAGCAACGCTTTGGTGTGGAACAGAAAGAGTCGCTAAAGAAATTGCGCACCACCGTTGATGTATTAGCAATGTCGGCCACGCCAATTCCGCGCACTCTTGAGATGGCAATTACCGGTATTCGTGAAATGTCCACGATTACGACACCACCAGAAGAGCGCCATCCAATTTTGACCTTCGTAGGAGCAAGTGAGAACGCTCAGATAGCAGCGGCAATTCATCGCGAACTACTTCGAGATGGGCAGATCTTCTATCTCCATAATCGAGTGGAGACTATTGAAGCAACTGCACTGCGATTGAAGGAGTTAGTTCCGGAAGCTCGAATTCGAATTGCGCATGGGCAGATGCCAGAGTCAGCCTTAGAGGATGTAATTCTCGGATTTTGGAATCGTGATTTTGATATTTTAGTCTGCACCACAATTGTTGAGAGCGGACTAGATATTGCCAATGCAAATACTTTAATTGTGGAGCGCGCCGATCTCTTTGGTTTATCGCAGTTACATCAATTGCGTGGTCGCGTGGGGCGTGGCCGTGAACGTGCTTACGCCTATTTTCTCTATCCAGCAGATCAACCGCTGAGTGAGGTTTCACTAGATCGCCTGAAGACTATCGCTTCGAATACTGATTTAGGTTCGGGCATGCGAGTAGCGCTCAAAGATTTAGAAATTCGTGGTGCGGGAAATCTTCTTGGTGGTGAGCAATCTGGACACATCGCCGATGTTGGCTTTGATCTTTACATGCGCATGGTGGGAGAAGCAGTTCACGATTACAAGAGTGGCTTCATTGAAACTGAAGAGGTTGTTAAAGATTGCAAAGTTGAAATACCCATTGCAGCGCACTTGGCAGAGAGCTATGTGCCAGGTGAGCGACTTCGCTTAGATTTGTATCGTCGATTAGCCGATGTTGCATCAGCTGATTCAGTCGCAGAAATTGAATCTGAATTACTCGATCGATTTGGCGAACTTCCAGTCGAGGCACTTAATTTGCTTGCTGTGGCACGGCTGCGTGCACATGCGAAATCGCATCAGTTACAAGAAGTTGTGCTCCAAGGAAAATTTCTCAGGTTGCATCCGATCTCACTTCGTGAATCCGATACGGTGCGCTTAGAGCGCCTTTATCCTGGCTCGATTTATAAGTCCACGCATAACGTCGCACTTGTCACACTGCCGCAGGCGCAGAAATGGACCCCTCAGAGTGGACGGAGCACCTCTGAGATGGTGGATACTTCTCTTCTGAGCTGGGCTACTGAGGTAATCACCACCATGGCCACGACAACGAAAGCGAGCACCTAAATGAACGAGATCAAGCATGCAAAGAAGGCTTTAGCCGTTCTCCTTGTTGGTGCCGCACTTTTACTCTCTGGCTGTACAACCGCTAACTCTGCTGCCAAGGTAGGTAAGACAAATATTTCCGAGAGCGTTATTGAAAATCGCGTAGCTGCAATTATCCAAGAACGTAAAGGCGTCGACACTAGCCAGATGCAACTCACCACTGGCAAAGTTCTTAATCGCACCGTCCTTCGCTTCCACTTAATCTCTGAACTCTTTGTGCAAATTGCTGCAGACCAGAAGATTGTTGTCACCAAGGCTGAAATTGATACCCAACGCGCACAGATCCTTACCCAAATCGGTGGCGAGAAGAATCTGCCTAAGGCACTTGCTGGTGTAGAAATTGCTGCGGCAGATTTTGATCTTTACCTTCAGACTGTAATTATCTCCACCAAGTTGCAACAATCTGCAGCTCAAGCAGGTGCAGATCAGAACACTGCCGGACAAGCAATCCAACAACTTCTTGTTGCAAAGGCTGCCCAGGACAAAGTTGTTGTAAATGCGCGTTATGGCAAATGGGATCCAACAACTGGCGACATTGTTGATACTGAAGCAGCCGGCGCTGCGGTAAGTCCTAAAGCAACACCATGACCGAATCTCACCTGCAACGATTAGTTGCGGTGATGGATCAACTCCGTTCACCTGGTGGTTGTCCGTGGGATGCAGAACAGACGCACGAATCTCTTCTTAAATATTTACTAGAAGAGTCATACGAATTTATTGATGCAGTTGAAAAAAATGATCGCGCTGCTATGCGTGAAGAGCTAGGTGATGTTCTGTTGCAAGTCTATTTCCATGCTCGAATGGCGCAGGAATCCGATGTCGAGCCATTTAACATTGAAGATGTTGCACGCGAAGTTGCAGATAAATTAATTCGTCGCCACCCTCATGTCTTTGGCGATACCAAGGTATCTGGCAGCGATGAAGTATTAGAGAACTGGGAGGCGCAAAAACGCGCCGAAAAAGGTCGCACCTCTGCAGTGGATGGCGTCGCTCTCTCTCAACCAGCTCTCTCGTTAGTAACCAAACTCCTCTATCGAGCTGAGAAGAATGGCGTTCACCTCGATCTGCCGCAGCAGCAGGCTATTACTAAATCAGAACTACAGGAGCGATTGTTAGCCCTCGTCGCTAGCGCAAATAGCAGCCAGATTGATGTCGAAAGTGTCCTAAGAAATGTGGCGCGTGATCTGATTGAGCAAATTCAGATAAAAGAGTCGCGGTAGACTCCACTCATTACTTAAGGAGTTTTAACGTGTCTGCAATCACCAGCATCTTCGCTCGCGAAATTCTTGATTCCCGTGGGAATCCAACGGTTGAAGTTGAGATGGTTCTCGCCGATGGAACGCACTCACGTGCAGATGTTCCAAGTGGTGCCTCAACCGGTGCATTTGAAGCGGTCGAACTTCGCGATGGCGGCTCACGTTATCTCGGCAAAGGCGTACAAGGCGCAGTTGCCAATGTTGTAAAGAAGATTGCACCAGTTGTAGTTGGTATGGATGCAGGAAACCAACGCGGTATTGATGAAGTCATGATCAAACTCGATGGAACACCGAACAAATCTAGCCTTGGTGCTAATGCAATTCTTGGTGTCTCACTCGCCGCCGCTCGAGCTGCTGCATATAGCTCAGGTCAATCTTTATTCCGCAGCCTTGGTGGATCTGATGCGAAGCTCTTGCCAGTTCCAATGATGAACATTCTCAATGGTGGTGCGCACGCAGATACCAACGTTGATATTCAAGAGTTTATGATCGCGCCCATTGGTGCAAAGAGTTTTAGTGAATCACTCCAATGGGGTGCCGAGATTTATCACAGCCTCAAAGCAGTTCTAAAAAAGCGTGGTCTAGCTACGAGTGTTGGTGATGAAGGTGGCTTCGCACCAAATCTAGACAGTAATCGTGCTGCTCTTGATCTCATTCTTGAAGCAATCTCTAAAGCTGGCTACACCGTAGGTAGCCAAATTGCACTTGCTATGGATGTTGCGGCAACAGAGTTCCACGAAAATAGTAAGTATAAATTCGAAGGTTCGCTGCGAACATCTGATGAAATGATTAGCTATTACCAAGAGCTAGTTGCCGCCTATCCGCTAGTGAGCATTGAAGATCCGCTTAATGAAGAGGATTGGCAAGGCTGGGGCGCTATGACTGCGGTCTTAGGCGAGAAAGTGCAGATTGTTGGCGATGATCTCTTTGTGACAAATCCAGAGCGTCTTGCCAAGGGAATTGCATCGAATACCGCCAATGCGCTCTTAGTGAAAGTGAATCAAATCGGGTCGCTGACTGAAACACTCGACGCTGTTGCGATGGCGCACAAAGCAAAATACGCGAGCATGATGAGTCATCGCTCTGGTGAAACAGAAGACACCACAATTGCCGATCTTGCAGTTGCAACAAATTGCGGCCAGATTAAAACTGGCGCACCAGCTCGCACTGAGCGGGTTGCCAAGTACAACCAACTCCTTCGCATCGAAGAAGAGTTAGGCAGTGCTGCACGTTATGCCGGAGCCGGAGCATTTCCCCGCTTCAAGGGATAACACACCATGTCGCTTCGTCCATCATCTCGTCGTAGGCGAGCATCTGCGGGCAAGCCAATTGTCATTAGCGTCACGCTCTTTCTCTTACTTCTTGCACTTGCGCCACCGCTGCAACGCTACTTTTCACAGCGCGCACAAATCAATGCAACCACTGCAAAGGTGAATGCACTGCAATCATCAGTGAATCAAGTTCAACAAGAGCTAGAACTCTGGCGCGATCCCAATTATGTGAAATCTCAGGCCCGAGCCCGCCTTCACTTTGTGATGCCAGGTGAGCGCCAATATTTAATCAATACTGGAAATGGTTTCACCAACGAAAGTGGAAAAACTGTTGCAACGGACATTCCGAGTTCTCTTCCTTGGTATACCAAGTTAATTTCATCAATTACTCAAGTTTCTAATGCGAAGGTAGCGCCTTGATTCCTCCAACCCAGGATGACTTAGCAACAGTTGCAGCGCAGTTAGAGCGGACACCACGTGATGTTCATGCGGTCTCTTATCGCTGCCCATGTGGCAAACCTGCAGTGATTGAAACTCCACCTCGCCTCACATCTGGTGAACCATTTCCTACTTTTTACTATGCCACTTGTCCACGATTGACTGCGGCAATTTCTACTCTTGAATCCAGTGGTCTTATGGGTGAAATGAATCAACGCTTAGAAAGTGATCTAGAGTTAGCCGGACGCTATGCCGCAGCCCACGACGATTACTTAGCTGCGCGCGCTGCACTCGGTATCGAGGTGGATGAAATAGCTGAGGTCTCTGCGGGTGGAATGCCAAATCGCGTTAAATGTTTACATTCACTGATTGCGCACTCACTCAGTGCCGGCCCTGATGTCAATCCACTAGGTGATGAAGCACTTGCTGCGCTTCCACAGTGGTGGCTCAAGAGTCCGTGTTCTGATCCCGAGAATTTAACTGAGAAGTAAAATGCGCGTTGCAGCAATTGATTGCGGAACTAACTCGATTCGACTTCTTATCGCAGATATCTCAGGTAATAATTTTCGGGAAGTATTTCGCACGATGGAGATTGTCAGACTAGGTCAAGGAGTCGATGAGACTGGGCAATTTCATCCTGACGCAATTGCCCGAACCCTTGCCGCAGTAGATCTCTTTGCCGGCGAAATTGCTAAGCGCGGCGTAGAGCGGATTCGTTTCTGCGCAACAAGTGCCACTCGTGATGCCACAAATAGAGATCTCTTCATCAATGGAGTCAAGGATCGCCTTGGCCTTATCCCGGAAGTAATTCCAGGAAGTGAAGAAGCGGCGCTCTCTTTTCTCGGTGCAACCCGCGAGTTAATTGGCCACGAAGCCCCTTATCTTGTGATTGATATTGGCGGCGGCTCCACCGAGTTTGTCATAGGAAATCAAGAAGTTACTAGTGCAATCAGCGTAAACATTGGTTGCGTAAGAATGTCGGAGCGCCACTTCAAGAGTGATCCACCAAGTAAGAGTGAAATCGCGGCAGTCAAGGCAGACATCGATGCTGCCATTTCGCAAGCCAGTGCGGTAGTTCCAATAACCCAAGCAAAAACAGTTATAGCAGTAGCAGGTACCGCGACCACTGTTGCCGCAGCCGCTTTAGGTCTTAGTGAATACGATCGGTATGCAATTCACCTCTCGCAGATTTCGCTAAAGCAAGTACAGGAAGTAAGTGATTTCTTTCTCTCACTTGATCGCGAAAGTCGCAGCAATCTTGGCTACATGCATCCAGGTCGAGTTGATGTAATTGCGGCAGGATCCCTAGTTCTACGAAAGGCATTAGAGGCCACGGGTGCCACAAGTTTTGTTGCCTCAGAGTCCGACATACTGGATGGCATGGCGTGGAAGTTATGTGAATAGTTCCCTTAGAAAGTGAATTGCTATACAGTTCGGCATTTATTAAATTAAATTTTCTAACCTTAAAGAATTTTTGGTAAGGGTTCGAGATTAGAAGCGTGTTTAGATCTACCTCTTACACTAAATACGCATTCCTTCGCGGGTGTGCTTCTTACTAAATTTTGAGCATTAGTCCATCGATTTTGGTCGACCAATTTGGAATAATTCTAGCTACGGGAGTGGCTAATACATCCTCTAGGAGTGATCCGTATACGTCACGGAAATCTGTAGTCGTTGCGAGATCACCATCACCAAGTTGCGACAGCGAGGGATCATCGCCATAGAACTTTCCACCATTAACGCCCTGCCCTAGGACAAAGACTGGGCCAGACGTGCCATGGTCGGTTCCCTGAGTGCTATTGGCCTTTACACGTCTTCCAAATTCGGAATAAACCATGACCGTGATATCGTTTGCACGATCAGTTGCATGAATCTGCGATAAAAATTTTGTTACAGCACTTGAAACACTTCCGACTAACGCACTCTGGGCATTAATTTCATCCGCATGCGTGTCAAATCCACCAAGAGATACGGACCAAACTTTCGTGGGCGTTCCTGCTGCTATGAGTTTTGCAACGACATCTAATTGTTGTGAAAGTGAGGTATCTGATCCAAAACTCCCACCTATCGCCGATGGTAAGTCATCTGGAATTGGTGCAGGTTTTGCAAGAACAGGTTGAATTTTTTGGCTGAGATTAAATAAATCGCCAAACGAAGATGCGACTGCAGCCTGTAATGGTGAGTCGGTGGGAGAACTTTTTCCTAATGCTTTGAATTCTGAGGCGAGCACACCCTTTGGAACAACAAGTCCTCCCAATGGTAGAACCGAGCCTGTCTTGCGAGCTCCAATCAATAGAGGGGGAAGAACCGAGCCAATCCCAATTGCTTTATAAGGATCAGTTGGTTGCGAATCGAGCCACCTACCAATCCAACCAGAGTTCACATGGGAATGGGGTGATGCAGTTTGCCAATAAGCCATCGAACTAAAGTGCGAATAATCAGGGACAGGATATCCGACACCTCGCACGATTGCGAGCTGACCGCGATCCCATAGTGTTTTGAACCCAGTCATAGTTCCATTAAGTCCCAAATTATCTGCACCTAATGGGATACATCCTTCTCACTCAAAGAGATACCAGGGCGCATTGAGCGATACAACGGATCACGATAAGGAACGAGAGTATTTAAACCATCATTACCGCCATACAAAGTGACGATCACCAAGATAGGTGTACCTGTTGGAAGTGGCCTGGTCTGAGCTGCTATTGCTAATTCTGTGAGGGATAAATTTGCAGCCGCTGCACCAGCTGCTCCCATGCCCACTAATTGCAAAAATTTTCTACGCGTTATTTGAGTCATACTTATCCATTCACCAGATATTCAGGACTAGATAATGCGACGGTCACTATTTGCGCAGTTGTTAAACCTGGGTCATTGAAGACAGCCTTTGTACGAGCACTAAATTCTGAAATACCTAGCCATTCAGCGAGGGCAATCTCCATTTGAGCCCCACTTAACCCAGCCATGGGCGAGAGGTCGGCTTGATCGATGAGTATGCCTAAAAATGCAATTCGATACTGAGTTGATGCAACATTGAGCCATGCTTCGTCATAGGGCCAGCCACCGACATTGGGTGGATTGAAAGGTACTTGGCCCAATTTCTCAAGATAGTTAATGACTTGCTTAGAATTCTTCACTGCCGATGGAGTAATTTTTAGTGCCCGACACAGGGAAACAAACCACTCAACAGGGGACTTCACTTGACCCATACCGATATCTGCGGTTGTTAGGTATGTTGCCATCTTCTTAACTGCAGGAAGTATCTCTCGTGAGGTAAAGGCAGATTCAATTTCAGTTGGCTTTGCGAGGGTTGTTGACATAAATCTGAACCAAAGGCGATCCGTGATAAAACTTCGATTATCATCGCGAGCGACCAAGAGATCAATAACTTGTGCAGCATTCCAAGTACCCGTGCTCTCAAAAATTGTGAAACTTGAATCATCGTGTTTCTTTGGATTGAAAATAAATGTCCCTGCAGATCGGCTAATGGTGTAACCGGTGAGGGCGCGAGCCATTGCTTTGACGTCAACTTCCTTGTATCGGCCCACTCCTACTGTAAATAATTCCATCAACTCTCGAGAAAGGTTTTCATTTGGGCCAGTCTTTACATTTGAACCTGCATCAAGCCAGTACATAAGAGCTGGATCGATCACCATCGACTGCGCCTGATCTCTGAAGTTTCCGATTGCAAACTTTCGCAGAGTTTCATTCTGCGCCTTCATAGGCCGTGCATATTCAACTTTTCCAAGTGATGTCGCCCAGTGGCCATGCCAAAACCAGGTTAACCTCTCAATTAAGCAGTGGTCTGCCAGAGCCATGCGATCAAGCCACCATAACTCTAAAGCGAGCCGATCTGCTTTCATGTTATTTGTGAAATCAGTTCGTGCCGGAGTGTTAGCTGGAGGGAAATTACCTCGATCTGGAAAATCAATATTTGCAACACGAGACAAGCCCAAATCATCGGAGGACGGATTAAGTAACGTGGTCTGGGCACGAGTCAAACCCATATTGAGGAGCGATTTAAACTCACCAGGTTTTGGACCAAAGCCGAAGCGATGAACAAGCCTGGAAAGCGCAAGTCGATCTGGGTTAACTGCAATTCCGGCCACCTCTAAACACTAACGAGGCAGGGTAAAGAAAAGAACACTCATGATGAACTCCCATAAAACATTCAAGGAACTACTCAGAAATTGGATGCTTTCACGCCTAGTACACTTCTGACACAGCGCGCGCCCTCGTAGCCCAATGGCAGAGGCAGAGGACTCCAAGTACCTGGGTCGACGGTTCGAGCACGTCTGAGCCCAAAGATCTTTCCATATTTGGGGAATAAATCCGCACCAAAAAACCTTCTATAGACCCCTGACAACAACCAGGGAAAAGGGAGAACTAATTACAAATAGCCACGATTCGAATGGCCACAAAGATCACGAAAAGGAACTCTGGGAGCGGTTACAAAGTGCTCAAGGAGTAGAAAAAGCAGAGATCCTCTCTGAATTAGGACACATCGCCGTCCACCAAGATAAATGGCAAGAAAGCTTGGCTCACTGTCAGACCGCTTTAGAAATCTACCAATCCACTACAGAAAACTTTGACCATGAAGACATCGGCAGAGTTCTTATGGGCATTGCCTTTGCTCATTACAAATTGCACAATCACGACGAAGCAGCGGAATCAGCGCAACAGGCTTACGAGGTGCTTGAAGAAATGCACTCACCCCGTGCCGGAATCGCCTTAAGAAACGTAGGCGTCTTCTTCCAAGAGGCTAAAAAATATTTCGAATCTGCAGAAATATTTCGAAAAGCTATAAACATTCCACTATTTGAAGATGAGGAGTTGACAATGGCAAAAGATTATTACAACCTTGGTTTTGCCCTTACTAAACTCGAACAATTTAATGAAGCGATTGCTGCTCTCACGCGAGGCAAAGAGTTGGCAAGTAAAGTTACAGCACCGATTGTTGAAGCTTTATGCAACGAGCAACTTGCATTTTGCTTTGCATCAATCGGTGAATATGACGCTGGGTTAGAGGCGGTGAGATTTTCCATAGATTATGCTCTCCTGACTGGTGACGATTCAAGGATGTTCCAAGCAGTCAGAGTGCGAGGAAAAATTCACGCAGCTCGATCAGATTACGAATCCGCACTTTCGGATCTCAAGGCAGCGAAGAGTGTAAATCTTGAAAACTCTTGCATTACTGATTGGGATATAATTTATGAAATCGAAGAAGAGATTGCTGTGGCTCTTGACCAACTAGGCAAGAACGATGAAGCCGAAGAAGTTCGCCGAAGAATCAAAGTGGTTTCAAATAGTAATTAATACTCTGTCGGTACTCTAGAAATAGAAATGACCGCCTTTATTCTTCCTAATGGCGGTCATTTCTATTAATGTACCAACGAGATATTGAATCCAAATATTTGAGTCCTTGATAGATTGCCATTGCACTAGCTGGAAATATTTTCCTAGCGCTTGTTCTTTAAGAATTTTTCAAAAGAATTTATCCAGTTTTTATCACCAAAGAAATATTCCTGCGCTTTGGTCAAATCATTGTTGGCTGAAGTTCCATACGTTTCTAAATAGTGGTCATCTGGAAAAAATTGTTCCTTAGTATTTCTCAAACCTTGCATAAAGAGGTGTGATTTTTCATGTGAAATTACACTATCTGCATCTTCATCAATTCTGAGTAAGTAGGCCCACAAAAAAGCGGATCTGGCAGCGCTCTTAACATTTTCCTGCTTCCTGGTTTCACTGGCCTTCTTATTGCGCACTA
>Ga0136641_1000516_pt1 | contig 16753 bp, 18 predicted proteins | sample EliLak1302023Y_FD_115312 | JGI IMG/M metagenome (GOLD analysis project Ga0136641, IMG submission 115312) | Freshwater microbial communities from Elizabeth Lake, Yosemite National Park, California, USA - 13020-23Y | ecosystem: Environmental > Aquatic > Freshwater > Lake ...
CGAAAAAGGAGGGTTTCGCTACCTACAGGTCTAGTCCACCACCTTCCGCTCAAGCCTCTACGGAGGCAATAGTTAAGGCTCTAGCGACTACTAAAGCGGTAGCCCAGACACAACCTGCTGCGAAGACGGCAGAAAAGGCAAAAGTGGCGGCTGCCGTTTTAGAGCAAACAAAAATAGATACTTTAGCCTATGGTTTATATGAGAAGGACGTTGATATCGCGCGTATAAGAAAGTCGAAGGCCGAAAGTGATGAAGAAATAACCCAGAAATTAGGAACCATTCGCGATTTAAGTGAGCGCTTGGAGGCCTCCGAAGATGTTAAGAACATGGCATTAAATGAAGTGAATGGTCTCCAGACTAATCTAGATAAGGCGGTTCAGGAACGCGAGACCAGCGAAATTAATTTCAGAGAGACAAAATTAAATTTGGACGACCAGGTTCGCAGAAATACGGAATTAAATAAGGTCTTGGCACAAACACAAAAGGAAATGGCAGCGCACACCGACCGCTGTATGACTACTGACAACGAATTGAAGGCTGCGAAGATAGGCGTTGAACGTTATAATGTAGAGAAGAAGGTGTCTGATAATATTATTGTACAACTCAAAGCGCAACTTGGCAAGGTTACAAAGTCTGACCCTGTTTCGCAGAAGATACAGGTCGAATTGGACCGTGCGAATTTACAGAGCAAGGCTATTCAGACACAATTTTCGGATGCAAAAACCAAGTTAGCCACCTTGGAAAAAGAGTCAAAGGAGCAGAAGGCACAACTCGCAACCCTCCAGGCTGATGTAAAGAAACTTCAATCAACCAAGGACCTCGCCGAGCGTGAGATGTTATTAGCACAAGGTCGATTTGAAACGGAGCGCATCGCAAATACGACTGCACAGGGTACAATCACTGCGCTCAGAGAAAAAATGGTGGCCCGCGATAAGATTACAGATGGTATTACAACACAATACAAGACAATTAAGAAGCAGTACGATGTGCTTGATAAGGCCCACAAGGTGGATAAGGAGGAGAATAAGGCGTTACAAGTAATGTTAAAAAAGCAGAGCGAAGAATTGGCTCTTCTGAAGTCACTTCCCAAAGTACAAGCGGCGCCTACTGGGTCAGGCCAGTTGCCTTTACGCAAGTAGTAAACACATTTACAAAAGAAGTATATTGGTCACCAGTCAGAAGATCGTTATGAAGTACGCGCACTTCACACACGCGGTCATAAATATCAACTACCATATCTAAAACAATCCGCATTTTGCTTGTTTTAGATTTGACCGTAAAGTAAACCACATCACCTTCAACAAGATAGGTCATGATATATTCATGTTCAACAAGATTAGCGGCCAAGAGTCCAGCCGGCATAAGAGAGGAAATATGCATTTGTATTAATGCAAAGAATCAAATATATCTTCATTTTTATATATTGCTCCTATAAGGATGAAGGCCGGCGGACTAGTAGGGCAAGGAGCTTACGGTTGTATTTTCAGACCAAGTTTGTTATGCGAAGGAGAGGAAAATCCAGGCGAAAACACAATAAGTAAATACCTAACTGAAGAGTCGGCTGAGACAGAAATGATACTACAACCTATTCTAAAAGAGATTGACCCTACACAACAGTATTTTATCTACCCCGACCGAATCTGTAAACCCAGTCGCCGTTATAAGAAATCGCTACGGTTACAAACAAATAATATAGCAAAATGCAAGATTGATATTAGCGATGAAGAGGGGCGTCTTTTACAATTTAAATACGGTGGTATTACTCTTTACGACCTCATTATTCAGCCGGTAAACTACGCCGCCTTCTTTTCTGGTCTAACCTCACTACTTGAAGGTCTTGCTCTATTACATACAAACGCAGTAGAACCTATCTATCATTTAGATATAAAATCAGACAATATTGTGTGCGATGATACGATGCGCTGCCGCTATATCGATTTTGGTATAGCCGATACACGAACACACAAAACACAAAAGGCCTTCTTAACTGATTATAAAAGTTCTATTTATCCATTTGATACGCAATTCCTCTTGAGTTTTACATTCAAGGGTAAAGATTTTTCTGAACGTTCTTACGCCGTGAACCATGAATTTTTTGATAATTTTAAAGAGGATTCGTATTATTTTCCCAGTGAAATGGTTTTACCACACGACGCCGATAAGTTTCTGAAGAAATATAAAACAGCAAATAATCTACTTGATTTTGAAGTGGATTTGGAAAATAAACTAGAGACCGACTATCCAGGAAGAGAGGGTCCAGAGATAACACAATTTCTTTTATCCGCAGCCGATGTCTACTCATTAGGAAAGGTTATCTCTCGTCTATATGGAAGACATATGGGACAATTTCTCAATTATAATTTTGACCACAACGATGGACATGTTTCTTTTCTCGAGACGAACGGTGGTAAAAAACAATTTATGCATGGTCGATACGAAAAGGGTCTATTGGACGAACTAACAGATGAGACCCAGAAAGAATGGCTTATCGATGTTCACAATTCTATAACACGCCCCTTTTATATGTTAGTTCTTAAGATGCTCAATCTCGACCCATATAAGCGCATCAGCGCCCAAGCAGCCGCCGAAGCCTATAAGAAGATTGTACCACATTTTGGTCGGCTTTTAACAGAAGAAAATATTACAAAATATATGGCCTTTATGGCGCCGCATTTACCCTACGGGCAACCTCCACCAGGCCCTATGCAACAGCGTTTACCGTCGGTTAATAAGCCCAATCGTGTCTATTCAGTAAAACAGAATAGAAAAAGACTCAATAAACAGACGCGTTCTGTTGGGCGTAACGTAGTTGTCAACAGGTATCCGCGGATGTATTGGCACAAGTATAAGAATAATGATTAATTACACAGGTTATTGTGGTATATATTATTTATCTATTTAACGCATAAATTGTAAATCTAAACACGCAGATACAGACTATCGGAGATAACGATTTCGCGCAGCAACTTTTCCTTGATAGTCGTCATCCTCTGCACCATTTCCGTGTGCTCACAATAGGTCGCCAGCGCAATCCATTCATCCGCAATGTTGCCCATACGCAGAATTGTGCGAGTCAGATTGCCTTCATACATTCCATAGTTCAGGCACAAGTAAGGCGCCGTATCGCCTTGTAGCCAGCGCCACAACGGCTCAATCCAAGCCGTATTGAGGTCCCAGTAGTTATCATAAGGAATTCCACATGCCGATTCAATCTCCTGGAACTTCTTTGCTACTCCGTCAATCGTGTACAGCATGTCCTTAATTTTTTGGGGAACACGCAATTGCTCTACAGTTAGTGCGGCTCCGCTGTCCATCTTCTCGTTTACAAATGCGGCTAGGACGCACAGAATAAGTTCAGCGTCAAAATCCTTCATAAGGTCCTGAACATAGACCTCCGCTGTCAGAAGTGAATGTGATTCATTGACCTCTGTAGCCAGAATGCCGCGCAGCGTCAGGTTCTCCTTGCTAATTGTGGTCGCATCCGTTACATCTTTGAGAAAGCCAGCCTCCACTAGGAATTGAAGACGCGGCTCGACTGTGGAGGAAATCTCTTCACACGAGGCGATATCAGCCTTCTTCGACTCAACAGCCTGCTCAAGGCGCATCAGTTGCGGTAGTAGTTGCCAGGCTGAGGTCCAACGAGGACCCTCATGTGCGGCCTGCCAGGTAACAAGGCGCTTCTGCGCAGCCTTCTTCTTCGCATTGACAGAGGTCTTAATCTGCTCTTCTAGGTCAGCGCGCTCCTTGAGTTCAGCGTAGTCGGTTTCGCTAATAAGACCACGCGTCTTGACCACGTCATCCTCTAGAATCTTCTGTTCCTTGACCAGCATATCACGAATAACCATCCGCTGCTTGTACCAGTAGGAATCCTTGAGAATTGAGAGCCAACGCAACTCACCAGACTGCATCGTCTTTAGCAGAAAGTCGTAATGAAAGTCCATTCGCGACTGAATCGCACGTGTCGAGCCACTCATCATCCCCTTGACCTCTTCAGGAAAGGCCGGCTTTCTTTGAGGCAGATACAGTACAGTTCCTACTTTATCGATGCCACGCCGACCAGCACGACCGGCCATCTGGAGATACTCGTCCGTAAACAAGCATCGCTGTCCGCGGCTGTTATCATCAAACTTGTGATAGTCTAGGAAAACTGCCGTCTTGGTCGGCATATTGATACCGACAGCGAATGTCTCTGTACAAAAGAGCACCTTGACGAGTCCACGCGCAAACAGGATTTCAATAATTTCCTTGAGAAGTGGCATCAGACCCGAGTGGTGATAGGCGATGCCACGCATGAGCAATTCAGAAATCACAGTGTATTGGTACGTATTCTTCACTGATTCGTAGCGGTGAAGATGAAATTCAATGATATGCTTGACGGCAGCCGCATCGCTGCTATCTATCAGAGTTGACTCAATCTTCTTCGCGTACTGCTCACACTGTTTACGGCTAAATACAAAGAACAGGGCAGGCAATAGCGATTTTTCGGAAAGCATATTAATGGTGCTATTCATTTGATGTAGAAAGGACTCGACTACAACCTTACCGTCGATAGCACCCTCGGTGCCACCAGCACGCGCATCCTTGACCTTCTGCTTGAACTTATCAGAAGCACCCTGAACGCCATCGCGCCAATTTAGCCAACCTCTGTACATGCTATCTTCGTACTTGTCCTTGGCGTCCATAATACAGACCATTTCATCGCCACGCAACACATAATGCGTCAGCGGAACAATGCGGTAGAGAGTCGAAATAAGAACGCACGGCTTTTGCTTGAGGTCACCAATCCACGTCGCAAACGCCTCTGGTGCGGACAGAGTCGCTGATAAGAGAATCAGACGAATCTCTGGAGGCAGCAGAATCAATGTCTCCTCCCAAACCTTTCCCCGCTGTGGATTGTTGATATAGTGAACCTCATCAAAGACTACGGCATCCAGGTCGTCCAATGAGATATTTGACGAGATGCCCAGAGACGCCGTACTGGCCTTGCGCTTATAGAGCATATTACGCAGAATTTCGGTCGTCATGATGACAACCTGGGCATCGGGCTTGAACTTGATATCACCAGTCAGAATACCGACGGAGGGAAAGATCTTCTTCAAGTCATGGAACTTCTGATTTGACAGAGACTTGATAGGCGTCGTATAGAATACACGACGCCCCTTAGCCAGAGAATAATGAATCTGGTATTCGCCGACCAGAGTCTTACCAGAACCGGTCTTCGCTGTAACAAGCACATTCTCTTCGCGATGAATCGCAGCAACAGCATGTTGCTGGAACGGGTCAAGAGGATACGGATAGGTGTAGGCCAGCGTGGCCGGAAAATCAGCGCAAATACCCTTCGGATCAATAGTCTTAAGAAAGGCCATTTTTTGTATCTAGAAGACATAAAAAGGTGGGTTCATTTTTTTGTTATCTGTAATTACTACTACTGTTGATTTATTACCACATTTCCCGGTTATAGAATAAAATATAATATTTTATATAGTCCTATTTTAGAGATGCGTACATATAAAAAGCGCACCAATCGCAAACGCACGCGCAAGATAGGGGGTGTAGGTAAAGTCAATGTCCTTGGAAAACCCTTGAAACCCTGTAACTTAAGTAAAGTAACGGGGTATTATCGCGACGGGTTTTGTTCTACTGGAAATAATGATGCGGGAACCCATGTTGTGTGTGCCATTGTGGATGACGATTTTTTACAATATATGTTAAAAGAGGATAATGATTTAATTAGGCCAAAAGATAACTTTCCTGGTTTAGTCGCAGGTGACCACTGGTGTGTTTGTGCTCTTCGCTGGATGCAAGCGTATAGTGCAGGCAAAGCACCGCGTGTTGTACTTGACTCAACAGATATGAGGGCACTAAAGTACATTCCACGCAAGATTCTATTTCAATATAGTCATAAATTATAAAGTTGATTTACTAAAAAATTAAGCCGCTGATTGCTATTTTCTTTATTCTATTTGTAAATAGCCGATTTTTAAACTACTCCTTGTTCTAAATAGCATTGATATCAATGTCGCCACCCTCTGTCAACTTGGCAGTAAAAGCGGCAGCGCGGCCAGTGCGAGTTCCTAGTACTCGCGTAACATCTTCCTTGCCCTCGGTCTCCTCTTGTAGAAGTTCACTACGGTCAAAGAAGTCGCTGTCATCCTCAAGAACGCCGCCCGCCGCCTTTACGTTAGCGAATAGAGCACGACTGATATTAGTCTTGCGCAGCATTGCAGACTGCTTCTCATCAAAGAGTCCGATAATATCGGCCGTTCCACCGACCTCGTGCGTTGCAGAGACGCCGGTCTCATCATCAGAATCGGACTCAATCGCCTCTCTCGTAGAGACGACAACAATGTGGTCGACATCAATAAACACCTGACCACGCTTCCTCAGCAGACCACGAATACGACACTGGCGAGTGATTCCGTCATGGCAGAGAACCTCCATTCGACCGTGGCCGAATCGGCGTACCACGCGTCCAGCGAACATGTACAGAGACGCCTCCTTGTCTTCAGGAGAAAGGCCATCCTTTCCAAATCGCTCCATCTTACGATACAGGTCAATCATATCATCTGAAGCCTCGCGGGCCGCCTTGGCCCGAAAGCCTTCAGCGCCCGTCTTAAACTTCTTGAAATTCTTACCACCGGTAGTATTGCGAGGCATTTTAGTCTTTTCTTAACCATGTCATTTAATTCGAGCCGCCTTCAATTTTTACCACTTCGTGCATTTTATTAAAAAACTTGATATGTAACTCTATGCGTATATAGAGCAAAAATGGGTGGTGTAACGGGTGTACATGTTATGCACATAGAAGAGGCAACTGAACTTATCTGCCAACTGCTGTCAAGTGAATCCGGAATAGCTATTGGAAAAATTGGAACGTCAGAGTTTAATGCGATTAACTTTTATCGTCACCGACTCGCTGGTAGTTATGAATCATATCCTGATAAGATTAAAAAGGACATCACTGTTAACGCTGGTCTTTGGGCAGGTGCTAACGAGTCTCTGGATGAGGCAATAGATGCCTGGGCAAAGAGTATGATTGAATCAATTGGGACATTTGATGCTGTCGTGGCGTGGAATCCGATGTATCCTCAACCTGAAGACATGTTCTTTCGTGTGTTCGCTCGTGGTATCCCGCGTATAGTTCTACGCGCCCTTGAGCCATATTACAGTCCGACGAAACAATACACGCTTCAGATGACAAAGGGTCCTATTGCGGTGGTAAGTCCCTTCGCCGAATCTATTCGCAGGCAGTGGCAAAACCGTACTAAGATCTTTCCACCTGATGGTCTAGGAGGTCAAATGTGGCTCGAGGAACAAACTCTAGTAGCGATTCAGGCACCGTTCGGTCCAGCAATGACACCTAATAAACTGGAACTATCATGGAGTCCAGAGATTCGCATAGCCGGTCACCAAGCGGGTATTCAGAATCTAGTAGAGCAAGTTAAGGCCAGTGGAGCGCGCTATGCGTTTGTAGGAATGGGTGCACTTTCTATTCTACTTGTCGCGGCACTGAAAAAGGAGGGAATAAAAGCGATTCATACAGGAGGCGGAACGCAAATTATGTTTGGTGTCCTGGGCGAGCGATGGAAGTATCACAACGTGATTTCTAAACTCTTTAATGAACATTGGATTCGTCCATCAGAAAAAGAGACTCCATCAAGTGCCGCTAGCGTCGAGGGAGCCTGTTATTGGTAACTGAAAAATATAATACTATTTTTTTTAGTGGAACTGTACACGGGGGCGCAGGTTGTACGGGCCAGCAGGTACCGTCACGACGAGCTTTGAGTAGCGAGGGCGGAGATTGTACCGATGATGAAGGTCGGCGTGCGTAACCGTCATAACAGTAGGCGCAACGAGAGAGGACTTTGAGTGCGTAGAGGAGGTGGCCATTGAGCGAGTGTTAACCATCTTTTATAACTCTTCATTTAAAAAGATAAAGTACACTCAATTTTTGGTCATTTTAATGCAAGAGTTATTATTATTAGGGTCAAATAGTTATTTCTTTTATCAAATATAGAACCACGCAATTGCACCTAGTACCGTGATAAGAAGAGAAATTGTTAGAAAGACAGCAAAGTACCCAGGGGGCGGATTCGAGTCACCACCAGAGGGAACTGCAACAGGCGCTGTATCAGCCATAGCATTAGGCGTGACAAATACCGGTTCTAGAAGTTTCTGTGAGCGAGTCTGGATAATACTCTTGTAATCAAGCGCCTTGGGTACACGCTTGCGCTTGCGTGTCTGCTCATCGCCGGTCGCAACATAAGGAACGGCATTCATGGTTAGATTCTGATTATTTACCATTGAACGAGTCTTCATCATTTTCTTTGATGACCAGGCCAAAGAAAAAGGATGTCAATTTTTGGCCAGTTCACAGTTTTTCAGCAGCCTCTTTTACATATTGCTGAAATATAGGCATAGTCTCGGCTAATCTAGTTTCCGATTCCCTAAATACATAATAGGCTTCATAAAACCTATTTGCGTCAAGGGCGCCTATAACAATCTTCTTACTGGTAATATCATTATGTACCATATATTTCACACATAGGTTATTTGAGTATATATAGAAACTAACTTTCCATTCAGGAAAGTAGAGACCACGACGCGACGAACCATCATCGCATTTAACTAGTAGTTCGTATGCAATCAATTCATTTGTAAAACGTTTTTCTACCAAAGGCTCGCGTGGGCCAATTTTAATTAGGGGAGCAAGAGGAAGGAGCGAAGGTGTACTTTGTGATAAACCCATTTATGGAGCCTCCAACTAAAAATTAGCGAATTCATCTTTTCACTTAAAAATGTTTTGTTTTGTTTTTGTTTTTCGGTTCTATTCTTGTTTTTTTAGCAGTGCTTGTAGATGCACTTCGCCCCGCTGCGGCAGCCGCGGGGCGTCTTGAAGAAGCGGCACTCAATCTCCTGCTGGGCGCGCTGGATGTGCTTGTAGGGGCAGTCTGCGCCGGTGCGGCAGCCGTGGCTGCTGTTAAAGAAGCGGCACTCCTCGGGCTCGCCGTTCTCGTCGAGGTGGATCTCCTTCTCGAGCATCCCCTTGGCGCCGCGAATCCACTCGGCCTCCTCCGACTCGGCGTCAGAGTTGTCCCAGGCGCGGAAGTGCGTAGGCTCCTCCTCGACCACAGTGGCAAGGCGGACGGGCGTCACAGGGCGAACGATAGGGGCGGGCTCTGGAATTCCCAGGCGCTTGCGCTCGTCGCGCGCACGCTGCTCGGTGACCCAATCGTCTGCCCACGCGAGGTCGCCCCAACTGATGTCGGAGTTTTCGGGCAAGTAGAGCTCATAGGCGGTGCCGTCCTGGACGGCCGCCACGGCGCGCACCGCCTCGGGCGAGTGGCGGGCCCAGGACTCGGGCAGGCTGTAGCGGACGACAGGCTCGGGCTCGACCTCGACAAGGGCGCAGAAGCGGTTGTTGCGAGAGCGAGAAGGCATTTTGGATAACAAGTTTCTTTGACTTGTAATGTTCGATGCACTGACTTAAGGTTTGGAGTCAGATGTGATTTCAATTTTTCTTACTTTTTGGTCAACCCAAATGAAAAATACAGGTATGTGATATTTTATTATTTTTAGTAGGAGGGCTCATCGGCGATGGGGGCAGAGCCATAGCGAACCTTCTCGGGCCAGTTTCCAAGGACAGCCCAGAGGCGGTCGCGGATGCTACGGCGAACGACCTTGTCATCAAGGTCCTCCACCTTGTACATGACAGAAGGAAAGCAGGGTAGGTCGAACTGCATAAACTGATAGGCATCGGCATCGGTAGGAAGGAGATAAAACATATCCTCAACATACTGAACAACCTGCTCATCTGATAGGTACACGAAGTGCTTTAGTTTATCCTGCTTACCCACGAACTCGAGTTTGAACTCGTCCATGAAGGGCGTAACAGTGATAATATCATCGTGGGAGGCGCTTGCGTTAGGGCGGTGTAGAGTGATTTGAAACTTTGCTACACTCATTTTTTGATGAACGACTAGGTTATTTTGAGGGCGTCAATTTTTGATACAAAACTGCTTAAAATACTCATAATAATAGTATTCTAATGATAATTTTTCGTCATATAGGAAATCATGGACGGTTGGGAAACCAACTCTTTCAACTAGCAGCCCTAAAATCACTGGGAAAAAGAAATAATTGTGATATATGTTTGTACGATGAAATAGATAGAAGACATTATGATGGGCAAGAGAGTCTATTAAATTTTTTTAATCACGGAATTACATTACGCAATAGAGAATCTGTTGAAAGATTGATATCGTACGAATATATGGAAAATTATGAAAGTATCTGGAAACACATATTTGACGAAAACTTTAAGAATATTAAACCTAATACGGCTATACATGGTAAATTTGAATCGGAACAATACTTCATCGAGTATAAACAGTATATTAAAGAAAGTCTAGAATTTAGAGATGATATTAATGTAATGGCTGAAAAATATATAGATGAAATTAAATATTTGTATCCTGGTAAATCGTTAGTAGGTATACACATTAGAAGAGGCGATTTTATAAATAATTTAGAATTTAATAGAGATACGTATTACGAGAGAAATTTATTATCCTATATAGGGTATTGCAGTGAGAAGTATTTTAAAGAAGATGAGAATGTATTTCTTATATTTACTGGAGGTAGCCATGATAATATAAACACTGACGATATTACATGGTGTAAAACATATTTACCTAAATGGAGAAATGTACATTTTTGTGAAGAAAATAGAGAAATAATTGACTTTGCTATTTTAGCAAAGTGCGAACATACTATTTTGACTTCAAAGAGCACATTTGGTTGGTGGGCCTCCTATCTAAATAAAAATAAAGACAAAAAGATATACGTTCCGCGCCATTCGATAGGGCCTAAAATATATAATCCTGATAGTTTTTGGTCAGAAGAATTTATTCAGGTAACCCTTTCTACGTCAGATTAGAAATATCCCAACCTCCAAACTTACGATTAGAGCGAGAACGTGGGCGGTCACTGAAGAACTCTTTTTTAGGTTGTTCGTTTATATTTCTATAAGTAGTATATACAATAACTCCTACTAGAAATACTATAATTAAAATATTAATAACGTATATTTCATCAGGATCTGTACCGAACTGCTCTTCATGAAGAGACATTAAACACTTTTATTATTTAACAAATGTGTTTAATAGATATCAAATTTTTTATATTTGTACTTCATTTCTTACAGAAGCAACATAGGCCTTGCGAATAGAATTGACGCCAAGTTTCTTCTGTACCTCACGCTGGAAGATAGACAATATTCTCTGGCTCAACGTGTTCTTTAACATTGGAGTTCCGTCTATCTTTACAAATAGGTACGGATGCTTGTTAAAATTGGTCCATTGGTGTAGTACTTTTACGAGCGGTTTCGGCGCTTTGATAGTAACATGGTCGGAGTATACGATATCGGCGGAGCGCTCGCGTAATAAGATATAGTTGCTCTCTTCAGTAACTGCACTCTTAACACCCGCAGCCACTTTATGAATTTTCATACGAACATATTCGCATCGGCTGGGAGGCAGATAGGTATACATACACATAATTACATAATCTAAAAGAAAATTCTTCGGATCCTTCGCTGCCTTCTTTTCCAATGAATTGCGCACAGTCATAATCTCGGGCCACGTAATAATATCGTGTGTCTTCTTCTTTGGCGGGCGCTGTGTCTTCTTAATGTAGGCCATCATGTCAGTATCATATTGTTTCGCGACAGCACTAAATTTGGGGTCTTTCAAGTTCTCAATCGTATGATGAACGGCGATATAGTAGGTCTTTTTAGAAGAATTAGAAAGAGATAATTCTTCAATCCATTCGTGAACCTTGTCGTAATCTAACAAAAAATCCATATCACCGTCAGATTCATCCAAGTTGAGCCCACGCTTCATTCTCTTCATCGCACGCCAGTAGGCATCTTCAGTCTTCTCGGTAATGCTACGCTTCTTTGCCTCATTTCGCTTATTCGTCTTTTCTTCCACCGTTATCGTATTCGCAGGAGCAGACATTCTTAACCAATAGCCGGAAAGTATATTCCGGGAATGAACTCAATAGTAGATTATAATGTTTATAGAAACAGTCCTTCCGGTTAATAATATAACATACTAGTATAAAATGAAGGGGTTCGAGCAATTCGTAGGTACAATGATATTTTATATTCTGCTGTCGTATGTGATCGTGCCAGGATTTTTCTATTACTTCGTTGAAAAATCGCTGATGAGTGCTGGTAATGGCTTTATTGTAGGTAGTGTAGTATCCGTTATATTATGGTTAAACTTCCGTTCCTATATAATTTAAAATAGTAGAATATTTATAAAGTAAAGAATCTTTTAAGATTATACTTAAAAGATTCTTTCAAACTGTATAGTAATGGTACTATGCGTATCAGCATATTACAAAATTCCAAGTAAACAGCCTCACGGCGCTTATATAGGCTACTTAAGAAGATTCTTTTCTTTTTTCAAAGATAAGCGATTATTATTTTTTTGTACCAAAGATATGTATAGAGACTTTGTATATTTAGGCTTTGATATAACCTCTGTTGAATTTATATTCTGTGAATTTGACGATCTACCGTTGCTGAAAGTATTTCCATATGATTTTTGGCTAGAACAACAAAAATTAGATCCTGAACTTTACCATACGCCTGAATTGGGTATTATTTGGGCGAGCAAGAAAAATTTTTTACACGAAGCCAAGAAGTTATATCCAACGGAAGAATGGCTGATATGGATCGATGCAGGTTGCGTGCGTACAGATGCATGGTTAGAGCATGCAAACGAATTTACACAACGTTTTCATTTAGCGCCAGGTATATATTTTCAAAATCTAAAACCCATACGCAACGAACAATTTTTTAGATATAAGAAAAACGATTATTTTATCGCAGGAGGGCTCATTCTTGCTCACGCAGATTACATAGAAGAATACTGTGAAGTGTATAATACAATGTTAGAAATGTATAATAAGTATAAAATACCTGCAATTGTGGACCAATTCATAATGACATCTTTAATAACGACTGATAAATACGATTGGATTCATACAATCAATTATTACGAACTATCGTTTAAATCGCAGTGCCCAGAAGAATGGTTTTTCTTTTTGCAATATTTATAATAACTTAAAAATTATTCAAATGTATTCTCTGGGGCACTCGCAGATACAATAGCCACTCTTTTACGGGTAAAGAATGTGAACTTTGGTATTGTAAATGTCCAAGGGACCGATTGTGGAGGCTTCTTATCGAGGTTCAAGACCATATCTTTTAGTACAGAAATGGCTCCTGTCGGATAGACGGTTTTCTCGTAATCTCCAAATATATAAAACTGAAATGCTGGAAGTTTTTCAATGTATTCTCGGTCTTCAACTAGAGTTTCTGAATTAAATACACGTGTTTCAAATCTTATATGGTTTTCTCTACAAAATTTATTCATTTCATCGAAGGCATCTATTGAGGGTCGCCTCACATCATAGACAGCATCGACGGCGATTTTATGTGCGTGTTTTCTAAATGCTGCTTGTAATATACGATGTGTATTACTTTCTGTGAAAACTGGATTTAGTGACATTCTGATACGGATGTAAATGCCTATCCTTTATCAATTTTACTATTACAGCACCCCGAGAAATTAATAAATAGCCCAAATAGAAACAAATGGCTGATATTTCGAATGTAGGAGGTTGGCTCAAGCGTAGTATGAAATTGAGAGAAACTATAAAAAATAATATCGATGAATTCCAATCTTTATCATCGAGTTATGCTGATATGCGTGACGCTGCTGCTAATAACAATGACGCCAAAGAAGAGATTGACGAAAGTTATAAGTACCTTGTGAAGGTAAAGAAGGAATTTTGTGATTTACAGGCCGGCGGTCGGAGAAAGGGGCGCAAGACTCGTCGTAGCCGCCGTTATTGAATATGATGCTTAAAAAATTGAAGAGAAGGTACAACCTATTTTTCAACTTTAAAAGGAACCAACGCCATTTAGAAAATAAAATGGCTTCTGCATCTAATCCCTCTTTCTCTACCGGCGTGAAGGGCTCGGACGTCTACGCGACAACGGGCTCCGCGCTCCTCGACCTCTCTGTGATGCTCAACCGCGGGCAGACACCCGAGTTCATCCGCAACCATGTGGATCGTATCGTTGCCTCTGGCGACGACAATGTACTCGAGGACCTCTTTGTCCTCACCTTTCAGACCCGTGATGTGCGCGGGGGCAAGGGTGAGCGCGATCTGTTCACGCATCTGTTCACCGCTCTGACTGCCACCAAGCCCGCTCTGGCTCACGCCACGCTCGACCTGGTACCCGAGTACGGCTGCTGGCGCGACCTCTTCGCTCTAGACGGCATCGAGACCGAGGGTCTTGTCCGCCGTCTTGCTGTGAGCCAGTTCCTCAAGGACGAGGCTACTCTCGCGGCCGCCCAGGCTCGTAGTGAGGAGCCCAAACTTTCCCTGGTTGCGAAGTGGCTTCCGCGTGAGCACAGCAACAAGGACTCGCGCGCAAGTCTGGCCCGCACCTTCGCGCTCGAGTTGTGCCCGCGTAGCCGCCAGCCCCAGGCCGAGTATCGCAAGCGCATCTCGGCTGTCAACAAGGTTCTCAAGACCGTGGAGACCACAATGTGCGGCGGCTCCTGGGCGGACATTGACCCCAGCCATGTGCCTGGCCGCGCTCTCGCCAAGTACCGCGCTGCGTTTCTGAACCAGCCGGTTAAGGGTGAGCACGGGCGCAAGACACCCTCCACCAAGGATGACCGCATCGCCTGCGAGAAGCGCTTTAGCGAGCACTTTGCCAAGGCAGCCAAGGGAGAGGCCAAGGTTAACGGCGCGGACACTGTGTTCCCGCACGAGTTGGTGGCCCGTGTCCTGGCGGGCGAGGGAGACAGAAATTCCGCAGTCTCCGAGCGCAACGCTATCCAGGCGTCCTGGAACGCAATCAGGGACCCAGTCCGTCGCGCCGGCGCTCTGGACCGCACTCTCGCGATGTGCGACTTCAGTGGTTCGATGAGTGGTACGCCGATGAATGTCTCCATGGCGCTAGGCTGCCTCATCTCGGAGGTCAATACGGGTATTTTCGCGAACCACATCCTGACCTTTGACAGCACGCCGACGCTCCACAAGTTCAGGACCACAGACCTGGTGGACCGCGTCAATGAGGTGCGCCACCTTGCGCAGGGCACGAGCACGGACTTCCAGGCTGCCTATAACCTGGTGCTGTCCCACCTCAAGGCGCACGCCGTTCTGCCGGGCCAGGAGCCCAAGGACCTCATCGTCCTGACGGACATGGGCTTTGACGAGGCGGCTCGCGGCGATAGCAGCGGGCGCTACACGGGCTCTCGCCACACCGAGGCGGTCAAGACCAAGGAGCACGAGACGCACGCCCAGATTGCGCGCCGCGCCTTCCGTCTTGCCGGCGAGCAACTCTTCGGCGAGGGCAACGGCTGGCAGGCTCCACGCATTATCATCTGGAACCTTCGTGCCGAGTACAAGGATTTCCAGGCGACGGTAAATGAGGAGGGTGTCATCCAGGTTGCCGGCTGGAGCCCTTCTCTGCTCAAGGTCCTGACGACCCGTGGCGCAGATGCACTCACGCCTAACGCGATGCTCCGTGCGATGCTGGAGGACCCGCGCTACGACCCGGTTCGTGAGCGCGTTCACAGTGTTCTGCACCCTATTCGCCCCTCTGATGAGGCGTCAGTCCATAACTTCTGGGGAGTGTAGTCACAGTAATTAAAAAACAAAATACAAAATCGAAAAACCTTAAAAACATAAATATTTTTTAATCAGTTAGTGTCAATTGAAAAATAAATAAAATGCAGGCGTTTCTACTACACCTTTTCAGGCGCTAGAAACAATGTATAATGAATCATCCTCCTGCGGCGTCATCAGTCTGTATAAGCAATGTGTTTTGCTGTAGGAAACCTTCACAGATTTCCTATAACGCGGTCCTGGTGGGTTTTTCAAACTTTGAAAAGTATGGTTGCTGTAAGGACCACAATGTCTGTGAGAATTATTCAAATGATTAATCAATGTATTTTTGGCATGTTCGTCTTAAAGATCGTGTCCAATACACTCGACTAATCAAATAAATATTCTATCGGCTAGATTGGTATTATATTACAAGGCGCGATATTCATTTACGAGAATAGTTTTGCTGTATGCGCCTCCAATAACCCAACCCAGATTAACAGGATACCAGGTTTAACGTATTGTAGTTAGTTGCTGTAGGCATCCTTTGACAGAGTTCAGAAATATGATAGGTAATCAGTATTAGTTGCTGTATGAACTCTTTTCCCACCTAACTTAATCGTCTATATCGGCCTTCAATTTTTGACCCAATTTGCTCTAAAAGGGACCCTAATAAATAGGCTACAGTTTAAAGGTCTAAAAGAGGGTCTCAAATTTGGCAATTTGACCATTTGAAAGCCTCTAAAAGGACCCTAAGAAATAGGCTGCAGTTAAAAGGCCTAAAAGAGGGTCTCAAAATAGGCATTTGGGCAATTTGACCATTTGAAAGCCTCTAAAAGGACCCTAAGAAATAGCGCATAGCAAGAATAGTCTAAAAGGACCCTAAGAAATAGCGCATAGCAAGAAGAGCCTAAAAAGGGACCCCAAGCTAGTCTAAAAAGGCCCACAGAAATAGGGCACAAAACGGGGCGCTAAAAATAGAGGAGAAACTAGGCCCAGTCTAAAAACAGGCTACAAAATCAGCAAACACTAAAAAAGAGGGCTAAAATCCACC
>Ga0136641_1000517_pt1 | contig 16749 bp, 12 predicted proteins | sample EliLak1302023Y_FD_115312 | JGI IMG/M metagenome (GOLD analysis project Ga0136641, IMG submission 115312) | Freshwater microbial communities from Elizabeth Lake, Yosemite National Park, California, USA - 13020-23Y | ecosystem: Environmental > Aquatic > Freshwater > Lake ...
CATCAAATATTTCTTTGCTATTGTCAGGATTAATTTCAATTACGCCTGGCTCTAATTGATAATCATTACGACTCTTGGTGGGCTCAATCACATAACGATCTAGCGGATTAACACCTGGACCTATTTTGCGACCTACATATCCTTGTGTCTTTTTAAAGCTAGGCTCTTGAACCAGCTGGTCCAATGTCGCAGAGAGGAATTGTCTGTTGACCGGTGTTTGAAATATTTCTGGCAGAAAGTCAACTGTGCGAACTCTTGCCATTAAATTACTCCACTACCTGGGGCAGTCCGAATATTTGTGCTGGTCAATGCTTGAATTACCTGCACATCATTAACTGTTGCTGCGTTGACAAATATTTGGTTTGGTGCCGAGCGTATTTCATACAAATCACCAAATGATTTTTGTGGGTTCAACGGAACCAGCACTACACTACTAACAATGTCTCCAATTTGTCTGTGTATATAGGCTGCTAGTTCGCTAAAGTAAAATGTATCACCAAAGTTCCATTTGTCTAAACTAAAATAAGCATCCATGTTGGACACTACTAAATTTCTAATTTCGCTTGTGCTGGCAGTTGTTCCAGCTGCTGGAATAACTTTGATAACAGCCCTTAATGCCAGTGGTGCCTTGGCTCCAAACAATGGCAAAAATTGTACCGAGTTAAGAATCATATTGTCAGAAATCATTTTGTAATTTTGTAGTCCAGCGTAGTCGGTGGTCAATTCATCTAGAGTCGGTGCTGTTGGCTCAGTTACTGTGCCAGTTGAATCCTTGATCCAATTTTGATATGCGGTATAATATGACAAAGTTACAACATAAATGTCAATGATGTTTGTGGTACCTGGGTCAAGTCTGCTGGTCAATGGGGAGTTATGACGATACTGGAAATACAAGCGTTGCCGACCGGTACGAGCAATCCATCCTGAGACTGGAGCCACTGTACGAGTAAAATTGTTGTTAACTGTCAATTGATAAAAGGCCTGATCAGTGTAGGCGTAAAATACCTGTCCAGGAATATATTCAGCTTGTACTAATTCTATACTGGCCAATGTGGGATACTCACTGTTGACTATACCCGGTTCAACCAACAAATAGCGTTGAAGATTATCAAAGTCCACAGTTTGTTGCAGGAACACTAATTTTAAATTTGCATTGACATCAGGAGCCACAATGTCATTAAAGAAATCTGGATTGTCTGGAACTCCGTCACCATTACTGTCTTGAAATCCAACCAAGACCTGGAAATCATCTACATATCCATCACTCAATACAGGTTGTCCAATGATCTGCATGTAAGTGTCACCATTGAGCGGTGTGTTGTTGTCTGGTTTGCTGTTGGTTTTTAAAACATTAATAAAGTCTGAAATCACCGTGCCAGTACGACTATCGTAAATTTTCTGATTGGTAAAAAAGAAAAAACGGGTTTCTAGCACTGAGCCAAAGTAGTAATCTAGGCTGCGGCTGACCACTGTGTAGGTTGATCCGTCTGTGGTGGCTTGTATAAACCATGACGCATCAAGGTTGGTGCCGGCGGTGCTCTGGGCATACTGTATGCTAAATGGTGCATTAAGGTCAATGTTGGCACTGTTGATAAGATACCACGTGGCAGTAAGATTATCGTATCCAAGTCCAAAGTCACGATTTAATCTAACTTGTTCTGCAATACTTTGCTTGAAGGTACTGGTAAAATCTGTAACAAATAAAGGAATAACCTGGGTGGCAATTGCTCCAGTTGGCACAAAGTTATTGAGCACAACTGGACCCAATCCATTAGCAAAATTTCCACGTCCTTGATTTGTTCCATCGACATATACCGCGGTAGGACTGGCCCAGATTGATAATTTTTCATTGTCGCGAATTGGCACTCCTGCTTTCAATTGATTATCTCGATCAAAGAAATAGCCAGGCGGCGGTACAAATTTTACCAATGATCCAACTTGAATATATTTTGTGTTATTGCTTGAATATGAACCTATTGACACAGGATTATTCAAATAATTTTGAAAGTATCCAGTGGTTTCATTTGCCAAGTGTGTGCTTTCGTGCCAGGTAATGTTCAATACTGTTAAATCTGGACGAGTGTAGTTTGCATAGTAAAATTGTCGCGCACCATCTTTGACCAAGGTAGGTTGAATACTATTATCTATTACATCATTAATGTCATTGTTGGTTAACCAGGTAAATTGAAATGCTGGCAAATTATTGGCTTCATATAATGCGCCATCAGCAGCAAAGATATTTGTGCTGGAATATTTTCCAGTGTTGTCCACTAGGTCAAGATATCGGCTGGTGCCAATGCTTGCACGATTTAGTGCCTTGCTTTTGAGAATACTATTGTACGCAGTAAACGGAAAATTATTATAGTCCTCGCCATTGACCATACGATTCTGTGTGTAGTAGCGAGCCGGTGCTCGTTGTTTAATTTCATTAAGAGTTTCACGAGCTTGACTATTTGATACTGGTTGTGTAATTCCACAAGTAAATGTAATGGTTTCAAGATTTCCTGTACGACTTACATAGGAAATAGGAATTTGTACACTTTGCATTTCCTCTGGGTTAATAATATATTGTAAGCCATTACTGGCGCGAACATAACAGCGGAACAGGCCGACTGGAATAGTACTGAATACACCATCGCCAAAGTTTAGGGTAATTTGATCATTGGTACGACTGGTCACAGAAAATATTGTGCGAGTGCCTGGAACCAATTGCTCTACTGCGGCACCATAGACATTTTCCACAAAAGTCCACTCTTTTGCAACATTACCTAAATTATCAATTTGATACAGCCATTTGTCGTCATTGTTGACTCCTTCAATATTGATGTCAACACTACGATTGCTAATGCGCTCAGGTAAATTGAAATCTTGATTTTGAAGTACACCTTGTTTGAACAAGAAGAAATATCCAGTATTGGCCGATGCAAATCCTAATTGATCATTACGAAACAAAATATTAAATTGGCCATCGGGCAATGGATTTGGTTCGTACACAAAACTTTTGCCAGCTGAACTAGCAGTAACAGCTTCAAACGGCATGTTGATTCCGTCAACTGTGGCAGTATAAGGAACAACCGGCAAATAGCCTGGCACTAAATTTATTGTGTACTCTTGTGTGTCTACTCCAAGAATTACTTGATCGTTGGCTGGACGACCAATGCGTTGAGTATTGACCAAGCTGGCATTGACAATGGCAGTAAATTGTTCTTGCCAATCAAAATTACTTGGGTCGGCCCAGTTTACTGTGACGCTGGCAAGATTAACACCGTTATAGTCTGTGACATTTTCTGTTGTCTGAACAGAAAATACCTTGAGGAATCCACTTGCTTCTGTGTTGCGCTTGGGTGTATAACTTACCAATTGGGCAAGTTTAACCACTGAGTCACGGCGCTGAGCTGTGTCTAAATAATTTTCACGTGTGTTTAAGTCTGTGCGAAATGCCAAACTTTGGCCCATAAAGGCCATGACATCAAGCAGGGCAATAAACTCACTGGATTCAATGTAATCATTAAAGGTTTCTGGATAATAAAGGCGCAGGTAATCTACAAAACTTTTACGCAGGGTTTCAAAATCATAACTTTGAAAGTCAGCTTCTCTATAAGTTTGATAGATTCTTTTCCAGTCCTCTACCCCAAATATAGCTGTTTGTCTTGTTGTTGTGGCCATGTTTATTCCGTCGTTGTATTATTTATGGCAAGAATAATCTGGGTAGTTTAACTAGATATAACTGGCACGACGGGTCTGCTGATCAAAAAATACAGACAATAGTTGTGCTGTCTGCCCAGGAATTACAGCAATTTCTAATTGTATTAACAGTCCGTTTTGTTGCGGAAATATTTCCAACTGAGTAACTTGCAGTCTAGGATCGCCGCCGGCTACTCGTTGTATTTCGGTAGTGATAGTATTTAAAGTTTCTTGAGTTTGATTTTCAAACACATTATTCCAAATAGTGGTGCCATATCCAGGTCGCCCGACCACTTCGCCCTGTATAATATTAAAGGCATTTAGTAGATCACGTTTGATCAACTCAAAGTCTACGAGAGTAAACTTTTTGTATTGATTTATAGTGGAGAATCCAACGAAAGTAGTCATGTTGTATTTACTCTATCCTGTTAGACGGTTGACCGCAGTCTGTGCCGTAGTTGCCAGTTGTGTTGCTTGAGTGTATACCCCTTGCGCCTGTGCGATCGCGCTGGTAAATGGTGATGTAAGAGATTTTAAAGCGTTTAGTGCAAAGTTAATATCTGCACCAACATTTAATGCTCCTGGGCTTGGATATTCAAATTGTGGCACCGGCACTTTGGCGTCGCCTATGACTCTTGTTACGGCCGCATCTACCACTGATCGATTGACTGTGTTGCTATATCCTGCGGCCACCTTGGTTGGTGATACTAAACTGTCGCTCGAGAATATGCTAAAATCTACACTAAAACTTGACATTTTTCCAAATATGTCCATGGTGCTGTTAAGCGATCCTAACAATGCCGATGCCTGACCAGTAACGGTACCAAGTGCGCCCGATGCCAGCGTTGTGAGATTTCCTAGAGCACCTGTTACTAATCCTTGTGCTGATCCTATTGCTCCGGTCACTGAGCCTAGTGCGCCGGTCACTGAACCCAATGCGCCAGTTGCTAGTCCAGTGGCTCCTGATACCAGGCCCTGCCCTTGTGCCCACAATGCCGTGACCGGCGCACCAAATTGACTTGCATTAGCAATCAATCCACCCACTGCACCTGTTACGGCATTACTGACTCCTGTTACCAAGGCAGTTGCCTGTCCAACGGTGTTGTTAATGGTAGTATTGACAAGATTGTTTGCTGTTGCCAGGGCATTGGTACCAAGACTGGCAATTGATTGCGTTACTGTGTTGACTGCACCTGAAGCCAAAGTTGAAATATTGGTAACAGGATTTGATAAAAAATTACTAATATTATTGGCTCCGGCCAGTGAGGTCGAAATAATACTATTAAAATTACTGGACAAGGCTGCTGTGCCTGTCACTAAACTGGCTGCAGTTAACTTGCTCAACCCATTATTGGTATATACCTGGCCTGTGCTGACTGTGGCCGGAGCAGTGGTGGGCTCTTGAATTGTTCCTGCTGCGGTGAGTGAGTTATAGCTGGTTTGCATGACCTGTGTTTGCATTTGAGTCTGTAGTGTTGGATTTGTCAACACATCATTCAAGGAGTATACTCCGTCTTTGCCAGTCCATACACTAGGACTACTCACCGCGCAATTGAAATTGGGATAGTTACTGGTTCCTGGTTTTAAATAACCAGTTTGTTCCAATTGCGGAGTACCAAGTCCGTACTCACCAATTCCTTGATCGGTGCTAATTTGATCATAGGGTTGATCTACCAGGTTGGCAATTTGTGCTATTACCGCTTGCGTTTCGGTTGGTGTTAATGGTCCTACTGGAGTGACACTGCCACCACCACTGGTCACTGCTGCAAAATCTGCCACAGTTATAGGATTTTTCAATGGTACATTAATCAATGATGGCACTGTGGCCACAACTGAAGCGGCTGAAATAATTGCCAGTATTGCCACATTGTCTACTCCGGCGGTGCCACGATCCAATCGACTCAATTCAAACTTTGTTAATTTTGTTGCAGGGCTACTCAGTGTTTGACCGCGAGTATATCCAACCAAGGAACCGGCAGCCACTTGACTGTAAAATATATAGTCAGCTTGTGCTTGTGTTGTGCCAGTGGGTGCATCCACTACATATCTGGCACCGCTTGGAAGAGTATAATTGTATATGGCCATGACTGTTAGTTAGATTTAGTAATGCTGAATCCGTCTGGTATGGTTGGTGCGCCGGGCGATGCTGTGGTTTGCCCTTGAGTCAAGTCCACTTGAACTGACACACCTTGATTATGATATGGCCATGGTTCGTGTGTGGGCGCACGAGTTACAATACTTTCTAATCCGTCAGCTTTTACCGCCCAGCCAGTGCTGTTGTTAAATGCTGTTGAGGGCATGATATAATTGGTTATGCCTTTGGGTGCATCCACTCCCAAGGTAGGGCCGCCTTGGAGATTAATCAGGGTGGCCTTAAGACTTAGGCCAGCACCACCATCGATTGTGGCCAACTTACTCTTGACAGCAAAAGTGCTGTTGGCTTTAATGCCAACCTTGCCTTCGCTGAACAAGGTCAATGCACCTTTGCCGGCCACATCTATGGGACCTAGACTTTGCAAATTTGTGGCTACATTTGCTCTAATGTTAAGTGTGCCGCCGGCATTGATATTGACATCTTGGTCAGCGTGTATATTAACAGTGCCTTCAGTACGAAGATTGATTGAGTTTGTGGAAAATACATCTAATGTGCCTTCTTGTCCAAGCTCTACCCAGGTTTGCCCATTGGCATGACAAATATAAAAAGCATTGCCATCGTCACTCATGGTAATCTGATGTCCTTTCCCGGTACGAATACGAATTAAGTTGTCGGCTCCTTCAAGATTGCCGTCATCCATGACAAAGGTATGACCGGCACGTCGCCCAATGACTCCGACGCTGGCCGTTGATGCACCGGCATTTAAATCTTGTTTGATTGTTTTATCGCTGGAACCACCCTGAAATATGGCGCGGCCTGGCGTGGAAATTCCATAACAACTACTGGGGCTTTCTCTTTGACTGCTAGATCCTATACTGCCACGCACTGGATCATCACTTAATCCTTGCTGAAATAATACCGCGGCAGCAAAACTGTGTACTGGTTTTGGCTGATCAAAAAATTTAGGGTTATTATTGATCTCTGTGTTTTTTTCATTGATTTCTGCCACTGGCAATAATTTACTGTTGGCAAAGTATGTTTCTTGATTTTTATTTCCGGCAACATAGTTACTTACAGCACCAATTGCTGGAACCATGTGGTTTAGTCCAGGATCTGGAATACAGCCAACATAGTATCCTTCGTTTGGGTCGCCATTGACGAAAAAACATAATACCCGGATGCCAACGTCGGGCGGTGTAAACCACATGCCATACGAGTTTCTGTTACCAGGATAGGTTCCTACTCCAGCACTGGTTCCGCTGGTGGCTAAAGGAGTAGCACCATAAAAGGGCGGGCAATAACTCACTGTGCGCCATAACGATTTGTCAGTTAAATTAGGAGAACCATCTTTGTTGATAGCTCCAAATTCAGTAATGGCCACCTGTAGTCGACCTTGTCTACTGTTATCAACATTGTTGACTACAATACCAATAAACGGGCCACCTTCTGCAGGCTGCCCACCACGGTCAAGTTTATAGTTCTGGGCACGGCCTTTACTTCGTTGTACATTTTCTGCCATTACTGGTCGCCTTTATTCAATAGTTGTGGATCAGTTGTATTTACTGCTGTTGATTGTCCGCCGCCAGCTTTGGGTGGTGCTGGTATTAATTCTCTGCGTACTCCACCTTGGTAAAGATTATCCAATACTAATCTACTAGAGTATTGTGGTTGTAGTGCAGCATTTTGGGCACGTAATTGTGCAAATACCGCTTGACTGGAAGCATCATCTGTAGGTGCATAAGTTACAACACTACCGTTGGAAGCAGCTGGTGGTGTTGGTACTGTGGCGGGCAATGGCTGCGGGGGTGCTTCTGTGACCACCGGCGAAACAGCAGTGTTAGGAGCAGGCGGATACTGTACCACTGTGCCATCGGCAGATGTAATTGGTTGAGCTGACGAAATTGGAGGGACTGAACTAGTATCAACAGTCACGGCTGCTTCTGGACTTGAGGTCGGGATTGCAGCTGGCGTATTACTATTAGGATCAGCTGAAGTAAGTGATCTAGTCTGACCGTTGGCTCCGGTGGTGTCTGCCGCTGTGGAGGCAACACCACCGGTGGTTGGTCTTGCCAGGGCTCCTGTTTTTTGCGCCTGGTCACCAAAGTAATTTATCTTGACTCCTTTGAGAGTTTGTACAAATTTACCCTTAATAAATTCACTAACAACTTCTTTGGCTAAAAATATAAAACTTTTTCTATTGGCTCCGGGCTGAAGTGTGGCCGTGGTGCTGGCATTGGTTGTGGAATTTGGCACATTTGGATCCATTAGTCCTGTGCTTAGATTATAATCAGTTGGCGTGTTAAACAACACTTCAAACAAGATCTGCTGGCTGTCGTAATTGATTGTGCCATCAGGTAAAAATCCTTTAAAATTAAAGTTTTTTGCGTCAACTCCAAATGTTGCCTCACCTTGTTGTAGCCATGCAGGATCTCCAACTATTGATACCACAACATCATTGTTATCACCGGGACTGTACAAATAGTCAGCAGCATTGGCTGCCGGTTCATTGGCACGCCCTTGTGCACCTTGGCTACTTTGTCCACTGCGTGTGGATGGTGTCATTTTGACATCTGACTGGGTTGCAGCGTTTTTATTTGGTGGTCCGCCTGACAACACCTGAGTATACAAAGAATTGTAAGTTTGCTCGTAATTTAAAATTTGCGTGTTTAATCCTGTGAACCAATAGTTATATTGTTTGTGTACTCCATTATATTTGGGCGAAGTAAAATAATTACTGACCATGTCATTGATTTTGTAAGGATGAATAATATACTTGATATTATAAGCATAGTCATTGCGCAAGGGATCAAATTGACCGGGGGTGGCCTGCATGCTGATTTTATACCAAGCAAGATTTGCGCCTGCTGCACCATTGGGTTGTTGAATGCCAGATTCTTCAAGCACTTTGACCAACTGTTGATCTTCAATATAGGTACTGTTCTTTAACAGTTGATCAATGACCTGTACCATGGGTTGGCCTGCGGTAATTGACAACAAACGAGTGGTGTCGTCCAATGATTGTTTTTCTGGCAATTTTTGTTGAGCCGCTGTGCCGCCAGTGGGCATGGGATCTGCTTTTTTGGCCTGCCCTACACGTTTAATTTTGGCTTGTGCAACTGCGTCTGTGACAAACTCCACACTGTACACATCCGGGTAGGTAATTTCTTTGTTGGCCACCTTGTCTAACTGAAATCGATTCATGGCCTGCACTATGCCTTGACGAACAGTCAATTTGGCAGTTGGTGCTGAATTTGCTTTTTGTGGGGCTGTTGACACAAGTGTTTGTGGATTGCTTGACCCTTCTTGATCTCTGGCAGCATCTTGAGCATTGGCCGCAGCCAATACACTGGCCGGCGATGCGGCTGTGGTTGGAATTGTGGTTGTTGCTGTGGTTGTGGTGGCTCCTACCACAGCGGCACCATTAAAAGCATCTGACAAGGTGCTACTGCTTAACTCAATGTTATAGGGGACCACAGCACGAAGTTGTCCAGTGTTAATTTGATATTGTATTGCAACTCCCTCAAGTTCATATTCAACCAACTTGTTGGCAATTTTAAATTTAACTGCATTTAACGCAAACGGATAATATTTTTCAACAAATGCAGCACCAGGTGTAGTGGGTGTGCTACCTTGTGTGGTGTTAACGCCGGCCTGAACAAGTTTTCCGTTGGCATCGTATCCGTAAAATCGTATGACCAGAAGATACAACTGTGCTTGAAAATTTTTCTTCTTGGGAGGAGTTCCGGTGGTACCCAAATAGCTTTGTACTGCCTTGTCAAGATTTTCAATAAGAGTAATACCATTGGGCTCAACCACAGTCATTTTTATTGAGTTAACATTATGAGCCGCGCCAGTGCCTTTGCCTGTTATGGCCGATTTAAGTTCAAAACGATCAATATAATAGTCGTTGGTAAAATATGGATTGCGACCAGCCACTGGGGCGCCACCGCTTTGAAATAGCAGTTGACTACCGGCTATACTTTTCTTTTTGCTTTTTACCATGGCCGCAAAGGCCTCGGGTTTCATCAAGTACACACTGGCTTGATAACTATAGCTGGCATATTGATCTAGAACATTTGGCTGTGGAACCAGTGGGCTAGCTGATCCAAACACATTATCAATTTCTTGCTTGGTTGCATTTTTTGTAGGTGTTGCTGTGTCATCGTTGCCGGCCCCTACTCCGGCACTGGTAATTGGTGCAGGTGGCCCTGCTTGATCAGCCGGAAGTGTGTTTGGTGCAGGTGGCCCTGCTTGTTCTGCTGGCAAGGTGTTTGGCGCGATATAATCTGATGTTCCTTGCGTTTGTTGCAAGGTGCGAACAGGTGCATTGGTGCCGGACTCGATGTTGGCCGGATCAATTCGACCATTGGCTCCGGTGGTCACTGTGGTAGGTGCTGTGGCCGGATTTTGTGAGTTGGCAGTGCCATCATCTTTGGTCACTTGCCCGGTGCTGGCAGTGGGCACCGCGACTGTGGCACTGGCCGCCGCTAGTTGTTCCTGCAGATTGGTTAATTGATTTGCCAGCGCAGCCACTTGTGCGGCAATTTGTTGTACCAAGGCTTGATTTCCAGCATCAATGGCAGCATTTTGCTGCTGATTAAGTGCCGCGATTTGTGCCTGTAAAGTAGCAATCTGTACTTGTAGGTATTGAGTGTCTGCCATGTTAGAATCCTAACACTGATTGTAATGTAGTAATTTTTGGCAGATAGATTACAGTATCAACTTTAAAATCTAAAGGTGGCGCTTGTAAGGTGTTGGGATTGCGTTGATAAAACACCCACCACAAGCCGGCATTGTCATACAAGTCAAATGCCAGCAGATCTGGACGATACTGATAAGTGGTGTTAATTTTAAATATCTGGTCATCTGATTCTTTAGGTATGGGCCTATTGGTCATGACATCCAGAAAGAATTGACTATACCCAGTGGTATAGTACGGACTGGTTGGATCGTATGTGGCCATTACCAGAACCCTCCTTTGATCAAGTCACCGCTGGCAAAACTTTTAAGACTAAATTGTTGACTGACCTGTTGGCGACTTTGTACTGGCAGCAAGGTTAGATTAATATCCATCTTGGTCGGCACATAAGTTGGACGATTTAATCCCAAGGTAGGTGGTCCTGCTGGGCCGGTTACAGCACCTTTGGTTAAAAAAGCCGCTGCCAATCTATTGATACTGCCAAAGATGCTATTGGTTGCGACGCTTTGTCGATCACGAATATTGTTAAAGTTAAGTCCAACATTGTTTGGTGATCCTGCACGAATGTAGTCCACATTATCTGGCAGATTGTACTGAAACTGACTGACCACGCAAGGGTGTTCGTTAAATTGAAAATCGCCTAGGCCTGACAAGTATACCAAGGGTGGTGGAGCCCCTCGTTGTGGGTCTTGACCGTAAAACATTTTGGTCACTGACTTTAAAAATGTTATCACAGCCAACAAGTAGTTGGCATCGTTGGTGTCTTGCGCAGTAAATGTCGCTTTGAGATTGATAGCATCTACGTAACTATTTTTATAAAAATATCCGCGATAGTTTGAATGTGTTAGGTCATACGTTTCGTAGTTGGCCCGATAGGTGGTGTCAATTGCCGGAGTATAAGGAAATATAATACCGTCCGTAACAGTCAATGGCGCCATGATACCAGGTGCTGTGGCCTTGTACAAATAATTGGCCTGCGGTGCCAAACGTAATCTTACCCGCCAGTCACCGTTGTTAATTTGTTTACGCTGATTAGCAATGGTCTGCTGATTTTGCGCATTTGTAATTTGCCCTTGGATTCCGGCAGATGCATTGGCACTGTCAGAACTAGTAGTGGCCCCGGTATTTCTATCAGTTGTAACTGCGCTGACCTGCTGTGGCACATTGGGATCTTCTGTGACTGCGGCTGGTTGTCCGTTGATGTCAGTTATTGGTAGATCAGCTGCCGCTACAAATATTCCATCTGCTTGTTGAACAAATGCACCCGCGGCTGTGGGATCTGTTGCAGGATCAACTGGTAAATCAGCCGAGGCTTGAAATACGCCAGGAGATGTTTCAACAAATCCACTGGTTGCTGCATTTATATCTGCAGGAGCAGCAGTAACAGTAACTGAACTTTGTATTAATGTCTGATCAGGACTTGTACTGTTGGTATTTGGTGTTAGAATTGGTGTAGTCACACTGTTACTGTTGAGTACCGTGCCGCCGGCAGGAGCCAATGGCGGTTGTCCAGCAAGAGCTCGCGCAGCATTTGTCAACTCTGGATAGATATTATTGTCAACAGTATACTGATCAAATTGTGCCTGCGTGACTTCAACTATCTTTCCGTTTTGATTAAGGTATGGCATCAGTGGTATCCTATACAATATTTACCAGAAAAATAAAGTACCTATTTAATGATTAAAAGGTTGACAACTGAGGAATTTGTTGTATAATAAATACACTATTAGGAGGTTTATCAGTGGCCACACCTTTTGCCCCAAAAATTGTAGTACCAAAAAATTATCTCAACAACAGAGATATCTTGAAGCAAATACACCTTAGCAAAAATACTTATTGTTCATTCCTTGATCCGGTTAACGATCATCAATACGATATTATTTTGCCCACCCTGGAAAAAATTAATCAACGCACCATAGCAGAAGCTCGCCGTAATCGTGCAGATCGTATCAAACGCGAAACCGCAGTGGTTGTTGACCCAAAAAAAATTCCCAATACTGACCTGGTATTTAGAATCATCTGTTGGGAACACATACCCATGGCACCTAAAAAGATTCCAAAAACGCAGACCAAAAAGAAAAAGATTGAGGATATCTTTGAACTAGAATTAGAGTCAGAAGATCTCTTGGCCGATTTAATTGATATTCCTGTGCTGGATCCCAAGCATGTTCGCTTGCCGTTTCCTCCATTTTATCACTATCGTATAGATGAAAACAAACAACCAATACAAGTGGGCAAAAGCCACTGGATTGGCGATTTTACTCATGGTGAATTTAGCAAAGAACACGGAACCATGACTCGTACCTTGGCCACCATGTTTATGAAACTATGTGAGCGTTATGCTACCCGTTCAAACTGGCGCGGCTATACCTACAATGAAGAAATGCGTGGGCAGGCCTTGTTACAGTTAAGTCAAATTGGGCTACAGTTTGACGAATACAAAAGCCAAAATCCATTTGCGTATTATACCGCGGCCATTACTAATTCGTTTACTCGTATTTTGAATTTAGAAAAGAAAAATCAAAATATCCGTGATGACATGTTGGAGCAGGCAGGATTGAATCCATCCTGGACTCGTCAAAATGCTGGTAAAAAGGATCCTAACTTTGGCGCAGTAGTGGTTGTAACTTCAGGCGAAGATATAGTACAATAGTTTGATGACAAATCTAATCTGCTTTACACAAGATGTGCCTGGAGAAAGAAACTGGATCAACCATCAATTTCCATCATATCAAAATTTGGAGACTAAATCGTCAGGGCAATGGGATAAAATAAATAATTCTAGTGAACAAAACTTTATTTTAGAAATACCATATTGCGATCCTGTGGATTTAGATTTTATCAATCAGCTGCCTGCTAAAAAAATTAAAACCATTTATCGGCGCGATATCGATCCACAACGCTTATTTTATGACCAAAATTGGACCAACGCCGAACAGCTGCTTATAAACAACAATATTAAATTTAGCAACGGAGATTTACAAAAACCAGTTGATGCCTACATGGCGTTTACCTTTAGTCGGTGTGGCACTACATTTGCAGAATCAATTTTGCGTAAAAAATATCAACGATTTTTGCCGCATTATGGATTAGATTTACATCCGTGGGACATGGCCAAATCATGTCATGATGAGAATTTGTTAATGTGCTTGATATATCGTAAAGATTGGTGGCAGTGGGCACTAAGTTATATGATTGGGCAGGAAAACGGATATTATCATTATAATTCTCAAATTGATTGGGATTCGTTTTCTTGCATTAGCTTGGGGCAAGAACAATTTGACTGGCTTGATACCATGGTATATGGTATTTTTAATTTTTGGTGCAATCTAAGGTTGTACTGCCCAGATCATCATATTAAATTATTTGTCTTCGAGGATGTGATTCAACATAACCAAGAAAAAACCAAACATACAAAAATTCCATATGATTCTACCAAATTTATTAGCAACTACAAAGAGGCAAAGGAATTATTCGAAAGTCGCTATCTTGATAGATGGCAAATTATGGAAAAAAATGCATTGGCGCATCTGGCAAAAATGAAAGTTGAATTTACAAATATTATCTAAGGTAAAAATGAACTTATTTAAAAAAGTTGCGGTGTGCACCGATATTCATTGGGGTTTAAAATCTAACAGTTTAGTGCATAATCGAGATTGTGCAGATTTTATTGATTGGTTTATTGCCAAGGCCAAGGAAGAAGGTTGTGAAACTGGAATGTTCTTGGGCGACTGGCATAACCATCGTGCCAGTATCAATTTACAAACCTTACAATTTAGTGTGCAGGCCTTGGAAAAATTAAGTGCCGCATTTGAAAAGTTTTACTTTATTCCTGGCAATCATGATCTATACTATCGTGACAAGCGAGATATTCATGGCGCCGAGTGGGCCAAACATTTGCCCAATATACAAATTGTAAACGATTGGTTCAAGCAAGATGATGTTATTATTGCTCCGTGGCTGGTGGGGGATGATCATAAACGCTTGCCCAAAATGAAGGCCAAGTACATGTTTGGGCATTTTGAATTGCCGCACTTTAAAATGAATGCCATGGTAGAAATGCCAGATCATGGAGAAGTCAAAGTTGACAGTTTTTCTGGCATAGAGCAGGTGTACAGCGGGCACTTTCATCTACGTCAAAAACGTAAAAATATTACCTATATTGGCAACTGCTTTCCGCATAACTTTGCCGATGCTGGTGACGACAAGCGCGGCATGATGGTCTTAGAGTGGGGTCAGGAAGAACAGTTTTATGCTTGGCCTGGGCAACCATTATACAAAGTTATGCGATTAAGCGAATGCATCGACCACGGTGCTAGTATTTTAAAACCAAACATGCATGTGCGGGTAGAGTTAGACATTGACATTAGTTACGAAGAGGCCAACTTTATTAAAGATACATTTGTGCATGATCACAATTTGCGTGAAATGGCCTTGATTCCTGTCAAGAGCACCGCGGTAGATCTTGACCTAGCACCTGGGGAAGTACACTTTGAAAGTGTGGATCAAATTGTAACTGATCAAATTACAAACATTGAGTCAGAGTTTTACGATAATAAACTATTGTTAAAAATTTATCAGAGCCTATGAATATATTATTTGACTTTGAGCACTCGGTATCAACGACGCCATTGTTAATTGATGTTTGTTTAACCGGCAACAACGGAGTGTTGTTTAAAGATACAATAAATTTAAATAAACCAAATACGCACCTTAGTATTTTGTTTGATATTACAAAAATAGAGCCCCAAAAATTAAAATTGTCATTCTTAACTAACAATCACAACATTATCGATCATCCGTTAATAATAACTAATATTTTGCTAGATGATTTTTATTCTTTAGATAAAATTTTATATTCTGGACATTCTAAATTTAATGACAATTTTTTGAAGTATGCCAAACAAAATCAAATAATGCTTGAAGAAAACATTTGCGATACTAATCAAATTGATTTCACTGGCGAATTAATTTACTACTTTGAGTGGCCATTTTACAAAAATATTTTTACTAACTTTAGGTCCCCACGAATTCACCCAACAAAAACGCAATGAAAGAAAAACACATTTTAAATATTGGCTTAGCAAAATGCGGCACGTCCTGGCTATGGGCACAGCTAAAGCAACACCCAGATGTGTGTTTTGACGGTCTTGAAAAAGAGCCGCCGTATTTTTTAGAAAATAACGACCTTGATGCTTACAAAAAAATTTTTGAAAAGTTTGATATTTCGGCCAACTTTCATGTGGCCACATGGCAAATAGATCAATGTTTAATACAAAGTTTAGATTCATTTTCTACCCACGTCAGCATTATATTCAGTGACCCATATTTGTTTATAGAAAGATTTTATAACTGGCTTCCAATGGATATGACCCAGTCAGAATTTGTTGATATGTGCATAAATGTTAAGATGATTTGCTACAAAGAAATTGCCAACCGTTGGAGCCGTAATCTGACCAAGAGTAAATTTAAAATTTTAATATACGATGATTTAGCCAGCAAACCCGATGAATTTTTATCAGAGTATTTTAATTTTTGTGGGCTTAAAGATGTTGTAATACCAAACGCTAAAAAAATAATAAACAAAAATTCGCAGACAAAAATGCCGTTGATCTTTTCAAACAAACAAGTTGATTTAATCAACATCGAAATTAATAAATTTGAAACTTTAACTGATAGAGATTTTGGTCACTGGAAGAAATAATATATGAATATAGACCAAATACATTTAAAATACAACATACTCGGAACTGTCTACCTGTCAGATTTTTTTAAAGTCAATGGTAAAAATCTTATTTTTAACCAGTTGCAAGCATTACACCAAGACAAATATGACTCAAATGATCGAATTGCTATTATCTATGACTGTCCAGATCAGTATTCCTACAATGATTTACCGGGAGATGCGTTAACAACCATACAAAAATATTTAACACAGCTAGATATCACAAACTGTTTTGTTTTAGCTGTTAGTTCAATACTTGCTGTGGCAGATGAATGTGACCAAGTCAGAAAATTATATTCAACTGATACATGGCCGATTCAACATCAGCTAGTTAATGGGTTACCCACCTCTTTACAACCTAATATTAAACAAGATACCTTTTGTGCGCTACCGTGGATGCATCTTTATGTTGGTGCCGACGGTAATGTATTACCATGTTGCAATGCGGACTATCAATACCCAATGGGCAACATTGAAGAGCAGTCAATAGATAATATTGCAAAATCTGCTGCATTTAACCAATTACGGGCAAACATGATAGCTGGC
>Ga0136641_1000518_pt1 | contig 16739 bp, 17 predicted proteins | sample EliLak1302023Y_FD_115312 | JGI IMG/M metagenome (GOLD analysis project Ga0136641, IMG submission 115312) | Freshwater microbial communities from Elizabeth Lake, Yosemite National Park, California, USA - 13020-23Y | ecosystem: Environmental > Aquatic > Freshwater > Lake ...
ACGGGGTTTATGTGACTGGATTCTTCCCAAAGAAGGCAGGTCGTCGACGCACACTGCGTTCTAGGCGTAAGAAACGCACCTATCGCCGCCGAGTGTAGCAGTTCTTGTATGGACGGCAGCTGGCCTTTTGCGTGAAGCCCATGCGGCGGCACGGGGTCTTCTTGCAGTAGGCACGGGACATCAAGCGCTTCTTCTTGAATACACGACGCGTCTTCATTGTTTCATGACGAGACTTTGTGTGCCACCGCGTTCCAACCTTAAGAAACGCACCCGAAGGAGAAGTAAATGGAGACCGACCTTTTGGTGAACCCCAATATGGTGTCTGGCGGAATGGCCAACATTGAAACCATTGACCTCCCGACGCTCAACTTTGAGGAGTTCAGTGGCTCCTCCGCTCCTGCCGCCTCCGCGGCCCCCAACCTGGTACCCTCCTTTGAGAACGTGGGTCCCGAGGTTGTGGGAGGAATGCGCAACTTCAATGCCGAGTCGTACTCTGCCGCCCCGCAGATTAAGCACGTGTCCGACGATGCCATGATGCGGGAAAAGTATGAAATCCTGCGCAAGTTTGAGCGCCTGTCCAAGCTGGGCGTGCCGATGCGCAAGCGCTTCACGATGGATTCGTCTATGGAGGAGATGAAGATGGAGCTGGAGTTCATCAAGCGCGAGAAGTCCATGGATGCCACCATCAAGCAGTTCTCCGAGTGGTTCGTCACAGGTATGAGCGGTCTGGAGTACGGGTCCAAGAACATTCAGATGATGAAGGCGTTTGGACTGCAGCTGGACGGCCTGTCGGAGGCGGCACAGATGAACGTGGCGGACTTGGAGGACGACTTTGAGGAACTCTACGACATGTACGGCGAGAACCTCAAGATGCACCCGATGGTCCGTATTCCCCTGCGCACCTGCATGATGGTGTACATGGTCCACCTGACCAACCAGATGGCCCGCAAGGCGCCAATCCCCAACATTGACGACATTATGCGTCAGAACCCCGACATTGCCCGTTCGCTGGCGGCCGCCGCCATGCAGAACCAGACCCAGCAGATGCGCGCCCAGCCGTCTGTACCCCAGCAGGCACCGTCCAACCCGCTGGCGGGTCTCATGAGTTTCATGCAGCAGTCTCAGCCTCCACCGCCTCCCCCGAATATGGTCCCTCGCCCGCCGCAGGAGACCAAGCCCGTTCGCATTGGCGTGCGCAAGACCCCGCAGGCCGCACCCGCACCGCAGCCCATGGTGAACGCGGCCCCCGAGATGCGCGCGCCGCCGTCCATTGAAGAGCTCCTGAAGGACATCAAGCAGAATGCACCCCCTGCCCCGAAGAAGGTTAACAAGCCTGGTTCCACGGGGAAGAACAGCGTGGTGATTAAGCTTTAATTCTGCGTCTATAACAAATGCCTGGAGTTGTCATCCACTTTTCTAAGGAATCCCGTAAGGCTTTGAAGGAGAAGGCAGAGAAAGCCGAGGCAGAGCTTACGTCCGACCAGAAAGCGGCACGGAAGAAGGCGCAAGAGGCAGAGGCGGAGCGTGCAGAGGCGGCTCTCCAAGCACAGGTAAAGGAACAGAAGGCAGCGGAAAAGATTTATGCACATGTTCGTGGACACCATACACGGAAACATAAGGGTAAGCGCGGAGGGACGCGCCGTCGTCGTCACCGTACCCGCAAGACCCGTCGCCATCGTTAAACTTTAAGACAATGTGTAAACATTAACAATGATTCGAAACGTAACAGAGTCGCAAAAGAAACGTGTTGCTGGACGCCAGCGATTTAAGTGTGCTGCTTCTGTCCCCGATTACACATGTCCATTGAAAGGAGAACCTTTCGATGAATCTGGATGGGAGATTGATCATATCAAAGAACTCAGAGACGGTGGTTCAAACGACCCTACAAACCTACAGGCACTTTGCATTATGTGTCATCGCGTAAAGACGAGTCGTGCAACAAGTGTGATGTCTAAGAAGAACGCGCCGAAGATTGAAATACATACATGCTATCATTGCCATAAACACAGCGCTACTGTGTTTGAGAATGAGAAATGGCATTGTGAAGCCGATTGCAATCGAGAATGCAATGGCACTCCTAATGACGGATGTGGACCCCGTTCATCTCCAAATCCCCCCGTATTTGTTCAGAAACTTGACAAGTTTCGCCATGTCCCACGCATCGATCCTCCCGGAACCATTAGGAGACAATTTGTTCGTCCGAACGGACAATTGGTATCTAGTGTTGAATATCCTCGTTGAAAACGGACCGAATGAATCCACGACAACTGAAAGTAAAAATGCCGACCCTTGAAGTTCAGCTTGCCAAGGCCCAGAAGGACCTTGATGCCATCCCGCACGTTAACACGGCGTACTGGTATGGCCGCCGCCGCAGGGCTGACGACTATCATGGAGATGACGCAAAGGCACGCGGTCTCATGGAGCGGGTGAGCCACCTCCAGCAGCGGATTGAGGCGAGAAACGAGCGAGACGAGCGGCACGCAGCTGCTCGGACGTTAATGCGACTTGCGGAACAGTGGGTTCAGACATACGAGCCGATTGACCTTCCAACTGACACATCTGCACCCACTGCTCCTGCGTGATGTTCTGGAACGTCTTCAAGCAAATGGACACATCCTTGGCCGTCTTCTTCCCCATGTGCCGACAATAGTCGCAGTTCGTCATGACGATGTACTGCGCCCAGGGTCCAGTCCTTAACACCAAGGCGTAGAAGGTGGACAACTGCTTCCACGTCACCACATTTTTCTTGTGGGACACGTGCTTCTTGTACTTGCACTGCACCGCATAGTACTTGCCTTCGTGTTCGGCGATAATGTCAATGCCCACATCGGGCCGCTTCAACGACAGCTTGGTCAATAGCTCGTCGGGCACGTCCTTGAGGAGCCATACGTTCTCCAGCTTGCGCACGTGCTTCAAGTACTTGACGCAGAAGTCCTCAAAGACATCGCCACGTACCTTCTTGTTGTCGCGGGTCCTGAGTTCAGTGAAGGTGTGTGCAGGTTCATCGTACCACTTCTGGCACTCGGTCAGGAACAGGTCAAACAAACTGGTGCCGTCGGGGCGTTCGCGTAGGAAGAGAGCGTGAAGGTCCATCCTGCACCCCGCTTCAGCATGGACTGCGCAAATCCGTTTTGGAGAATAACCTGCGTGAGCCCAATCAGAGTCCACAGGAAGTACTTGTTCCAACGGTAGCGGAACCGCATCACGCAGAACAGCAAGCATCCAAGGTAGAAGCCGATGGGGAGGTTGTCTAGCGCGAGTAGCGAGTGGAGGTAGTTGAGACCCAAGGATACAGCATACAGCACGTGCCAACTCAACGGACTGATAATCTGCTTGCGAACAAGCGTCATCAGGAAGGCCGCAATCTGAATCGGGAACAGAATGAACAGCGCCCTCTCCATGGACGGAGAGAACAGCAGGATTCCCGTAGCCAGCACTTGGCTCACCGAGTAATACAGATTGACACGGTCGCGTGTCGTCTGGGATACCCAGTCAGGGAACGGCATGTCGCGCATGGTGGTCACATTGACCGTGTAGTACATAGTCGCGAGGTCGGCGAGCGCCATGGTCGTCAGCACATTGGCGAATCGCGTCCACGGGCTGGACACCTCATGCATGGTCAGCGCCATGGCGACAAGTGAACGGGTGGCAAACAGAATGCTGTGTGCACGGAACTCGGGCCAAATCATGGGCGCATGAACGGACCGAATGGCGGGAAGGTGGAAGATGAGTGAGGACCACGAAAGCAAGAAGTGGAAGACCAGGAACAGCCAGGTGCGGTCATCAAAGTACATCGTGCCGAACTTGAAGAAGCGTCCAAACTGAAGCGCAAAGTGGAGGACGGAGACGAGACCCAGCGTCTTGTGAAGGTGACCGAACTTGCCGTCCTGGTAGGTGATGAGAGACTCCATGATGAGCGTTCAGTCAGAAGCCGGACCGCAATCCGTTTTTCTAGTCCTCCTCGGCAAGTGTCTTGTCCTTGGCGTGGGCAGTGGATATCTTCTCCTTCTTGGGATTGTGTTCAAAGCCCTCGCGGCTACGAGACGATGTCCCTTGGGCAATGATGATGAAACCCGCCGTCAGCAGCAAGGAATACACAAGGTCTCTCGTGCCGACGAAACACACTGCAAAAATTGCGATGCGTCGGAGGAGGAGGTTGCGTTCATAGACCTTCGGGTCGTCACTGAGCTCGTCAATGAAGTGCCGCGACCCCACATTGACCAGAATCAGCATGATGCCCAGAAAGAGCTTGTGATTGTTGAGGATGTCAAGCATTGTTCAGTAGCGGGGAAATATGTTTACATAGCCGTCTTCTCCATGCACTTCTTAGTATCCGAGTGCCACATGCAGGGGTCCTTGCACTTGTCCTGGCTCATAACACTGTCGCACTTGCCCGTCATGTACTCCAGACCTTCCTTAGAGCAGCAGGACACAATCAGGACCGCGAGGAACAGGGCGAGGGGCTGGCTGACGTTGAGGGCAACGTACGCAGTGGCCGCCAAGGCGAGCGCCTTGCCGACCTTGGACTGGACCAGCGGGCCCACGAGGCTCGGGGAGAAGCATGTGACAAGGATAACAACGGCAATCGCAACAAGTTCGTTGGTTCCAGACAGACGCATTTTACTAGAACTCCCCATAATTTTCTGCCGACCCAAGAACAAGTGTGGTATGGACTATACCTTGTTGGAGGACGCATATCCCGACGGAGGGGATTTCAAGAGCCGAACGGCAATCAAGGAGGCCAAGAGCGACGACCCGCGCGATGCGAAACGTCGCACAAACCCCGATGCGACCAAGGCGGCGGCTGACTTAACGTCCGTCCTGCCCCTGAACACGGAGTCGTCGACGTCCAACTTTGGCGACGGCGGAAAGCAGGTGTACATGTACGCAGGCAAGCAGCGGCCTGTGGGCCAGTCGGTGCAAGAGGCCTTCACAACTCAGTCGGCAGGTGACGACATGAAGATGAAGATGGACAAGATTCTTGCCATGGTGGAACAGAACAAGACGGGCTACGAGCCGAACAGTACCAACGATATGTTCCTCTACATCCTCACGGGCGTCATGTTCCTGTTCACCTTTGATACCTTTGTGATGTTGGGCAAGACAATGCGTGTTTAACGCGGCACACCCTCATTGACCTGAAGGAAGGTCTCAAACGACGACACGTCCTCAAACACATTGTCCAAGTACTCAATCTCAAACGTCAGGCTGTTCTCACCGCTTCCGAAGCTAATCGGGGCGTTGAGAGGAATTGCAGACGTCACAGGAGGATTGGCGGGAACACCGCTGATGTTCGCGAACGGCAGATGGCGCCGGAACGTGATATGGAAGCGGTCCAATGTCCCGATAGGAGGATTGTAGGACGTGACGTTCTCATCGTATGTCTGGTCCGTGTAGAAGATGGCCGACGTGCTGGTTGTGGACGGCGTCAGCTGATTGTAGTTCACAATCTTTGCGAACGCATAGTCCGCATAGCCCGCACGGTCCGCGCCCGGTGCCGTTTCGTCGATACGGTTCAGACCCTCAACACCCACCATCACATACTGGTCAATTGCCGCCACCCATCCTGCCGTCGGCGCGTTAATCACCGCGTTCTTCAGGCGAATGCGTGTCACATTGGAAAACGGGCGGGGCAGGTAGACCACGTAATCACCGGGGTCCGAGACGCGGGCACCACCGTTGACCATCACATACTTGGTGGGGTCACGGTCACGAGAGTCAATGGATACGATACGGGTCACACGCTTCAGGGCGCGGACGGGCTGAGACTGGCGCACTTGGACACCGTTGCGGTTGAACTGCATTGTGCTTTAGTGCGAAGAATTCCGACGCGCCAAATCCGCATCAGCTGTTCTCCACGTCTTGCCGTGAAGCACAAAGGAGTACACGCGGGCCATGCCCCATGCGTGCTGGGACGCACCCGGTCGATGTCCCGTGCGCCACGCGGCCAGTCCACGATTGTACACCTTTTCCAAGACACTCATCGGCACGCCAGTGGCCTTGGCAATCGCAGGCAATCCAGTCACACCTGGGTACTTGGTGTGGAATCGCGACGTGTACGAAGATGGACGACGCTTCGTTCCACGGTCCGTGGCAAACGGGCGGTAGGCAGCGGGGTTCTTGTACGACATCTTGGCTCGGCGGGTGATTTCACGCCGTCGCTGGGTCTTCTTGTGACTTGACAATCCGCTGAGGTACTTGAACGGTATCAGGGCGCCTCCCCCTAGCGGCGACGGCTCCCTTGGTACAGCCACGTTACCGTTAGCGGCAGCGGCAGCGGCTGCAGCTTGTTGGGGTTGGTTTTTAAGATATGCACTGAACTGGGTTAAGGAGGCGTCAATGGTTTCTTTCTTACCGTCTGTTATCTCATTGTAGTTATTTAGTAGGTCCATGTCAGCGGTGATGGCGCTCTTCTCCAAGAGCTCAAGGGGTGCCATAAGAGGTCGGTGTGTACTGAACATAATGAACAATCTGTTCATCTCGTTCCGAAGAATCTCTAACTCGGCCTTAACGATATCCATCTCGGCAGTTAAGTTTCGTTTAGCCTGAGCCCATGCGAAACGTTTGAATTTGCCAAAGACACGTGCCGCCGTCTCCTTCAGCCCAGACTTTTCTATAGACGCGGCATTCGTGTCCTGTTGTTCTTTCGTTCCTACTGTATTCACGAGTGCAACCTGGAGAGAATTAATTGCGTTCTCTATCCCGGTTGTATCCAATGTGAGTCGGGGTGGAGGGGAAAGCTCAATAGACCGTTCAATGACTTGGACCTGATAGTATATGAATATCAGGTCGCGCTCAACGCGTTTTATCAGGTCTTTTTGTAGATTTAGATTGGCATTGGTCTTTACTGCGGATGCGACTAACATAACAAGTCCTGCTACCGCGGCTCCAACTATAGGTATATTTTTCGTGGCTTTGCCTACACGAGCAATAGCAGCAGCAGTAGCAAGTGTTGTAGCGGCAGCAGCGCGAGCAGAAATGATATTTGCAGTGCTTGCAGTCGCCGCATTGGTAATACGGGGCGGAGGGGCGGGCGGCGACGCGGGCGGCGGAGGGGCGGGCGGCGACGCGGGCGGCGGAGGCGGAGGCGGACGAGGAGGAGGACGACCAATGAGCCTACTAAACATCCGTCCCACTTGTTCTCTGCGTTTAAAAACAAAATGGGTGATTCTGGGTCCGCCGACATTGGAGATAGGATTAGCTGGACAGTCGTATTGGAGGAGTACTTTGCGCAGACAGGCGAGAAGGCCAACGGCTTGGCCATCATGCACAAGAAGGCCGAAAGCATCTTCACCCGCCGCAAGACGTACATTGACCTGCCTGTTATCATCGGGTCGGGTGCGGTTGCCTTCCTGAACGCGGGCTCGTCCAGTTTGTTCGCTGACCATCAGCTGGCGGCAACGGCGCTCGGTGTTGGGTCTCTTGTAATTGGTATCTTGAATACGATGGGTTCATACTTTGCGTGGGCCAAGCGGGCCGAAGGGCACCGCATGTCGGCAATTCACTACGCAAAACTGTATCGCTTCATCAATGTGGAGATGCGCCTGCCCCGCTTAGAGCGTATGCAGCCAGGGGACTACCTGAAGTACGTGAAGGACCAGTACGACCGTCTGGCCGAGTTGAGCCCGCCGATTCCGAGTTCGGTCGCCAAGGAGTTTTCCAAGACCATGGAGCGGTATAACGACATCTCCAAGCCCGAAGAGACCAACGGATTGAACAAGATTGAGATTTTCGTGGACTCGGCGCACGAGCTCGGTGGTTTGACTGCACCCCTCAGTCCTCCTCCGAGGAGTGTCCCGCCGTCGCCAGCGGCTCAGGTGAAGGTTGTGCTTCCGACGGCCGTGGCGGCCCCGAAGGCGCCTGCGGCATAAGCATGCGCGTGACGCGGTACTGCCGCCTCCGATACAATGTATTCCGTGCTCCGAACTGACGCTTGAACTGGGGGTCCACAATGTCCACAATCAACGGATGGACCGTGCGCCCAGCTTTCTCCACTCGCAGAATACGCCCGACAATCTGGTCAATGTCGGGTCTTGGTGTCGCCATGACCAACGTGTTCAAGGTAGGGACATCAAACCCCTCCTTGCACATGCTGTACGTCGCAATCAGGACCTTCTTGGTGCGGCAGAACTCGGTGCGCACATCCGACTTGACCGATTGGCTGAGGATACATGCCTCCTCCTTCAAGCCGTCGGGCAGCCCGTTCAGAATGTCCTTGCAGTGCTGCACTCGGTCGGACAGCACCAGCACTTGGCGTCCATCCTCAATGACGTCAGCAAGAATACGGACCAACCAACGTGTTCGGTCTTCGCAGGCCGCGAGCTTGTTCACCATGATGGGGACCGACACCATGCCCTGCGACGACACCACGATTTCATTGAACTCGGGGTCATTGTTTTCGTATTCGTACATCTCCACCTTCACCTGGACGTCCACGGAATCGCCCGTGTCCGACTTGTACAACAAGGGTCCGAGGAACCAATGGATGGCGAACATCAGCTTGTCTTTGCGTTCAGGAGTCGCGGACAGTCCAAGCATGTACCTTGACGTAACTTTGGGTAGCGCTTGCACAAACACTTCAGAAGCAATGTGGTGACACTCGTCAACGATAACCAAGCCAATGGGAGCGAAGAGGTTATCATTTAGTTCCTTCATTGAAAGGGTTTGAAGCATAACAATTACAACGTCCTTGTCGGCCACATCCACAACATCGGCCTGGACCCTGCCGATACGTGCCTTGGGCAGAAACGCCTTGATGCGGTCAATCCACTGGTCGCGCAGAAAGGTGTTGTGCACAATCACCAGCGTTGGTACCTTCAACTTGGAGGCAATGTACAAGGCACAGACCGTCTTGCCGCCGCCCGTATGGAGGGACAACACGCCGTCGTGGGGCTCAGGGAGCAGGAAGGAGTTCACCACGGGTAGCTGAGCGGGGCGGATGGAGCCAACAAACTCCCAGTGTGCGTCGGCTGTCTTGGCCACATCACGCTCGGGCACGGGCCCGTAACGCTCAATGCCAAAGTGCTTGGGCAGATACAGGAACTTGGCGTCCTCGTGCCACACCTTGTACTTGGGCTGGAACTGAGGCTTGACCATGGAGAAGGGGCGAACAGTCAGTGCTTTCTTCAGCAAGAGTTCACGATGGTCCTTTGGGATTTGATATCCCTGAAGGGTCAGCATGATTGTTTCTTTGTTTGGTAGTGGTCAATTCGTTTTACCCGTGGATGCGTGCCACGTCACTGTTGATGGTCGTCATGATGACGTCCATAATCGTCTCGCGCATCTCCCACGACATCTCCTCCACCTTGTACATGAAACTAGGGAACACGCTGCTGCTCACCTGGATAATGTCGAACGGGTCGTGGTCCGCGCGCAGGCTGTTCAAGGTTGACTGAACGTAGGTCTCCAGGCGGTGGCGGTTCAGGTACGACCGATACGTAACGCGGTTTCCCGAGTTCGTAGTCGCGGTGAAGGCCAGCTTGAACATCGGCTCCGTGAGGGTAGGCGTCTGCACCACGCGCTCAACGACGAGCTCATCGTCGTCAAGCTCGGTGTTCTTGTAGATGAAGTGCAGCTGGAACAGGCGAGTGTTGGCGGTCGGCATTCTTATCTGTTACGAGCCCTTCATATGTAAACTACTCGCCGGTATCGTCGTCGCGCTCACGGTTGCCAATCGGAGGCACATTGTCATCTTCCACGATTGCGTCGTCTCCATTGAGGTCGTAGCGTTCTGCAGCAGGGTCTGGAAGTCCTTCCTCCTCTTCATACTCTTCTCCGTGGTCAACCACCTGTTCCTGTAGCTGCTTTGCGAACATGTCGCGGTCTGCGACGGTTACGATAAATGGCGCCAAGCCACGGTCCAGCAGCTGCTTGGTGATTTCGCGGTCTGAATCTGTCATGTCGCGCAGGCGGTCCGTAAAGGCGTGGCGCTCCTTGGCGCGCAAGCTGTTCGTCTCTGTCCGAGCAGCCGACACCGATGCCAGCAAGGAATACAGGGTCACATCCTTTGCCCGCATGTCATCATACATACGCCGCTTCTCGGGGTCTCCACCGATTGCAGCCAGAATTTCACGGAGGTAGCCCTTGGTGATGTCGCGAAGGAGGTCAGAGGAGGCAGTTGGGTCCAACGATGCGACCGGGGTCGCAAGTTGGGCAATCGCACTCAGATGGGCAATTAGCAGAGAATTCACTTTCCACGAGTCGGTGGGCTCAATCCCCATGCGCGCGGGAATCGCAATCTTCAGTCGCTTGGAAATGTCGGGAATGGGTACGGCAGCGGGCACTGCACGAACTGAAGGGTACTCTGGAACACGCCGTGCGAGGGGCGACGAGGTCAGTCCAGGACGGATATTCACGATGGGCTGACTGGACACGGGCAGTGTCTTGCTTATCCACGTCAAGCGGAACGATGGACACGGGCTGAAGCGGGTGAAGTTTCCCATCTCCTTGGGAGGCAGGACGACAGGAATCAGCATGACGGGCTGCGGCGCGGGAGGTCGCAATCCGAACTCTGCCTTGGCCCTGGCAAACTGCGCGGCAAACTGCTTGACGAACTTTGGAATTAGGCCCAAGATTTGCGTACGCAGGGTCTTGCCTTCGTGCATCACGGACTGGAGCACAGACAAGGATGGGCCCTGAAAAGACGTGGGAAATGCCTCGAACGTCTTGCGCAACACCAGCAGCAGGGAATCCGCAATCGTGAAGCCCTCAGCCTTGTCCGCATCGCGGGGGTAGCCGTCCAACATGAGCGGGCGAGGACCGAAGGAGCGGCGCGGAGTTAACGCAGGAAGATGGAGTTGTAACAGGCTCGCCGCCGCCGCGATGCCCACTGTGCCGCGGGCACGACGAGTTACGTCAGTATCTGTTTTTGCCAACGCAGTGGAGATGGTGCGGGCAAACTGCAACACAGGGGTCAGCTGGGCGGGGTCGGGGAGGACCTGTAGCAGCGACAGCAAGAGGTAGACCGTCGCATCCGATGGGTCTGTCATCACAAACAAGGGCATCATACTGCTGAGATTCCGCGTGTACTCGGCCACACCCTCCTTTCCAACAACCACCTGTCCCAGTGCGTCATTGTGCTTGGACAAGCGACCCTCCTCTGTGAACTCATCTTGGTCCACGAGCACGTCATTGTTCACCTGCTCTCCACACACGCGGCAGACACGTGACCCGTCCACGATTGCTGTCCACTTGCGATAGAACCCCAGGCGGTCCTTGGCCATGTCGCCTTGGAGCATGGACACTGCGTGGTCGCACAGCACAAACAGACCTTCCTTGTCCGTGTACTGTTCATTGGAGTGAATGGAGGACTGCAGTAAAAGCTGGACATCTTGCTCCTTGTCTTCAGGAAGGCGCTGGGGGTCGTTCAGAATCGCCAAGACTTGGGCACGCTGGCTGGATGTGGACTGGGCCCCGAACTTGGACAGCTCAGGTGCCTTTTTAGACAAGGGTGCGGGCTTGATTGCGGCCAACGCACGTATCGTAGGCATCAAGACGTCATTTCCAGTGGAATCTTTCCACAGCTTGCGGCCCTTGTATCCAACTTGGTGGCGCTCCTGCTTGATAATATCTAAGGGCACGCAGATGAGCTCCTTCGTCTTTCGCAGAATACCGCGAATCAGAAACTCTTGGAAGGGCACGTCCGTAAGTCCACATTGGCTCGGGTCTGCGGGTGGAAGAACAAGCTCTCCCATCTCCCCACTAGCCAGAACGGGAGCAACTCCTGCGTCCGCCGCCTTGGACAGAAGCATCGTGGCGACCAACGCGCCGCCATCCAACTGCTGTTGAAGCCACAATCTAGAGGACACGCCTGGGAAGTACGGCACACCATACTGCTCGGTCAGCTTCTGAGAGGGCGCATCCTGCTTCCCCTCGGGAAAGGGCAGGTCCAGAGGGGGCGGTAGGTCATTGGCTACAGGTTCAGGGGGGAACCGCTGGGTCCACATTTTCCACGGAATGGACGATAGCGCCACGTCGTAGACCTTCAGGTACTTGGCCCCCTCGCCATACGGGTCGGTTGTCCGCTTAACACCATGTGTCATCACAGCCTCCAGTTCAGGGACCACGTCAGACAAGGGCGCCTGGGTCTCAATGAACCGAGGCTTGTCGTCCATGAAGAACGGATGCTCGGCTTGCGGGTCAGGAATGTCCACGCCGCGGGACTTCAGGTAATACCCGCGAAGGGTCGCCTTATCGTCTGAACCCTCCACGGGCGATGAAACCAGAGTGATGCTTTCGTCCTCGTGGCGCTTGGTCCGCGTGGTCTTGAAGGTAGGCAAGAGTCGCGTTGGGTCCGTGCCTTCAGGGGACACGGCTTCTGTAACGACATCCACGGGATAGGGTGTGCCCCGTGTAGTATCAACTGAACGTGGAAGTGCAGCAATCATACGGGGGTAGGCATTCGGCTGACGGATTGCCGCCTGAGAGAAGAGGGAGGACCATTCTGCCCACCCGTACGTAGGCGCACCGCCCGTCGCCAAGACAGGAAAAATCCAGTCAAAGTGCCTACGCGTATTGGGCTCTTGGAGCACATAGTCTTCGGCAGTTGGTGTGATGTAAGCCTTGTACAATTCGCGGTACCGCTCCACCTCCTTCTCCAGTTCCTTCAGCTTGAACTTGGTGACGCGCTTGTCGCGGGGGACCATCTTCTCATAGGAGTCCGAGACCTGCTCGTCCAGTGTGTAGAAACGTGTAGCCATAGGACGCTGTGTCTCTTCCTCAAAGACCACCTCGCCCAGGACCTGCACGTCCTTGGCTTCAAAGGTGAAGAACTCATCCATTATACACCCTTAAGAATGCTTTCAAACAAGGCCATCGCGTCCGTGCGGAAGCGCTCCAACACGGTCTCGGGCTTGACCTTGGTGCGGAACCGAAGAGTCAACTTGGGAACAAGCGGGTGTCCAGGGTCGTAGGACACAAAGTCCACGAGCCCCGAGTCCAGAATCAGAACCTGCGCAAGGGCACCCAGCGTGTGTCCCTCAGCCACCGACTCAATGGAGAACATCCCATCGTCCGTCTTGGAAATCGGCTCCTTCAGGAACTCAGCCACTTTGCGCTGGTAGACCTCCACTGCTTGACGCAGCAGGTCCCGAGCAGGCACCACACCAATGCTCTCAATCGCAAAGTCAAATCGCGTGGGGCGGCCGCGCTCGTCCTGTTCGAACGAGCGCTGAATCAGGTGGTTGTCAAAGATACGAGTGTCCTTGGTCGCATTCGCACCCTCGCCCAACAGGTACGTGTCGCGGTCCAGCTTGACCCTCTCGGGGTCAATGTGGTTCCTGAAGGTGGCCACACACACCTGTGAAGCCCCAGCCTCGTCCACCCCCAGCGTGGCATCCACCTGCAGACCGTCCTCGGGGTGCTTGCCGCCCACATTGAGCTTGAGGAAGAGCAGCGGTGTCCCTAAATCACGGTCCTTGAGCAACACATCCTTGCGAGTAGAGCCCGAGACCACAAAGTCATCGGACGTCACCACACGGTCCACCTCGGGACTGGGGTCAAAGCGCATCTGAAGTTTGGTGTCGCGAACCACACCGACCTCCGAAGCCTGTACATTCACGGGTAGCATCAGGACTCGGTGCTTCAACATCTCGTGGTTCAGCTGCGTGGTGTTGGCACGAATGACCACATCACGAATCACCACCGTGGGAATCTCGGCCAGCAGGATACGGCGCAGCCCATTGACAAACGGAATCGGCACCTTGCTGAGCTCAAAGTCGATACGGTAGCCGTTCAAGGACGTCTTGAGGTTCTCCATACTTACTTCTTGGCTGCGTGATTCTCTTTCCGTTTTTTTCGGCTTTGTTCGCAATGAACAGTCAACCCATCCTGTTTTACAGCACCCGCTGCTCCCACAGCAAGCAGATTCTGGATACGCTGAAGACTCTGAACAAGCAGGAGTTGTGTCGCCTGTTTCCAATTGACGGCAAGCAGCGGTCGGAGCTTCCGCCGTTCCTGCAGAAGGTGCCCACGCTGTACGTACCCGAGACGAAGGATGTCTTTGTGGGCCAGGCTATCTTTGGCTACATTGCCAAGCCCGTATCGGCTCGCCGGGATGTGCCGACCACAGCCACGCCACCGAGTGCCCCTGCCCTGACGCCTGGCGCAGGCACAGTTCCGGGGGCCTCTATGTTGGCGAGCTTGGAATCGTGGTCCTTCGGTACGGCAGGCGGCTTCTCGGACTCGTACTCCAGCTGGGATGGCAAGTCGGCTGCGACGTCTGACCAGCTCCACTACACGTTCCTCGGTGGTCCCGCGCCTCCCCCAGGTGCCCCCGAGCCGACGACAAAGCAGAGTTACGATGGAGACAAGACGGGTCGTAACGACGACCTCGGGTCTCGGCTGGAGCAGCTGCAGAAACAGCGGGATGGTGAGTTCAAGGGAGTTTCACGGAAGTAACGTAGACACGCAATGTCTCAAGCTCAGCTGTTGAAGCTGTTCTTTGAGCAGTTTCAGTTCTTCCTTGAGCAGCTGATTCTGGTCTTCCCCCACGACCCCGATTTTCCAGTGTATCTGAAGAACCTCAAGATGGCTAGGATGGCGAACCCCCGAATGGTCGTTGGCGCCATTGAACACCACTGCCTGCCGTTTGCCGCCACCATCAAGGCCCGCAGTGCCGACTTTTTCTTGAAGTATGAATTCGCGGAATACGAGAAGGACGAGACCATCATTCCCGTAATACGCAAGATGAAGGACATGTGGGTTCAGATTTCGCCCGCCAACCAAGGGCACATCATGGACTATGTGAACAATTTGTTGGTGCTAGTTACGCATTATCTTGGAACCCGTACAAGTCCTTCGTTGCCAACTCCACCAGCTCCTTGATACCCGCGTCAGGGTCCTCAAAGTTCCGAAACAGAATCTGGTTGACTTCCGCAGGTGTCCACTTGCCGTCCAGATTCGTGTCCTCCAACACCACTTGTTTGTCATAGAAGGAATTGACCATCTCGTTCAGCACGGCTCGCGTGCACTTCTGAAAGTGCACAATCATATCAATTCGCCCAGGGCGGATTAACGCACGGTCAATGCGCTCAGGAAAGTTGGTCGTGATAATCAGAATACGCCCATTGGCTTCCAGTGTGCCGTCCAGCAGGTTCAACAGGAAGGACAGGTCCAGCGCATCCTTCTCCTCCTCCTTGTGCATGAACGGCTCCAGGTCGTCCTTCTTGGCGGCAACGGGCTTCTTCCACTCGCGCTTCAGGACCGCGTCGCCCATGGCATCAATGTCCTCAATGACGTACAACCGCTCGCTTACGGGAATCGTGTAGCGTTCCAGATTGGTGCCATTGTACACGTGGATTTCGTCATTGAAGAACAGGTGCTGCAACTGCTGCTTGGTCTTGATTTCCGAGAGCTGGATGTTGATGATATGGCGCTTGCCTTCGTTGGCAATGGCCTTGATGGTGGACGTCTTGCCTGTTCCTGGCGGGCCGTGATAGAGAAAGCCCAGTGTATACGGAATCCCCTTGCAGTCATACCACTCGCGGTGCTCCAGAAAGAACTTGGTCCGGTGCTTCACCTGCTTCTTCTGCTCAAAGAACACATTGTCAAACGTCCGGTTCGTCACGAACTTGGATTTGGTGTAGACCAGATGGGACGTGGGCAGGGGGTTCTGCATGCTGCCCTTTGCCTTGGACTGCACCATCTGGTCAAAGAAGTACCGATGGATGCCCAGCTTGTTGGCCATGCGGCGCTCGTAGGCGGTATTGCAATTGTCCACGAACTCTTGCAGGTGCTGGACATCGTGGTCAAAGCAGAACAGGATGAACTTGATGGTGTCCAAATGCCCGTCCACCACCTTCAGTTCAATGAGCTGGAAGTACACGTCGGACTCTAAGACGACCGCATCATATTCGTTGGGCAGGTAGTCGTGATGCGTGACGGACAGCAGGCTCTTCATGGCGGGCAGGGTGGTGACGTGGTGAATGACCGAATCCATGCGCGACGAGTAGATACTCTGCGGGGCAGCACCCCGCTGTTGCGAGGTTGCTGTCTGAGCTTGGTTACTCCGTTCACAGGTAATCGTTCCCTGCGGTATGCGGCCTTCCATTGTGTTGACTCATGAAAAGCACTTGTCCAGCGTTGCCGCAGCTGAATGGACGGGCTTGGTCCTGCGGAGACGCAGTTCCTTGGTCGCCTTGTCCACCGTATCCTGCGAGAGCGCCACAAACTTCTTGACATCACGCGCGGGGCCCTGCACATTCATGGTCGGCACGTGGAGACGGAGCGGGGGCAGCTGGACAGACACTAGCTCGTCGGACGACGTCAGGTACTCGCGATACTGCTCAATGTCCAGAGGTCCTCCGAACATACGGAGCACAGCGCGCGGCGGCGCAGGGGTCAGGTCCTTGACGGCAAACGCAGCCCGATACATGTCAACCATCAGGGAGTGACGGAGCCAGCGTGTCGTGTCGGACCCGGGCTCAGAGTACAAGTATGCCAACCCACACTCGGGAGAGCAAAAGTGCCCCTCGCACGAGTACATGTTCTCATAGGCATCGTAGGAAATGGGAAGCACACAAGCCTTCCACGAAAAGGGCGAGCAGCACCAGAAGCAGGCGGTTGTTGGCGAGTATGTGGGGCTCTTGGTCCGCGCCAGAATCTCTCGCATCGTGTCCGTATTGAACCGCTCAGCGACCTTGGACGTCTCCACGGCCGACAGGATATCCGAATAATTGGTCCCGCCCTCTGCGGGCGTGGGCACGTGTTCCTCCAACGGCAATCTCAGCGAAAAGACCACA
>Ga0136641_1000519_pt1 | contig 16726 bp, 12 predicted proteins | sample EliLak1302023Y_FD_115312 | JGI IMG/M metagenome (GOLD analysis project Ga0136641, IMG submission 115312) | Freshwater microbial communities from Elizabeth Lake, Yosemite National Park, California, USA - 13020-23Y | ecosystem: Environmental > Aquatic > Freshwater > Lake ...
CGAACTTCGCTGCCAGCACCGACGTGATCGCTGCCGTCAGCGTCGTCTTGCCGTGGTCCACGTGACCGATGGTGCCCACGTTGACGTGGGGCTTGGTCCGTTCGAATTTACCTTTTGCCATTTTCAATTCTCCGAAGAAAGAGCGGTGCCAGTGGTGGGTTTAAGGTTTCCGCCGGAATGTGAATTCGCCTGCCACTGGCAGCAGACGGCATCCCGACGAAGACCAGCTTGGTATTACTTGCCGCGCGCCGTGATGATGGCGTCGGCCACGTTCTTGGGCGCTTCGCTGTAGTGCTTGAATTCCATCGTGTAGGTGGCGCGGCCTTGCGACATCGAACGCAGCGTGGTGCTGTAGCCGAACATTTCCGACAGCGGCACTTCGGCCTTGATGACCTTGCCGCCACCAGGCATGTCGTCCATGCCCTGCACCATACCGCGGCGTGACGACAGGTCGCCCATGACGCCACCGGCGTAGTCTTCCGGCGTTTCCACTTCGACGGCCATCATCGGCTCCAGGATCACCGGCGAAGCCTTGCGGCAGCCGTCCTTGAAGCCCATCGACGCAGCCATCTTGAAGGCGTTTTCGTTCGAGTCCACCTCGTGGTAGGAGCCGAAGATCAGCGAGACCTTCACGTCCACCACCGGGTAACCCGCCAGCACGCCGGCCGGCAGGGTGTCTTCGATGCCCTTCTTGACGGCGGGGATGAATTCACGCGGCACGACACCACCCTTGATGGCATCGACGAATTCGAAGCCCTTGCCGGGTTCTTGCGGCTCGATCTTCAGCACGACGTGGCCGTACTGGCCCTTGCCGCCCGACTGGCGCACGAATTTGCCTTCGACATCGGTGACCATCTTGCGGATGGTTTCGCGGTAAGCCACCTGCGGCTTGCCGACGTTGGCTTCGACGCCGAATTCGCGCTTCATGCGGTCGACGATGATTTCCAGGTGCAGTTCGCCCATGCCGGAAATGATGGTCTGGCCGCTTTCCTCGTCGGTCTTGACGCGGAACGACGGGTCTTCCTGCGCCAGACGGCCCAGGGCGATACCCATTCTTTCCTGGTCGGCCTTGGTCTTGGGCTCGACAGCCTGCGAGATCACCGGCTCGGGGAAGACCATCTTTTCCAAGGTGATGATCGACGTCGGATCGCACAGGGTTTCACCCGTGGTCACGTCCTTCAAGCCCACGCAGGCGGCGATGTCGCCGGCCAGAATTTCCTTGATTTCTTCGCGCTGGTTGGCGTGCATCTGCAAGATGCGGCCGATGCGCTCTTTCTTGCCGCGGATCGGGTTGAAGACCGAGTCACCCGACTTCAGCACGCCCGAATAGACGCGCACGAAAGTCAGCTGGCCGACGTAGGGGTCGGTCATCAGCTTGAAGGCCAGCGCCGAGAACTTCTCTTCGTCGGTGCGATGGCGCACGACCGGCTTGTCGTCGTCGTCAGTGCCCGGCACCGGCGGGATGTCGGCCGGCGACGGCATGAAGTCGATGACGCCGTCAAGCATGCGCTGCACGCCCTTGTTCTTGAAGGCGCTGCCGCAGAACATGGGCTGGATTTCAGCCGCGATGGTGCGCGTGCGGATGCCGTGCAGAACCTCGGCTTCGGACAGGTCGCCCGTTTCCAGATACTTGTTCATCAGCTCTTCGCTGGCTTCGGCGGCGGCTTCGAGCATGTTCTCGCGCCACTTCTGGGCCTCGGCCAGCAGATCGGCCGGGATCTCCTGGTACTCGAATTTCATGCCCTGCGAGGCCTCGTCCCAGATGATGGCCTTCATCACGGTGAGGTCGATCACGCCGGTGAAATTCTCTTCCGCGCCGATGGGCAACACGATGGGCACGGGGTTCGCCTTCAGGCGCACCTTCATCTGGTCGTAGACCTTGAGGAAGTTCGCACCGGTGCGGTCCATCTTGTTGACGAAGGCCAGGCGCGGCACCTTGTACTTGTTGGCCTGGCGCCAGACCGTTTCCGACTGCGGCTGCACGCCGCCCACAGCGCAATAGACCATGCAGGCACCGTCGAGCACGCGCATCGAACGCTCGACTTCAATCGTGAAGTCGACGTGCCCGGGGGTGTCGATGATGTTGATGCGGTGTTCCGGGTGGCTCAGGTCCATGCCCTTCCAGAAACAGGTGGTGGCCGCCGAGGTGATCGTGATGCCACGCTCCTGCTCCTGCTCCATCCAGTCCATCGTGGCCGCGCCGTCGTGCACTTCACCGATCTTGTGGTTGACACCCGTGTAGAACAGGATGCGTTCGGTGGTCGTGGTCTTGCCGGCATCGATGTGGGCGCTGATACCGATGTTGCGGTAGCGATCGATGGGGGTTTTGCGGGCCATGGTGAATCTCCAAATGCAGGGGCCGCCGGCGGGTTGGTACTAACCCGTGATGGCGGCCGTGGAACCAGTTGGTCGGGAATTAGAAGCGGAAGTGCGAGAACGCCTTGTTGGCTTCAGCCATGCGGTGCACTTCGTCGCGCTTCTTGACGGCGCCGCCGCGGCCTTCCGATGCCTCGAGCAGTTCGTTGGCCAGACGGGCGGCCATCGACTTCTCACCGCGCTTGCGCGCGCTTTCCTTCAGCCAGCGCATGGCCAGGGCCTGACGGCGGACGGGGCGAACTTCCACGGGAACTTGGTAGTTCGCACCGCCGACACGGCGGGACTTGACTTCAACCATCGGCTTGATGTTGTTCAGCGCGGTCATGAAGATCTCCAGCGGATCTTTCTGTGCCTTGGTCTCGACCTGCTCGAGGGCACCGTAAATGATGCGCTCGGCGATGGCCTTCTTGCCCGATTCCATGATGACGTTCATGAACTTGGACAGATCGATCGAGCCGAATTTCGGGTCGGGCAGGATTTCGCGTTTGGGTACTTCGCGGCGACGGGGCATGGGAGTCTTCTTTCTCTGGTTTCAGTTGGCACCGTTTTTCGGCGCCGCGAAAAGTCATGCGGACTTTTCACTTACTCGGCGGCTTTCAGAGCCACCGCACGGGTTGCTGACGCGCCGCAGCGGCGCGCAACGCTTACTTCTTCGGACGCTTGGCGCCGTACTTGGAACGCGACTGCTTACGATCCTTGACGCCTTGCAGGTCGAGCGAGCCACGGACGATGTGGTAGCGCACGCCGGGCAGGTCCTTGACCCGGCCGCCGCGAACCAGCACGACGCTGTGTTCTTGCAGGTTGTGGCCTTCACCGCCGATGTAGCTGATGATCTCGAAGCCGTTGGTCAGGCGCACTTTGGCGACTTTCCGCAGCGCCGAGTTCGGCTTTTTCGGGGTGGTGGTGTACACCCGCGTGCAGACGCCGCGCCGTTGCGGGCTGTTCTGCATGGCAGGTGACTTGGATTTCGTGACTTCGACCTCACGGCCGAAACGCACGAGCTGGTTGATGGTTGGCATTGTTGCTTGTTCCCGTTTGAAGCAGACTTGTGTCTTCCCGGGACACCACGGACCGTCCCGAAAAGTAAGCGGCGCCGCTGGGGCTATCCGCTCGATTCAGACCTGAGGCCCGGCATGCGCGCCGCGTGTTGCCCTCACATGGATGGGGGCGCGGACACCGCAAAGTTCGCCGAAAAGCCTTCTAGTATATTCGACTCGACCCATGACGGCAAGGACCGAGGCCCCGACACCATGATCAGCCCGCCCGACGCCCCGCCTCGCATCATCCTGGACACCAACGTCGTGCTCGACTGGCTGGTTTTCCGCAACCCGGCCGTGCTGCCGCTGGTGACGGCCGTCGAGCAAGGCCATGTGCAGTGGATCGCTTGCGCTGGCATGCGCAGCGAGCTGGCTCGAACCCTCGGCTACGACAACCTGGCCCGTTGGGCACCCGATCGAGAACAGGCGCTGGCCGCATTCGACGCCCACGCGCTGATGCTGCCCGAACCCGCCACCCTGCCCGCCCTGCGCTGCAGCGATCCCGACGACCAGGTCTTTCTCGACCTGGCGGTCGCGGCAGGCGCCAGCTGGCTGCTGACCCACGACCGCGCGCTGCGGCGACTGGCACGCCGCGCGCGCAGCCTGGGTGTGTCCGTCGTTCAGCCGAGCTGCTGGACAGGCCCTTGAGCGCCGGCGGCTGAGGCGGCCGCCGACGTGAAAAAGGGCGGCCGAAGCCGTCGACAGAAAAAGGGCGGCCGAAGCCGTCGACAGAAAAAGGGCGACCGAAGCCGCAGACATGAAAAAGGGCGGCCGAAGCCGCCCTTGCACGATCGCGGAGCAGGCTGGACTCAGTCGGCGCCTTCGCTGGCCGCCGCTGCAGCGGTCGCCGCATCGACGCCCGCCATCTGCACAGCGGCCAATTCCTCGGCCTCCTGCAGCGCGATCGCCCGACGCTCGCTCTCGTCCATGGCTTCCTTGGCCTTGCGGGCTTCGTGGAAGGCCATGCCGGTACCGGCCGGGATCAGGCGGCCGACGATGACGTTCTCCTTCAGGCCACGCAGCTCGTCGCGCTTGCCCATGATGGCAGCCTCGGTGAGCACACGGGTGGTTTCCTGGAAGGACGCCGCCGAGATGAAGCTGTCGGTGGACAGGCTGGCCTTGGTGATGCCCAGCAGCACGTCGGCGTGGATGGCCGGCAGCTTGCCCGCGGCGCGCAGCGCGTCGTTGGTGTCCAGCAGTTCCGAACGCTCGATCTGTTCGCCGTTGATGTACTTGCTGTCACCGCAGTTGATGATCTGCACGCGACGCAGCATCTGGCGCACGATCACCTCGATGTGCTTGTCGTTGATCTTCACGCCCTGCAAGCGGTACACGTCCTGCACCTCGTCGACGATGTAGCGCGCCAGCTCTTCGATGCCCAGCAGGCGCAGGATGTCCTGCGGGTCTGCAGAACCGTCGACCACCAGTTCGCCGCGGTTGACCACTTGGCCTTCGTGGACCAGGATGTTCTTTTCCTTGGCCACCAGCTCTTCGTGCACCTTGCCTTCGTGGTCGGTGATCTGCAGGCGGTTCTTGCCCTTGGTCTCCTTGCCGAAGCTGATGGTGCCGGTGATCTCGGCCAGGATGCCGACGTCCTTCGGTGAACGGGCTTCGAAGAGCTCGGCCACCCGCGGCAAGCCGCCGGTGATGTCGCGTGTCTTCTGACCTTCCATCGGGATGCGGGCCAGCACTTCACCCGGCGAGAGGTCTTGGCCGTCGCGGATCTGGATCAGCGCGCCGACCGGGAAGCCGATGGTCACCGCGTGGTCCGTGCCCGGAATCTTGACTTCGACACCGGCCGCGTCCAGCAGCTTGACCTGCGGACGCACCACCTTGGCCACGCCGCGGCGCTTGGAGTCGATCACGACCAGCGTGCTCAGACCCGTCACCTCGTCGAGCTGCTTGGCCACGGTGACGCCTTCTTCCACGTTCTCGAAAGTCGCCTTGCCGGCGAATTCCGTGATGATGGGGCGGGTCAGCGGGTCCCAGTTGGCCAGCACGGTGCCGGCCTTGATGGTCTGGTCGGCCTTGATGTTCAGCGTCGCGCCGTAAGGCAGCTTGTGGCGCTCGCGCTCGCGGCCGTGCGGGTCGCTGATGACGATTTCGCCCGAACGCGAGATGACGATCAACACGCCCTTGCCGTTGGTGACGTAGCGCATCGTGGCGTTGAAGCCGATGATGCCGTCGCTCTTGGCGTCGACGCTGGACGCCACCGCGGCACGCGAAGCCGCGCCGCCGATGTGGAAGGTCCGCATCGTCAGCTGCGTGCCCGGTTCACCGATGGACTGCGCGGCGATCACGCCGATGGCTTCGCCCACGTTGACCAGGCCGCCACGGCCCAGGTCACGGCCGTAGCACTTGGCGCAGATGCCGAAGCGCGTGCCGCAGGTCAGTGCGGTGCGCACCTTGACTTCGTCGACGCCGGCTGCTTCCAGCACGTCGATGAGGTCTTCGTCGAGCATCTCGCCGGCGCCCAGCATCACTTCCTGGTTCTCGGGGTGCAGCACTTCGACGGCCGTGACACGACCCAGGATGCGGTCGCGCAGGCTTTCGATGACTTCACCACCTTCGACCAGCGCACGGCGGTTCATGCCGTTCTGCGTGCCGCAATCCACCTCGGTGACGACCAGGTCCTGCGTCACGTCGACCAGACGGCGCGTCAGGTAGCCCGAGTTCGCCGTCTTCAACGCCGTGTCCGCCAGGCCCTTGCGGGCGCCGTGGGTGGAGATGAAGTACTGCAGAACGTTGAGGCCTTCGCGGAAGTTGGCCGTGATCGGCGTCTCGATGATCGAGCCGTCTGGCTTGGCCATCAGGCCGCGCATGCCGGCCAGCTGACGGATCTGCGCGGCCGAGCCGCGGGCGCCCGAGTCGGCCATCATGTAGATGGAGTTGAAGGACTCCTGGGCCACTTCCTTGCCGTGGCGGTCCTGCACCTTTTCCTTGGACAGCTGGCTCATCATGACCTTGCCGACTTCGTCGCCGGTCTTGCCCCAGATGTCCACGACCTTGTTGTAGCGCTCACCGGCGGTGACCAGGCCCGAGACGTACTGCTGCTCGATTTCCTTGACTTCCTTTTCGGCGCGCTCGATCAGGCCCGGCTTTTCCTTGGGCACCAGCATGTCGTCGATGGCGATGGAAATGCCCGCGCGGGTGGCCAGCTTGAAGCCAGCCTGCAGCAGCTTGTCGGCGAAGACCACGGTCTCCTTCAAGCCGCAGCGGCGGAAGCTGACGTTGATCAGACGCGAGATTTCCTTCTTCTTCAGCGCCTTGTTGATGTTGCTGAACGGCAGACCCTTGGGCAGGATCTCCGACAACAGGGCACGGCCGACGGTGGTGTCGGTGAGCTTGGTCTCGGCCACGAATTCGCCGCTGTCGGCGTTCTTGACCCACTGGGTCAGCAGCACCGAGATCTTGGCCGTGACTTCAACGACGCCATTTTCCAAGGCGCGCTGCAGTTCCAGCAGGTCCATGAAGACCATGCCTTCGCCCTTGCCGTTGATGCGCTCGCGGGTGGCGTAGTACAGGCCCAGCACCACGTCCTGCGACGGCACGATCGACGGTTCGCCGTTGGCCGGGAACAGCACGTTGTTCGACGCCAGCATCAGCGTGCGGGCTTCCATCTGGGCTTCGATGCTCAGCGGAATGTGCACGGCCATCTGGTCGCCGTCGAAGTCGGCGTTGAAGGCCGAGCAGACCAGCGGGTGCAGCTGGATGGCCTTGCCTTCGATCAGCACCGGCTCGAAAGCCTGAATGCCCAGGCGGTGCAGCGTCGGCGCGCGGTTCAGCAGCACCGGGTGTTCCTTGATGACCTCTTCAAGAATGTCCCAGACCACCGGCGTGCCGCTCTCGACTTCCTTCTTCGCCGCCTTGATGGTGGTGGCGATACCCATCGCCTCCAGGCGCGAGAAGATGAAAGGCTTGAACAGCTCGATGGCCATCAGCTTGGGCAGGCCGCACTGGTGCAGCTTGAGCGTCGGGCCGACCACGATCACCGAACGGCCCGAGTAGTCGACGCGCTTGCCCAGCAGGTTCTGCCGGAAGCGGCCACTCTTGCCCTTGATCATGTCGGCCAGCGACTTCAACGCGCGCTTGTTCGCGCCCGTCATCGCCTTGCCGCGGCGGCCGTTGTCCAGCAGGCTGTCGACGGCTTCCTGCAGCATGCGCTTTTCGTTGCGCACGATGATTTCCGGTGCCTTCAACTCCAGCAGCCGCGCCAGGCGGTTGTTGCGGTTGATGACGCGGCGATACAGGTCGTTCAGGTCGGAGGTCGCGAAGCGGCCACCGTCCAGGGGAACGAGCGGACGCAGGTCCGGCGGCAGCACCGGCAGCACTTCCATCACCATCCAATGGGGACGGATGCCGCTCTTCTTGAAGGCTTCCATCACCTTCAGGCGCTTGCTGTTCTTCTTGATCTTCAGCTCGGAGCCGGTCAGGTCGTTGCGGATCTTGTCGATCTCGACGTCCAGGTCCATTTCCTCGAGCAGGCGCTTGATGCCTTCGGCACCCATCAGCGCGACGAACTCGTCACCGAATTCGGTGTGCTTCGCTTCCCAGTCGTCCTCGGACATGATGCTGAACTTCTTCAGCGGGGTCATGCCCGGATCGACGACCACGTAGGCTTCGAAGTACAGCACGCGCTCGATGTCGCGCAGCGTCATGTCCAGCACCAGGCCCAGACGCGACGGCAGCGACTTCAGGAACCAGATGTGGGCGCAAGGCGCGGCCAGATCGATGTGACCCATGCGCTCGCGGCGGACCTTGGTCTGCGTGACTTCAACGCCGCACTTCTCGCAGATGACACCGCGGTGCTTCAGGCGCTTGTACTTGCCGCACAGGCATTCGTAGTCCTTGATGGGCCCGAAGATCTTGGCGCAGAACAGGCCGTCGCGTTCCGGCTTGAAGGTGCGGTAGTTGATGGTCTCGGGCTTCTTCACCTCACCGAATGACCAGCTGCGGATCTTCTCCGGGCTGGCCAGTCCGATGCGGATGGCATCGAAATGCTCATCGGGGGTGAATTGCTTGAAAAGGTCGAGTAGTCCCTTCATGCGTCGGCTCCTTAATTGCGTTCGAGTTCAATGTCGATGCCAAGGGAACGGATTTCCTTGACGAGAACATTGAAGGATTCCGGCATGCCGGCTTCGATGGCGTGTTCGCCCTTGACGATAGACTCGTACACCTTGGTGCGGCCGTTCACGTCGTCGGACTTGACGGTCAGCATTTCCTGCAGGATGTACGAGGCACCGTAGGCCTCCAGCGCCCAGACTTCCATTTCGCCGAAACGCTGGCCGCCGAACTGCGCCTTGCCGCCCAGCGGCTGCTGCGTGACCAGGCTGTACGGGCCGGTCGAGCGCGCGTGCATCTTGTCGTCCACCAGGTGGTGCAACTTCAGCACGTGCATGTAGCCGACGGTCACGGGGCGCTCGAAAGGCTCACCCGTGCGGCCGTCGCTCAGCGTGGCCTGGGTGCGGGTGGCGGTCAGGCCCTTCTTCGCGGCGATGTCGTCCGGGTAGGCCAGCTTCAGCATGGCGCGCACGTCGGTTTCCGCGGCACCGTCAAACACCGGCGTCGCGAAAGGCACGCCGTGGCTGAGGTTCTTCGCCATTTCAAGGACTTGCTCATCGCTGAGTTCATCCAGGCGTTCGCCCTTGCCTTCCGACTTGTTGTACAGCTCGTCGAGGAACTGGCGCACCTCGGCCACCTTGGCATGCTCTTGCAGCATGTTGCCGATGCGCTGGCCGATGCCCTTGCCGGCCCAGCCCAGGTGCACTTCCAGCACCTGGCCGACGTTCATCCGCGAAGGCACGCCCAGCGGGTTCAGCACGATGTCCACCGGCGTGCCGTCGGTCATGTAAGGCATGTCCTCGACCGCGGCGATCTTCGACACGACGCCCTTGTTGCCGTGACGGCCGGCCATCTTGTCGCCCGGTTGCAGGCGGCGCTTGACGGCCAGGTAGACCTTGACCATCTTCAGCACGCCGGCCGGCAGTTCGTCGCCCTGCGTCAGCTTCTTGCGCTTCTCTTCGAACCCGAGGTCGAAGGTGTGGCGCGTCTGGTCGTTGGCGTTCTTGATGCTTTCCAGCTGGTTCGCTGCTTCGTCGTCCGCCGGGCGGATGTCGAACCAGTGGTACTTGTCCACCGAGGCCAGATAGTCCTTGGTGATGACCGTGCCCTTGGCGATCTTGTTCGGGCCGCCGTTGGCGACCTTGCCGGTGAGCAGCTTTTCGATCCGGTCGAAAGCGTCGCTCTCGACGATGCGCAGCTGGTCGTTCAGGTCCAGGCGAAAGCGCTTCAGCTCGTCGTCGATGATCTGCTGGGCGCGCTTGTCGCGAACGATGCCTTCACGGGTGAAGACCTGCACGTCGATGACCGTGCCGTTGGTGCCCTGGTCGACACGCAGCGAGGTGTCCTTCACGTCCGAAGCCTTCTCGCCGAAGATGGCGCGCAGCAGCTTCTCTTCAGGCGTCAGCGTGGTCTCGCCCTTGGGCGTGACCTTGCCGACCAGCACGTCGCCGGGGTTGACTTCAGCACCGACGTAGACGATGCCGCTCTCGTCCAGGCGGGCCAGTTGCTGCTCGCTCAGGTTCGGGATGTCGCGCGTGATTTCTTCGCTGCCCAGCTTGGTGTCGCGCGCCATGACCACCAGTTCCTCGATGTGGATCGAGGTGTAGCGGTCTTCGGCGATGACGCGTTCGCTGATGAGGATGGAGTCCTCGAAGTTGTAGCCGTTCCAGGGCATGAAGGCGACCAGCATGTTCTGGCCCAGGGCCAGTTCACCGAGGTCGGTGGACGCACCGTCGGCCACCACGTCACCGCCAGCGACATGGTCGCCGCGCTTGACGATGGGGCGCTGGTGGATGTTGGTGTTCTGGTTGGAACGCTGGTACTTGATCAGGTTGTAGATGTCGACGCCGACTTCACCCGCCACGGTCTCCGCGTCGTTGACGCGGATCACGATGCGGTTGGTGTCGACGTAGTCCACGATGCCGCCACGGCGTGCCGTGACCACCGTGCCCGAGTCAACGGCCGCGACGCGCTCGACACCGGTGCCGACCAGTGCCTTTTCCGGGCGCAGCACCGGCACCGCTTGACGCTGCATATTGGCGCCCATCAGCGCGCGGTTCGCGTCGTCGTGCTCCAGGAAGGGCACCAGCGATGCGGCCACCGACACGATCTGCGCCGGGGCCACGTCCATGTACTGCACGCGCTCGGGCGACAGCAACACGGATTCGCCGTTCTCGCGCGCCGACACCAGCTCGTCGATCAGCATGCCGTCCTTGTCCAGGCCGGCGTTGGCCTGCGCAATGACGTACTTGCCTTCTTCGATGGCCGACAGGTAGTCGATGTCCATCGTGACCTTGCCATCGGCAACCCGGCGATATGGCGTTTCCAGAAAGCCGTACTCGTTGAGCTGCGCAAACAGCGACAGCGAGTTGATCAGTCCGATGTTCGGGCCTTCCGGCGTCTCGATCGGGCACACGCGGCCATAGTGGGTCGGGTGCACGTCACGGACTTCGAAGCCGGCACGCTCGCGCGTCAAGCCGCCCGGGCCCAGGGCCGAGACGCGACGCTTGTGCGTGATCTCGGACAGCGGGTTGGTCTGGTCCATGAACTGCGACAGCCGGCTCGCGCCGAAGAACTCCTTCAGCGCGGCGCTGATGGGCTTCGAGTTGATCAGGTCGTGCGGCATCAGCGCTTCGGTCTCGGCCTGGCCCAGGCGTTCCTTGACGGCCTTCTCGATCCGCGCCAGACCGCTGCGGTACTGGTTCTCGGCCAACTCGCCAACGCAACGCACACGCCGGTTGCCAAGGTGGTCGATGTCATCCACGTCGCCATTGCCGTTGCGCAGGTCGACCAGGATCTTGACGACCTCGAGGATGTCGTCGTTGCTCAGGGTCATCTTGCCTTCGGGCACATCGCGGCCCACGCGGGCGTTGAACTTCATGCGGCCGACGCGGCTCAGGTCGTAGGTGTCCTCGCTGTAGAACAGGCGGTGGAACAAGGCTTCGACGGCGTCTTCGGTCGGCGGCTCGCCGGGGCGCATCATGCGGTAGATGGCGACGCGGGCGGCCAACTGATCGGCCGTTTCGTCCATCGCCAACGTCTGGCTGATGTAGGCGCCCTGGTTCAGCTCATTCGTGAACAGGCACTGGAATTCCTTCACGCCGGCCACGCGCAGCTTCTTCAACAGCGCTTCGGTGATTTCCTCGTTGGCCTTGGCCACGATTTCACCGGTTTCCGCGTCGACCATGTTGCGCGAGATGACGCGGCCGATGATGAAGTCTTCCGGCACGCTGACGAAGCCGGTGCCGGCTGTTTCCAGCGTGCGCACATGGCGGGCCGTGATGCGCTTGTCCTTTTCCACGACGACGTTGCCGGCCTTGTCGGTCAGGTCGAATCGTGCGACTTCGCCCTTCAGGCGCTCGGGAACGAATTCCATCTGCGCGCCGGTGTCCATCAGGCGGAAATTGTCGTTGTGGAAGAAGTGCGCCAGGATGGCTTCGGGGTTCAGACCGATGGCCTTCAGCAGGATCGTCACCGGCATCTTGCGGCGGCGGTCGACGCGGAAGAACAGGATGTCCTTGGGGTCGAATTCGAAGTCCAGCCACGAGCCGCGGTAAGGGATGATGCGCGCGCTGAACAGCAGCTTGCCGCTGCTGTGCGTCTTGCCCTTGTCGTGTTCAAAGAACACGCCCGGCGAACGGTGCAGCTGCGACACGATGACGCGCTCGGTGCCGTTGACGACGAAAGAGCCGTAGTCGGTCATCAGAGGCACTTCGCCCATGTAGACCTCTTGCTCCTTGATCTCTTTCACCAGCTTTTGCGGGTGCGACTCACGGTCGTAGATGATCATCTGCAGCTTGGCGCGAACGGCCGCTGCGAAGGTCAAACCACGCTGCTGGCACTCGCGCACGTCGAACGGCGGCTTGGCGATGTTGTATTCGGTGAACTTCATCTCCACGAAGCCGTTGTGCGACGTGATCGGGAACGCGGAGAGGAAAGCCGCCTGCAAACCTTCGGGCTTGCGCTTGGCGGGTGGAACGTCCTTCTGGAGGAACGCGACGTAGGACTCCCGCTGCATGGTCAGCAGATACGGGACCTTGAGAACGCTTTCACGTTTGCCGAAGCTCTTGCGGATCCGCTTGCGCTCGGTGTACGTGTAGGGGGTTGCTTGCGCCATTGAACTCTCCTGTCGATAACCCGCATCTGGCCTGGACACGGGTCGATCGGGCGACTGGTTGGTTTGGGCCCCCAGAGCCTACGGCTCGTCCCCCATGGGGATCGAGCCGGCTCGGGTAACCCTCGCCGTCTCAGGTGTTGCACCTGAGGCTTGGTGGCAGGCCACTACCTGCCGCTGGCGGACAACCCCGGCGTTGCACCAGGGCCCGACCAAACCAGTTCTCTGCAGTCGGATCAGAGAACACTTGCAAAAGCAGCGCGCTGCTCTTGCAGGTGCTCCCTGCGGCACCGAAGTGCCACAGCGAGCAGGGGTCTTACTTCACTTCGGCCTTGGCACCGGCGTCGAGCAGCTTCTTCAGAGCAGCTTCGGCGTCGGCCTTGGGGATGGCTTCCTTGACGGCCTTCGGCGCGCCGTCGACCAGGTCCTTGGCTTCCTTCAGGCCCAGGCCCGTCAGTTCGCGGACGGCCTTGATGACTTGCACCTTCTGGGCGCCAGCTTCGAGCAGGATGACGTTGAATTCGGTCTGCTCTTCGGCGACCGCAGCGGCGGCGCCACCACCGCCGGCGGCCGGCGCGGCCATCGAAGCGGCGGACACGCCGAACTTCTCTTCAATGGCCTTGACCAGGTCATTGAGTTCCATCACGGACATGCTGTCCATCGCGGTCAGAAATGCGTCTTTATCGAATGACATTTGGATTACCTGTATTTTGAAAGGGTTCTAAGGATCGGGATGCGCGGCGTCGTCAGGCTGCAGCGGGCGCTTCAGCCGGGGCCTCAGCTGCAACTGCAGCCTCAGCCGGAACGGTGCGCTTTTCAGCCAGTGCAGCCAGCACGCCAGCCATGCGCTGGATCGGCGACTTCAGCAGGCCCGCGATCTGGGAGATCAGCACTTCGCGGCTCGGGATCGCGGCCAGGGCTTTGACGCCGTCGACCGTGAGTGCCTTGCCGGCGTAGGCGCCACCCTTGATGACGAGCTTGTCGTTGGTCTTGGCGAAGTCGGTGATGACTTTCGCCGCAGCCACGGCATCCTCGGAAAAACCGTAAATCAGCGGACCGACCATGGCACCCTGGGCGACCTCGAACGGTGTGCCGGCGACGGCGCGACGGGCCAGGGTGTTCTTCAGCACGTGAAGATAGACACCCTTGGCACGCGCATCGACGCGCAGCTTGTTCAGGTTTTCCACGGTGAGGCCACGGTACTCGGCCAACGCCAAGGTCTGCGAACGCGCGGCTTGTGCCGACACATCCGTGACCACGGTTGCCTTCTCGTTGCGATTGAGACTCAAGGTCTGCTCCTCACACTAAACGTGCCTTGCCTTGCGGCGCGGCACTCCGGTTTCAGCAGCCTGCTGTTGCCAGAACCCTTCTCAGGAATCCTTTGCAGCGGGACCACCATCTGCGCTGGCGATTAAGGGGTACTCGTGAACCCCACCAGCGGTCTAGGATGGCCTGCCGGCCCGGCTCTCGCGAACCGCGCCGTCAGCCCACCAAACTCTTTACGCCGCCGTTGTGGCCGCGATCGATTGCGTGTCCACGCGCACGCCGACACCCATCGACGATGACACCGCGATCTTGCGCAGGTAGATGCCCTTGCTGCTGGCCGGCTTGGACTTGTTCAAGGCCTCGATCAGCGCGCGCAGGTTGTCCACCAGCTTGCCGTCCTCGAAAGAACGGCGGCCGATGGTGCCGTGGATGATGCCGGCCTTGTCGACGCGGAACTGCACCTGGCCGGCCTTGGCGTTGCGGACAGCTTGCGCAACGTCCGGCGTCACGGTGCCGACCTTCGGATTCGGCATCAGGCCGCGCGGGCCCAGGATCTGGCCCAGGGTACCGACGATGCGCATGGTGTCCGGCGAGGCGATGACCACGTCGAAGTCCATCTTGCCGGCCTTGATCTCGGCAGCCAGGTCGTCCATGCCGACGATGTCGGCGCCGGCGGCCTTGGCTTCTTCAGCCTTGGCGCCTTGGGCGAACACGGCCACGCGCTTGGTCTTGCCGGTGCCGGCAGGCATCACGACAGCACCACGCACCACCTGGTCGGACTTCTTGGCGTCGATGCCCAGCTGCACGGCCACGTCGATGGATTCATCGAACTTGGCGGTGGCGCATTCCCTGACGATGGTCAGGGCTTCGGCCAAGGGGTACAGCTTGTTGCTGTCAACTTTGCCCTTGAAGGACTTGGCTTTCTTGCTCATTTTCCCATTCAGCGTGGTCATCTCAGACTCCTTCCACCGTCAGGCCCATCGAACGGGCCGAGCCCGCGATGATCTTCACGGCGCCGTCCAGGTCGGCGGCGTTCAGATCCTTCATCTTGATCTTGGCGATCTCTTCCAGCTGGGTGCGGGTCACCTTGCCGACCTTGTCCAGGTGGGCCTTGGCCGAACCCTGGGTGATACCGGCGGCCTTCTTCAGCAGGGCCGTCGCGGGCGGCGACTTGATGACGAAGGTGAAGCTCTTGTCAGCGAAGGCGGTGATCACCACCGGCAACTTCATGCCGATTTCGAAACCTTGCTGGGTCTGGGCGTTGAAAGCCTTGCAGAACTCCATGATGTTCAGGCCGCGCTGGCCCAGGGCCGGGCCGATGGGCGGCGACGGGTTGGCCTTGCCGGCCGGTACTTGCAGCTTGATGAAGCCGACGATCTTCTTTGCCATGTGGCGCTCCTCGAGTTCAAACGCTGGTGTTCAACCGAACAGGCCAGCTCCTCGTCTATCGACCCTGATGAGGTGACGGCATGCCGGGGTCAGTGGCGGCAGGCCCGGGAAAATCAGTGCAGTGTCAGACCTTTTCCACCTGGGCGAAATCCAGTTCCACGCCAGTGGCACGACCGAAGATCGTGACCGAGACCTTGACCTTGCTCTTCTCGTAATTGACTTCCTCAACAGCGCCGTTGAAGTCGGTGAAGGGGCCTTCCTTGACGCGGACCAGTTCGCCGACGATCCATTCGACCTTGGGCCGCGGCTTGTCGACGCCTTCCTGCATCTGGTTGACGATCTTGGCCACCTCGGCTTCCGAGATCGGCGCCGGGCGGTTGCGCGCGCCGCCGATGAAACCGGTGACCTTGCTGGTGTGCTTCACCAGGTGCCAGGTGTCGTCGGCCATGTCCATCTCGACCAGCACATAGCCTGGGTAGATGCGGCGTTCGGTGACGCTTTTCTTGCCGTTCTTCAGCTCGACGACTTCTTCGGTGGGCACCAGGATGCGGCCGAATTTGTCCTGCATGCTGGCGCGGTCGATGCGCTCACGCAGATTGCGCTCGACAGCCTTTTCCATGCCCGAATAAGCGTGGACGATGTACCAGCGCTTGGTGGTCGGCACGGCAACCGGCACCCCGGCAGGGGTGGGTTCGGCTGGGGCGACTTGCGGTTCGGTCATGCTAGATCCTTCAGCGTTCAGCGGTGCGGACTCAGCGGCGCAGACCCAGGATCAGGTCGTACAGCACCCACTCCAGCGTCTTGTCGGTGATCCACATGTACAGCGCCATCACCACCACGAAGGCGAAGACGTAACCCGTCATCTGCAGCGCTTCCTTGCGCTCGGGCCAGACGACCTTCTTGGTTTCGCGCACCGAGTCGCGGCCGAAGGCCACGAGCTGCTTGCCCGATTCCGAGGTGAAGAACAGGGCCACCGCGGCGCCCAGCAGGGCCAGCAGCGCCAGCACGCGCAGCCACAGGTCCTGCTTGCCGAGGTAGTAGAAGGCAACGATCGAAGCCAGCAGCAGCACCACAGAGCCAGCCAGCTTGGCCTTGTCTGCGCCTGTGGACACGGTTTCGATTTGGGGTTGGGTGGACATGGATCTCGGACGGATGACCGCAATTCAGCGGTTTTTCAAGCGGGCACCGATGGGCTACATCAGGGGCGAAACCCGCAGGGCCTGTCGGCTGCCTGCGGGCTGTTCTTCAGAGCCACCGGGTGCACCGGGTGGCAGGGGCGGAGGGAATCGAACCCCCAACCTCTGGTTTTGGAGACCAGCGCTCTGCCAATTGAGCTACGCCCCTGCGGAAAGCGTTTCCTTACTCGATGATCTTGGCAACGACGCCAGCGCCGACGGTGCGGCCGCCTTCGCGGATGGCGAAGCGCAGGCCTTCTTCCATCGCGATCGGGTTGATCAGCTTCACGGTGATGCTGACGTTGTCG
>Ga0136641_1000521_pt1 | contig 16699 bp, 21 predicted proteins | sample EliLak1302023Y_FD_115312 | JGI IMG/M metagenome (GOLD analysis project Ga0136641, IMG submission 115312) | Freshwater microbial communities from Elizabeth Lake, Yosemite National Park, California, USA - 13020-23Y | ecosystem: Environmental > Aquatic > Freshwater > Lake ...
CTGGTATAGCCGTATTCCCCCTCTTTTTTTATTTTTGCTGTTCAAGAGCTGTTTAGGTCACAATCCCACTCGCCTCTCCCCAAAAAGACGGATTTTGACCGCCCCACTATTTTTTATGAGGGGTTGTGGAGTTGTCTGAGCGCTATTTAGGTCATAACCTAACCGCCTCCGCCTCAAAAGACGGATTTTGAGCGCCCCACTATTATTTGTGGGGGGGTCAAGTGGGTAGTCGCCCTGACGTTGAAACTTGAAATCCGTTTTAGAGAATGAAAAACGAATGGCGATGCCCCCAAGAAAAATCTTCTCATATAGGAATAAGAATGCCAGACCCTCCTCGTCGCCGCCGCCTTATCAAGGCCGTTGCAGGAAAGTATGGTGTTGAGATTCCAGCTGAAGCTCCTTATGCTAGGATGCAGTCCCTCATCGCCTCCATTCCTCGCAACCCTGTCCTGAAGACACTACCTCTTCTTGAAAAGCAGAAGCAGGAGAAGCGTGAAGCGACACGTATATCAACGGAGGTCAAGGAGGCTATTAAGCGTGGAATACGAGGCATCATTCCGCGAGGCAAGATGCGAGTCAGTGTTAAGTTCAATGCTCGTCTATCCGAAGAAATCATACTGCGTACCATTCCACCATTTGAGTATGAGGGCAATAACCTGCAGGGAGAAATCGCACGACGCATTACTGAATATCTAACTCACGCAAATTGGGAACTTATTCCTGATGGCACGACTATCCGTATCACGCAAAAGCGAATTACTCGTGAATTTGATTATTCTCGTAATCGTATGCGAAATACGCAACCATTCAATCTCTCGGTCAATCTCTTCCGCAACCTGATTGAAGTTGAACCAACTATTGAGAACTGCGTCAAGACTTATCTACGCAAGGCTTATCCTGATATTTCCAAGCAGAAGAAAGACCCAATCGCTAAACTAGGAAATGAAGATGGTGTAACGCCAGAAGAACTTAAGGATTTCTGTAAGCAACGACATATCAAGATGATTGCATACAATACCGATAAGGAAGTGATTGCGACTTACAAGCCTGAAGTGTTCTCCAAGAAGTACAAGGCCTTAATCTATCTTTACTACGGCAACCATATCTATCCTATCGATAACAAATATTTGGAAACCAAGACCAATCAAAATATCAAATCACAATACTTAACTGAAGAAGACTTGGCGGATAAGTTCAATGAACTCATTACCGAGCATATCCTTCCATCTGATATTGTTATGAAAAACGATGTGGTGAATGGGTTTATCCACGACTCCACCCACTATTTCCACAATCCTGAATATGAACATTGTCTACAACTCTTGACCGCATTTGGTATTGAAGATAAGATTACGCCTCATATGGGATACATTAGTGCAATGGACTGCATTGAAACTATTTATACTCAATCCCAATCTTCGCCATATACGAGCTTCTTCCCTATTGATCATGTAAAGACTCCCTTCTATTACAATGCAAAACCTGATGGACGGCCAACAACCACGATTGATAAGAACAAAGCTTACTCACACGCGTTCATGAACCTGCCGTACCTCCTAACTACCGATTACCGCCAGTACCCTATCCAAGATAATCCAATGGCCATTGAGGAATCAGCCTTATACATCGCAACACCCAAGACTCCCAATATTCTGATGCCCAAACAAGATATTTATTCAGGTCAGCATCTTCTGTTCTGCAAATCCAAGTTCTCTTTCACAATCCAAGAACGTATTAACTGCAAGAAGCACGACAACATCTATAACGAGATTATCCAAGACCTACAGGATAAACTTCCTAATGACCTTTTCAAAACTATCCTGAACAAACTTATTGGATCTTATGCTCGGTCACCTACCAAACATCAGTCGTCAAAGGCAACCCTAGTGAATGAAGATGACCGCAACCCAGCAAATTATCATATCCCATACGGCAAATACTATCTGCAGTTAGACACAGAAGAGCATGTACGCCATCTCTATAACCGCCGTCCAATCGCTATTCAAATCAAGGACCGCACATCCCAAACTCTTTACGAAAAAATGGTTGAACTCAATCTCAAAGATGCAGACATCATTCAAATCAAAACGGATTCCATTACCTTCTACACTACAACCACCTCCCCAAAACTTGGTAAAACCATTAATGATTGGAAGTTAGATACTTACAAACCTTCTACAGCCTGTATCTATGACTATGACCCACCGACCATCACAATGAAGCAACACCTTGCAAACGACAACACTCTAATCACAGGATATGCTGGAAACGGTAAGTCCTACTATATCCAGAACACGCTTGTTCCCCAAGACTCAAACTATATCATTCTCTCGTCGAAACATTCAGCCCTAACCCAGCATCGTACCAATAATCTGAATGCCGACGTGATTCAAGCCTATGCTTGGGGACGTTCCATTCCTAAAGAGCATCATCTTATCGTAGAAGAGTGTGGCATTCTTTCCAGATACGAATGGGATATTCTGTTCAAGTGTTTCCTGATGGGTAAGAAGCTTACGGTCTTGGGCGATTTCCAGCAACTTCTTCCGTATGGCGAACATGCGACTTTCAACTCCCCTGCGTTCCTGAACTGGCTCTTCAATACTCAAACGCAAATGAATACGAACTGGCGCAACTCTTTCACAACTACTTACTACGATTCCCTGATCAACTCCAAAGACCCAAATTACCTGAAACAAGAAATCCTAAAGTATTCCACCAAGACTCCTGAAGAAGCGGAAGTCATCTTCGCTTACCGCAACAAGACGGTAGACCAGTATAATGAGTATATGCTGAACCATCTCAATAAAACATTAGATGACCACGATGTCCCAATGATTTGTACGACGAACAAGTTACGAGACCACAACATCTATAACCAGTATCAGTTCACAACGCAAGAAATACGTAATCAAATTACTGACCCAGAGTTCGATATGGAAAAGCATTTCCGTCCTGCCTATGCGCGTACGCTCTACAACCTGCAAGGTGACCAAGTCAAGTCTTACTACATTGCTCCAGAAGATATTGATTACTTCGCCAAGCCTCGCGAAGCCTATACCATCATAAGCAGAATCAAGGATTAAAAATATCCTATTCCTATAATGGAATCTCAAAAGCCTAGAATGCCAAAGGTAGAATGTGAATGTGGTCGTATTGTCCAGCTCAACTCGATTGTTGCTCATAACAAATCAAATCTTCACAAGAATAAGATGTCGGCAGTTCCCAGATATACAATGCGTTGGGGTAAATTTACTGTGAAGTTTGATTAAATAATGCGTGTTCAATTTTTATCTTCTCTCGCCAATCAATTGATTGTCGCCCTGAATACTTATGAACATCGTCATGCCCTCAAACTCCTGACGGCCATTCTAGAAATCTCTTTCGAATCCATAACAAAAAATGGTGGAATAAAGTAATGGTAGAAGTTTGGAAAGAAATAGAAGGAATGCCGAATTATGAAATTAGCACGTTTGGACAAGTGAAATCAAAGAAGCGTAGGATGGAAAAGATTTTGAATGCCAAGTATGGACAGGTTATGTTATATGATGAAGGGTACAAGATGCATCGTATACATCGTTTAGTTGCTCGAGCCTTTATTCCCAATCCTGATAACCTTCCTGATGTTCGTCATATTGATGGAGATTCGTCCAATAATATGGTGAGTAATCTAGAATGGTTTAATCAGCAACTTTACCGAAAGCAACATGTCACAATAGTACCAACACCTAAACAGATTGAAAAACTTCAACAAAAATACAATTTCAGGATCTTATGTTAAAGATGCCTTACTCCATTCAAAAAGCTTCAGATGGATATTACGTTATTACGACAGCCACCAAGAAGCGACACAGCTCGTATCCACTCGCTTACGAACAGGCGCGAAAACAACTCATAGCATTGAAAATACATGGTGAGAGTATGCATATGATGCCGAATGGAAAAATGATGAAGAATTCTATTCTAATCAAACTATAAATGGAAGGAAATCGTATCCCTGCTCTTATTGGATGTGGAATGGCTACACTTGGAGGTGCTGGAATGGGCGGAGGACTTATTGGCGGTCTAGGATATGCAAGTCATGGTCTTGCGAGTGGTATAATCGGTGGAACTTTTGGTGGAGCGATTGGAGGACTAGGCGGTGCTTATTTCGGAACACGGTGTCTTCCGCGCCATCCGCGACGAGTTGTTGCAGTATTGCCTCCTATCCAGATGCCTATTACACATGCCCAGCCTGCCCAGCCTCCTGCCCAGCCGCGTTATCGGCGTGTTTAATACAACATCACATTTAAGTTAGATTAGGTCAAACTACTTATTTTGTGAGCTTGGAGTTTGGAATAGACTTTATACAGCGTTCCGTAATAAGGAATACTTGATACAATTTTTTCCCACCATGATGTCTTGCCAACTACAACCGTAGGATCACTAGACAACCGACCCATCAACATGTACAGCGGATCATCAAAATGGTATATCCGTTTGTTTGCTAACCTAGAATGGAGATCCGTCAATTGAATCGCAGGATTGAAAGAAATACCAGCAATCACTTCGCCGTTCTTGATCATCACATCAATAATCGCACCACCTAATGAATGTCCGACAGCATAATACTGCAAGTCTTCAAGAGCATTATCGCTCTTGAAATCTTGTAAGACTTCGGCATCTGCGCGAAACCTTGCTCCTGACTGAACACTGCTTGTAGCCACTAACGGCCATGAAGCTACATCGCGAGCATCTTTTGTTCCACGCACACCAATCACAACTTGATTTCCTGACCGATAAAATTTCAGAGTAGGTGTAGTTTTTACCAACCTATAGGACCCTATCTGATCAGGAGGAGTATCGGCATACGCGGCTTGAGCAATCTTTTCAGCCGAACCTTCTTCTATCCAACTAGGTAATTGAACATCAGAAATCAAAGAACGTGGTCGCACAGGTTTCCTTACAGAATGTTTAGTATACCATCCTGATAATCGATGTTTGGGATACAAAGGCATATTGTATCATAGAAACATTAAATAGCAGGTCCAATAAATGTCATACACAAACTAGGCAACGCTACGTACGCTTGTCCTGTTTTACCTGCTGTAGTTCCAAAGTTACTCGTATAGATATAATAGTTCTGACCTGCAATAAATTTTCCTGTTAAACTTCCAATTGTCGGAGCATACATCCTTACACTATCTTGATAGCCTATTACTTGGTAAGAAATCAATCCAACTAAAAATGCGTTTGGATACGCGCCAGCAATACCAGCACATCCGAAATTCATAGTGTATAAAGCATCTAGTTTATTAGCATCCGTTCCTTCTACAAAACTACCAGCACCAATATCGAATGTTAATGTATATATTCCTGATTGAATAGGGGAAAAGGTATCTAGTTGCGTTCCGTTGCTTGATGTAAATTGTAATTGTGCTGTATTTGCTGTTTTCCAAACTGGAGTATGGGCAGTTAAATCAGCAGAAAATAAAATTCTTGAACCTGCAGAATAAGTTCCAGGCACCATTCCATACAACACAGAATAAGTCAATAAATTTAATGCATTTGTAGTCACAACTTCAGATGTTGTTGGATTGTATGCGAGTGCCAATGACTGTGTAGTATCAGACCGAATAGGATTGATATACAACCCTGTTTCTGATGGGTTTGGAATAATACCTCCACCATTTGCACAAAGAGTAATTGCACCAGCTGAACTCGATGCTGCAGTTCCAATTGCAATACCATACCGCCCAGCAGTTGCAGATGTTCCAATCGCAACACTATTAACAGATGTTGTCATTGTATTTCTACCTATCGCAACCGATCCAGATCCTTGTGAAACTTGAGCAGCAGCATTACCGATCGCTATTGCAAATGCTCCCTGATTACTTACTCCTGCGTCTGCTCCTATTGCAATTGATCCTGTTCCCTGCGTATTATAACCAGCTTGAGTTCCTATTGCAATTCCGTTTGCTTGTTGGTTAGAATTACCAGCTTCTCTTCCAATCGCAATTGATTCTCCTCCCTGCGTAATATAACCTGCGTGTACTCCTATTGCTATACTATCACCGCTTTGATTCGTTCTTCCAGCTTCGCTTCCAATAGCAACAGAACCAGCTTGTTGTGTATCATTTGCTGCTAAATACCCTATGCAAACAGAACGTTGTTCTTGTCTATTCTCTCCTGCTAAATACCCTATTGCTACTGAATTTGTTTGCTGATTAAGAGCCGCCGCACCAAGTCCTATCGCAATGCAATTAGCAGTTTGCGATGTTTTACCAGCAGACGTTCCGATAGCAATTGAATCGATTCCCTGTGTATTATTTCCAGCTTGGAAACCAACACCAATAGCTCGTGTTTGTTGTGATTGATTACCAGCTTGATAACCAATAGCTATGCCACGAATATCCTGTGTGTTATATCCAGCAGCAGTTCCTATTGCGATCGCATCGTTTTTTTGGTTGGAAGATCCAGCATTAAGTCCTATTGCTACACTTTGTTGTGATTGAGATACCTGACCAGCACCAAGTCCTATCGCAACACAACTATCTCCCTGTATACTTTGACCTGCTGAAGTTCCGATAGCAATTGAATCGATTCCCTGTGTATTATTTCCAGCTTGGAAACCAACACCAATAGCTCGTGTTTGTTGTGATTGATTACCAGCTTGATAACCAACAGCTATGCCACGAATACCCTGTGTGTTATATCCAGCAGCAGTTCCTATTGCGACTGCATCGTTTTTTTGGTTGGAAGATCCAGCATTAAGTCCTATTGCTACACTTTGTTGCAATTGAGATGTTTGACCTGCCCCAGTTCCTATTGCAACCGAACTATCTCCCTGTGAAGTTTTACCAGCAATATTACCGATGGCAATAGAGCTTGATCCCTGACTTTGACCTGCTGCATTTCCTATTGCAATTGATTGTTGACCTTGACTAGACCCAGCACTAGTTCCAATTGCAACTGCATTTGTTAGTTGAAAGCTTCCTGCACTATTTCCTATCGCAACAGCATTAGGTGCTTGACCTGCAGCACCAGCACTAGTTCCTATTGCAACTGCATCTCCTTGCTGGTTTTGAAATCCAGCATTGTATCCTAGAGCAACAGCTTTTGCTAATTGCCCATTATACCCAGCTTGAACGCCGATAGCAATAGACCCTGCGACTGCTGCAGGCGAACCAGTGCCAGGTCCAACTCCAACGAGAACAGGATCAATCGATAAATTTCCAGCTCCTGCTGGTCCAGTCGCACCTGTAATTCCAATACCTGTTGGTCCAGTCGCACCTTGCAATCCAGTAGGTCCAGTAGGTCCTGTGCTTCCAATACCTGTAGGTCCAGTAGCACCTGTAATTCCAATGCCTGTTGGTCCAGTAGGTCCTGTGCTTCCAGATGATCCAGTAGGTCCAGTAGCACCTGTAATTCCAATACCTGTAGGTCCAGTTGCGCCTTGTGGTCCAGATGGTCCGCCAGAAGGCCCAGTTGCACCTGTAGCGCCTTGTACTACATTAGGATCGTTAGGGTAAAGACTCATTACTATACGTCTAGATTAAATTAGAGTCTGCCCACACTCCATATTATTGTTTCGGCCGTGGTTGCCGTCTGTCCTAATTCAATCGTCAGTGTATTCGCCGTAGGAACAGCAGATTTAAACCATTGCCCTGCTCCGCCTGATCCAGGATGAATATAAGTCAGACTTACATATCCATTGACCGTCAATCCAGGAATCGAAATAGTTTGTGTTGTTCCAGCAGTGCAAGTATAAACACCATTACGAGACAAAGCCCATCCAATTTCTTTCGTTCCAGAATTGTAGCCTAATGGAGCGAATGTATTTTCATACGCATAATAACGGATAGGATCAACATAGAATGAGTCCGCTTGTCCAGAAATTCCATTGAAAGCAACTCCTGTTGCATTCAAGATTATAGTTCCTGATGCTTGATTGTTATTTCCAGCATTATGACCAATCGCTACCGAATCTGTTCCCTGATTATTTGTTCCAGCAAAGTATCCCAATGCCGTAGCATTATTTCCCTGATTTGTTTGTCCTGCAAATCCACCCAACTTAATTTGCGTATCGCCTGCAATCCAAGAAGTGCCGTTGTAATACGTGTAATCGCCATAGTTCGTGGCGGCTGGGAATCCTGATACAGGAGGAGGCACAGGATAAAGATTTGTATTCGCCGTTGAAGGATACTGCATACTACTATTATACAATGCGGACACAATTTTGTGTCTCAGTTGTATTTAGGATTTATGGTGTTTAGGAGAGCATTTTTACTTGAGGAATTCCACAGCACCACCGCGAATGGCGAGGATACCAGTGTGGTGTAGGATGACGCCGAAGGTCGCGTTGGCCGCCGTAGGAGTGACTGCCGTTCCACTCGACCAGACCGCCGTCGCAGGAGCGTTGGTGATGCGTACCTCCACAAGCGAACCAGCAGACTCGGCAAGATTCACGCCATCTAGGTCGCTATCACGGCTCGTGAGGAAGGTCTCAAAGTTGATGGAGGGGATGAAGCGAGCATCATCCACAGGGGCTGAACCCCACCATGTGCCATCGCGAGATCCGCCGATAGAGGCAACCTCCTGTACCAGCGAAGGACCAGCCCAGTTGTCGTAGGTCGTGACGCTATCGCCTGTGAGGTGTCCGAGCTTGTTCTGCGTCTTCTTGGCCTCATTATACGCATCCCAGTTCTTTGAGATCGGCACTTGGGGGTACGACATACCATTGACTAGGCAGCGGAACTGGCCGAACTGGTGGTTGCCGAAGTTGGACTTGGAGCAAGTGGGGTCATTGAGGAAAGCCGTTGGGCGAGTAATGACGGAGATGCTGCGGAGGAAGCGGATGCTCTGGGCCGTCTGGAGCGCCTTCTCGCTCGTTGTGGAAGCCGAGCCAGCAGACTGGGAGAAGGGAATGTGGGTGTGGAGATCCATCGCCATCGTGACACCTGAACCCTCACGAATCTCGCTGTCCATTAGGGCATACAGGTCAGGGGAGCAACGCACATGGTCTACACGCAGTTCAGCCTCGTTTACATTCAGCTGACCAGGAGCAGAGCCAGGAGCGGCCGAGCCATACGCCACAGCGGCTACTGGGACAATACAAGCATTCACGCTGGACTGGAGCAGGAACTCAATCTCAATGTTGGATACATTGCGGAGAGGGAAGTAAGTGGAGAGTCCAGAGAACAGGAAGCCGAGCGGAACATTGTAGAAGCGACCAGGAGTAGAGAACCACTGGTTCGCCGTCACACGAGCGGAGAGATGCTTCGTGTCGTCATACGCACCCAGCGCACCAGCGATACCGCCACCACCGCCACCAGGATGAGCATACTGGTAGCCGCTTACCGCACCAGCCGCCGCTAGAGTGCCGAGCAGGTTAGGGTTCGACTTCCAGAGACCCTGTGTAGGTCCATCATTCTCATAGACCGCCTTCGGCATCGCCTGGCTGACGAGAACATTATAGACTGCAGGGAAGTCCGTGATGGTCGCCAACTGTACGCCTCCTACACGAATTGTGACCTGCTGGAAGAGCGAAAGAATGCTCTCCTCAATGCAGTAGTTGGCTGAAGAGACATCAGGAGCAACCAGCATGGAGAGCATCAGCGTGGAAAGATCCGTGTAGTCAGCACCAGTCAGCTTGAAGGTCATGAGCTTCGTGCCTGAACCTCCAGCGGAGTAACCACCGCTGCCTGTGATGGGAGTATAGAGACCCTCATAACGAGACTGACCGACACCAGCATGGGTGAGCTTGTCCTTGAGGGACACGGCGGAAGGGACAACCTGCTCGACTAGAGGGGTTAGGAACGGATTCGTCGTGGCCATCTTGTTTTATACTTCTAACTCTAGGAAATAATCAAGACGAATATTTGATGCTTACTTTGTCTTTTTAGCACGACGTTTCTTCAATTTGGCGTATGGATGCATTCCAGTTGCAAAAGGACGAGGCGTAAAACTTCCAATTTCTTGCTGCGACTTGGCTAGATTATCTAGACGCTCAATACGTGAGGTTGGAACAAGAGGTTGAAGTTCAGATTTGGGCATGGGCATGGGTATGGGCATGGGCATGGGCATAGATGTGGGCATGGGAACTTTAGGAATCAAAGGAACAGAACTGGGAGTAGGTGGTGCAATTGTTTCCCTCTTGATTGCTGCGTCGACTATTGGAAGATTCGATAACTCCTTGTATGCTGTGTATGCCGCCGAGACACCAGGAGGAGCAAACGCTACAGCCGTTTCTGCTATAAAGTCTTTTAGATGGGCTGGGTCACGGCCTGCAGCCAATTCTGTTGCAGTTGTAAGCCCTGCATGGATTGCATCTATACCAGGAAGCTGGGACTCGGCAAACCCAATAACATCTCCTGAAGTACGAATCACATCTTTGGCGGATTGAGGAATCTCATTAGGATTATGACCTGAAATGAATGCGTATGCTTCAGTCGCACCTACAAGCTTCTCGCCAATAGTACCTGGAGCATTCAGCGAATCTAAAACTTTTCCTGCAACTTTCTGACGGACTTGAGAGTTCGTAGCAATCGTGTAATAGGCTGAACCTGCCCTTTGAAGAAGTTCGGTGAAATCTTCCCACCAACCCATTTTATTACTTATCGCTAGAAGATTCATCATCGTAATCCGCTATTTTAAGATACTTTTGAAACTCTCGACGGAACATCTTGTTCTCTGGAGAACGGATATGCACAACCATAAAATTCCAGTTATTATCACCCACCGCTTCCCAAAGTTTCATGAAGGTTTCTTTTGAGGTAAACGAACCAACTTCATGAGCAATAGATTCACGCTCAACCTCGTTCTTGATGGCAGTCTTGAATAGAATCCAATACTGTACTTGATTGCGGAAAGCGACTGGGAGTTTATTGAACTTCTGTGTTGTAATCCAGCACGTGACTTTGTAGTGGCGTAGACGCATCGAAAGAGAATTGAGGGCAGACTTCTCTTTAGGGATTTGGTCAATCACATCATCAAGAATCAAAAGAACATTTGGAGTTTCATTCCTTCCATCTTTTTGGAGACATGCTTTTTGCTCATCAATAATCTTTTGGATAATGCGGTCATCATATTCTTCGTACGCTTCATCAATCCCTTTGGCTTTTTTCCACATCGGATCAATCATGTACGTGGAAGAGATTAGCACAATCTTATCGAACTTATTTCGATAGAATGGTCGTCGGTTCAAGAGATTGATAATAAGATTTGTCTTACCTGAATTGGTAGGAGCGATGAATCCGCTGATGGTATAAAACTTCATCAGGAACTTATCTAGGTCTGGAAGATCGTCATCTTCCAATTCAGTCGATACTTTCTTTACCTTGTATTGTTCTCTGTCACTCATCCTGATTATTGTCTGTAGCCAAGAAATTACCATTCAGGAATCTCTTCTTGTAATCGCGAATGTTCTGCTTGATGTCTCGGTGTTCGCCCCAAAGTATGTAGTAGGAAAGCAGACCAGGTGCTATGAGAAAAAGTTCGTCATTATGAACTTTGGCTTCACGAAGCGGTGTGTCTAGATCATGCTTGTGGCGTGATAAATAATTGGTACGCTGTTGGTCTGTCCCTGATGTCGTGTAATCTGCATATGCCGTACCGTCAGCCATCTTGCCTCCAAAGTAGCGAACGTATTCCTTGCCGTCCTGATCTTGGAAAAATGCCTTCCATTTCTTGTAGGGAACTTGCGCCGTCTCAAGGCGAATGAAGCGTAGTCGTCTTCCTTCTTTGGGGGCAACTCGCATTGTTTTTATTGTTAGTAGAGTATAAAAAAGAAATGGATCGCCTACCCCTACCGAATTCTATCAAGTGTCCTGCGCTGGAGCTGTTCCGTAAGTATCATTATCCTGACGACCATACGATTCAACAGTTCAAAGAGCCTGTGATCGTTGAGGTTCTGGAAAAAATTATAGCGGTAGATACTAAACCCAAGAATGAAGGAACAGGAGTGGAAAGCACTACGAGAACAGAAACTAAATAATATCAGTGTTCGGTTCAGGAACACGATGGTTACTCTTGCCCTGATGTGTAAAAGCGGTGCTGGTGTTCGTCAGGCCATTGAGAACATCAATTATTATGTTGAGGACTACGCAAAATTTCTAGACGAAAATATTGTTGAGGAAGAGATAAATGAGCCAGAGCCAGAGCCAGAGCGACACGGAGGACGAAACGGAGTTCGTGACCGAAGATATACCCATTGTGAAGCGGACGGCGAATTTGAAGGGACGACAGCAGGGTCTGGCTCGAGCAAGGGAGACGAAGGTACGGAAACAAAAGGTGATCAAGAACGTAATGGAAGTGCATAAGGAAATTAACAAGGCCAAATCATTGACCGAACGAGCCACAACGTCTATGAACAAGGCCAAGAGCCGTGCTGCCGAAGAAGGTATTGATATTCCTATGATGTCTGCTCCTGCTCCTCCTGCTGTGGACCAGAGTGCGGCAATGTTGAAAATGATGGAGATTATGGCGAATGAGATTCGTACACTAAAAGCTCCTCCGCCTGTTCTAGTACCTGTTCCTGCTGAACCCAAGCCGAAGCCGAAACCGAAGCCTAGAGCAAAAAAGGAAAAGGAAGAACCTCCTCCGCCAGTCAATGTTGTTGCTCCCCAAGTATCTGTGTCTGCAACACCTCATCAGGTTCGCATGAATGAGCAATCTCTTCGTATTGATAATCTACGAAAAGCGTTGGGCAGAAAATAGTTGGTAAAGGATAAATGATGACTATGCCTGTTCGTGGATACACTTTGCCATCAGCTCCTCGTTCGGCAACTGAACCGAATTCCTACATGCTCAATCGTGATGTTCAAATTGCTGGAAAGCAGCCAGTAATTCCCCAGCCAGGTGGAGTATACGACATTGATGCACCAGTGAGCGATAAGGCGTATTTCAAGGTGCGTGGCATTCGTCAGTTCAATACTCTCACTGCTCCTACAACTGGTGGTGTTCCCACAGGCATGAAGGCTAGGTATGATTTGCTAGTTCGTGCCGATGAGGATAATGAGCGGAATCGTGCGTGTCCTGCGAAGGTCTATACCATTCAGCAGGAGGATTCAGTTCTTCTAGGAGAACAGATTCTTCGCCGCGCTGCCCTGCGTGAGATGCAGACGTATGATGACCTAGTTGGTCAGGGTCTAACGCATGATGAGGCTACGAAGATTATTCGCGACCAGATGATTGCGAAGGTTCTTACCAATAAGGGAACATCAACTCGTGCATACCACCAGCAGCTAAAAGAGGTTGTACATCAGATGGCGGCTGAACGCGGTGTTCAGGTTGGTCTGCCCCAGAGTCTTGCCACCTTTGCTGGTAAGTTTGCTCCCAACGCTCATTTTGCAACGACAGGTGTCGGTGCAGTCAAGGCAGAGCTTCGCCAGAAGATTCATGATCCTGATTTCATGAAGAAGCCTATGCATACTGCTTCCCAGCTCGATGCGGAGCGTATAGTTGAGGCAGCACAGGGTGTTCGCCAAATCCCAGATGGTCCAAGTCTGCCTCCTGCGGATATATCACCTCCGCCAGGATTCACATTAGTTCAGCAACATCTACGCCGTATTCGTGGAAGTGGAACTGGCGGACTAGAACCTCTCCCTATCAGTTTTTAAATTGTATTGATTTAAAATCGTGATGGAAGTATAAATGGACTCTACCTATACTGGCCGAACAGTGAATAAGCTCCTTCTGCTGAACTCTTGGCAGATTGGTTCTGGAACACAGACGGATTTCACACAGGCTCTGCAGTATCCAATTGTGAATGCTCGTGCAGTTCATTTCCTTTCATTCGTGATGCCGAACTTTATCCGTCCTTTCACGAGTCGTGATAATCGGTTTTGGTTCTACTATAACAATTCGTTGTATAATGTTCAGATTGATTACAATCTATTCTTCACAACCATTCAGGGTTTTTGCGATCACATAAATGGTCTTTTCACTGCTCTCACTATACCAATTACTTTTACACAAACGACGAATCCTAATACAGGTTCATCGCCGTTGACGCTGACTGGAACTACTACTTCAGGAAACACTTGGCGACCTGTGAATTATGATGGCTCTGTTGCCTATGAGGGAAACTTCAAGGTTGGATTTGCCGATAAAGTTTATACGAATGCTCTGACACAGGTTGCTTCAGGATTCCCCAACGTGATTCTGCGTACGAATAGTATTAGCATTCAGACAAACTTGACTGGATCAACGCACTCTGCTGGGCGCGATTTCAATACAACCTTTACTGTTCCAGTATCGGTCGCACCTGGTAATATGATTACATTCAATAATCCTTACCGCATTGAGTTCCCTACGATTCTGCCCTCCATTTCATCGGTGACGATTAAGATGGTTGATGATGATGGATATGAACTAAACATTCCTTCCAACTGTTATATGACTTGCTCATTGGCCATTGAGTGCGACGCTTAATTTGTTTTGCTAGAATAATGAAGCATATTGTCGTGCTGTCGTGTATTGACCCTAGATTTGTTGAGAAGCTGTCTGACTATTTACAGGAGGATCAGGGAATAGATGAATATGATTTGATTGTATTGGCTGGTGCTTCATTGGGTACAGAACAGGACGCATGGAAGAAGATGTTTTATGACCATATGGACTTGGCAATTAAATTGCATAAGGTTACGGAGTTATGGGTGTTTGACCATATGGATTGTGGGATGTATAAGAAGGTGTTTGGAATCAAACGAGATGATGATCGGCATCGACATGATAAAGAGTTATGTATGTTGAAGAAGCAAATACATGCGAAGTATCCCAAGTTGAAATACTGCGGATATATCATGGAACAGGATGGAACTATAAAACATTGCTCATGCTGTAATTGTTCTGATTCAAGTTCAAGTTCGGAATCGGAAGAATCAGAAACTGAAGACAAGCCATCTGATTATGCCGAAGAAGAAAACAATGGTTAATATAATGGATACGTATGCGTCTGTTGGTGCTACAAGCGGAATTATATCGTTACTTGGAATGATAGGCTATATGGTCTATAAATTATGTGCGCACTCGCATTGTAAATCTGCGTGTTGTTCTCGTCCGATGTTTGATTTGCAAGTGAATTTAGATGAAAAAGATGGAAACCAAACAATTATAATTCCGCGCAAGGATTTGACTGCGCCTCTATCTCCTGCTAAACGACAGACGGAATGAACGAAAGCATTCCCAAGTGCCTTATAACGATTGGTATTTGCGATTCCTCATCAAAGAGTGAGAGATATTCTAGGAGGGAGTTTATGTTTGTGGCGATTGTAAACTCGACACAGAACCCAGTCTTTACAAACTTCACAAAAACAATAGGCATTTTTCCTGTTGTTTTTTTGAATGTATTTGATTGTAGTAAATTCCATTATTCTAGAGTAGGTAGATAAGTTGAGTTGTCAGGGCGACGGCGAAACGTCTTTTTAATAAACATCCAGCATCCATAACACTGGAAATACTTGATGGTGAATTTCTTTGACCATGTAATGCGGTCAAAAACAGGATAATGATCCATATGCATCTCACACTCACACTTGGGACAGTCTAGCTTCATTTATTGTTAGGGCGAGACAATATTTTTGGAGGGGTCGCCACTTTATAAGTCGGCATCGTGGTGTGGGGTGCGGCCATGAATCACATCATCAATATAGCTGTACGCCCTCGACATAGCCCACTGCTCTTTGGATAATTTCATCGACATCGGAGCATTTATTCCTTTTACAAATGACCCCTTCATTCGCACGGATGTGGGGTTCGTTTTATATGCACCTATCCCCCTGTTATAAACTTCTTGCAGGATATGTATAGGTATTTTTGAAAGTTGACTTAATTTTTCAAGACTATATGAACGGTCAGGAAGCCGAAGCTTATGAAGAACGTTCTGCCGATGAGTCATCATTGTTTATTAGATATAGATTTTTGTACAGCCTTCCAAAAGAAGGTATCGTCCTTTTCAATGCCGATGGCGTGAATACCCATTTCTTTCGCTGTAAAGACTGAATTGAAACTTCCAGCAGTTGGGTCGAGCATCGTTCCACCTTCAGGGCAGTAGCGTTCCAGGAGCCACTTGTAAAGTTCAGAAGGTTTTTGGGTAGGGTGTTGTTTTTTATTCGTTTCATTACCGATAGAAATCACAGATTTCACACATCGTTTTTTATTATCAACTTTCTTGTATCCTTCCGTATCAGGTTTGGGAAGGTTATACACTTTGGCGGCTGAATGTGAGCCGACATACGCAGGGAAATCACCTTCAATATCCACACGCTTGTAATATGCACCTTTCTTGGAGAATACATAGATGAGTTCATGAGAACGGAGCGGTTGTTTATTGGCGGAAAGGAATCCGACACCACGAGATTTCTCCCATATTAAATCATACCTGAACCAATCAGGATTCGAATTAATAAGTTCAGCGCCAAAGCGAGTATTACAGAACATCAGAACAGGGGCATGGTCGTTTCGAGAAAGACGCTTTACTTGTTTCCAAAACTCTACCAGGTCAATTTTTACATCCCACGAGCAACCAGCGATACTATCTCCGCTTCCTTTTTCTTTACGCATTGCTTTTTCCTTCCCACCACCACCAGTGAGGCACCCATACGGCAAATCACATATAAAGCAGTCAATTGACTTATCTGTGAGCGTTTTCATCTGCACTAAACAATCGCCTTGAAGAAGTAGAGCCATTATCTTTATACTAGATTTTTTTCTTGGGGGCATC
>Ga0136641_1000522_pt1 | contig 16671 bp, 18 predicted proteins | sample EliLak1302023Y_FD_115312 | JGI IMG/M metagenome (GOLD analysis project Ga0136641, IMG submission 115312) | Freshwater microbial communities from Elizabeth Lake, Yosemite National Park, California, USA - 13020-23Y | ecosystem: Environmental > Aquatic > Freshwater > Lake ...
CTGGCTATTCAATTTTGTTAACGCCACTCATCCACATCATTTGGATTAATCAACTTGGTAATGCTCTGCGGTGTATTACCCATTACGACTGTTCCACCAGAGAAAAAACCTACAAATAAATTAACACCCCAATATCCAATAAACAGAAAAACTCCAATTGCAAATCCGAGAACACGGACAAACATAGTTGCTAGACCGAGTGAAATTTCCAATTTTACAACCGAACTACCTTTTAATTTAGCAGCCGCTATACTGTCCTGAATGGTCTTGCGCAAGCGCTGTAAAATCCCTTCGGCGGCCTTGCTTCCCTCAACAACGGAGGAAAGTTTTGCTAGTTCCTCTTCACGAAATTTCTTTTGATTGCGTGCTACACTATTATGAGGACCCTCTTCAGGTTTAAATAAATTGGCTACGCGTGTCTGACCTAATCGACCATGAAGGCGCCTAGTCCGCGCATTCGCTGTTGCAATTGCACGACTGCGATTCATCCCTCTATTTTCATGCGTTCATTTTCTATAAAGACGGTCATTTCTTGAACGCGTATATTCTTATAAATCAAATTTAATTCATCGAGATGAAAATGAAACCGGGATATCAGTCTATACAACGATTTAACTGAACCAATTATATAGTTATCTATACCGTATTCATAGTGGTCATAATAAAGTTGGACCCAATGATAAGGCGCTCCATCAGTAGCAATTTCTATTCGATCGAGCATCTCACGAAATTCGAGATATTTCTTGCGTTCATCGTTGATACCCATTTGCTCCCACACTCTCCACCAAGCAAATTCCATAATATCAAAGCGTGTATTGATGCATAGATCGTAGTCTGTACCAGTATTTTTAACATAGTCTATCAGTCGCCATTGCCCGTACCAATAATTCTTCCAACCCAGTTTCGGAGTTAAAGAATCGAATAAATTGCCAGTAGTTGTCCCGTTATGAATAATTTGTGTATCATCGTCAATTATAATATGTTTTATACGAGAAGAAAGTTCACCAAAGTATTCAAGAATAGTTTCTTTTGTAACGCGTCGGTTATCATCATGAACCGGTCGATAACTTAAGGATACAGAATAAACTGACCAGGTATGTATATAGATGTCAGTATCGTATTTTTTAACGATGCGCCTAACAAGTTCATATAGGTCACGGTGGTGAAATCCAAATCGGATATGTCCTCGTAGAAGGAGGGCGTATCGCATTATGTATTATAATTTCTTCCTTTTTTAAATAGGCATGGAGGTCATCTTTGGCAACTCGAGCGCCTTCAAACAGCGTTCGAAGCGCGACGAATCTGCTTTTGAGCCCACGACGACATCCATACCAAGTCGACGATTTTGAAGGGCTATTCCACCAACCCAGAATACACCTTCGATACCGCCGTCATAGTGAGGATACTCTTTTTGAATGATTTCACGCATTTCACAAAGATAGCGAAATTGATTGTAGAGCCACGACTGCTTTGATAAAACAGCCGTATATGCTACATCGCTATCCGTCCATTTAACTGCCCGGTCTTCATTCCGATTTGGGAAAAGGGGCTCCACTCCTTCAAATAAGCGAATATTAACTGACTGAAGTTTAACTTGGTAAGTTAGTGAGAATAGCGACCAGTGTTGATAGAAAAAGGTATAATAATCGAGCCTATCCGAAGTCGTGATTGGATTCATTAGTTCCGAATAGACTTTGAACGCCTTGCGACTATCTTTTTCATTTTTCTGAAGCCATTTGGGCATTGACTCGTGTAAATGAAGACCCGCTAAATTCAAATCATTGTTATTTAATGGTATCTCGGCATAGGTATCCATGTTACCCGTTAGCAGGTTATTGAGAGCTGTCTTAATCGTCTCTGACCGGCGCACCCGATTAGTACCGAGTGATGAGCGCTCAACGGGACCGTCGCGTAACACTTCACGCATTTCAGTCAGGGTCATGCGACCGCGTTTAAATTCCGGCGCCATCTCCCGCAGCGATTGTAGAATCTTACGCAAATCTCCACTATGAGTCTTCTGCAATTCGATAGCGAGGATACGGGCCTCCGCTAACTCGACTTTATCTTCACCGAGTGTGGACAGAATAATAGGTAGGATATCGGCTGGACTAGGGACACCGATTTGAAGAGCCTTGCACCAACGCAGAAAGCCGGCATAGCGCTTCTCCTGCCACTCATTGCTAATACAAACGATTGCGTTCGAACCATTGTATTCCTTGACGAGCCGTAACAGTTCAGATAGCCCACCTTTATCACCAACCGACATACCGTCGATTTCATCAAGTACGATGCCAAGAGAACGGTGTCCTTTTTCATGAAAATAGTCTGTAATATTTGAACTCTGAAGAAGCGGCTCTAGGGCCTCGCTCACAGCCGCCTTGTGTCGGTGCTGTGACGCATTCCATTCAACAACACGAAGTCCAGCGTCTTCCAGTGCTCGGTGTGCTAGAGTTGTTTTTCCAATACCAGGGGGGCCATATAAAAACACGGCAGGCGGTGACCTAGGCGCCGGTTGCCGAGCCCATTCAAGGATAGTATTATAAAACTGCTCGTGGATCTGGGTATCCATTGCTTACATCTCAAAGCCAGGCTTTATATTCTTAATCAGTGGTCTAAAGATGAAGCATCTTTGTCGCATAGTACGCGGATACAGCACCGGCAAACTGGGAAAACATATAGAGAGCAAAGACATGAGATTCAAGCGTACCGTTGAGATACATTACCAGTGAAACCGCGGGATTAATATGGGCTCCACTGACGCCACCGATGAGGCATATTACGGCTAAGAATGTTGCTCCAATCGCGTACACGTTACCTGTAACTAATATACTCAGCAGAAGTGCAAACGTTCCAAGAAATTCCGCCAAAAAGATTTCTGCTTTTGTACCAAGTTTCATTTATAATTGATAAATAATATTATACATATTACTATACACCATATAGTAATATCAAAATATTAAACAACTACTTACTCGCATACACCAGCCCAACTCAACCCCTTGGACGTGACCTTGAGGCACAGCGTCTTATTGAAATCCTCGGGAGTCTGGTTGGGGGCGCGCTTGCCCAGACGGAAGACGAACGACTCGAAGTCAGAATCACCGGACTGAGGTATCTGGTCAACCTTGGCCTTCTTCAAGACGAGGGGTTGACGGCTGACGCCGACAAAGTCCATGCACACTGGCTCATTATCGCCAGTCGTCTGCGGGCTGACCAGAGTTAAATAGTCGGGGCACGAACTGATGAACGGAGGCCAGATATCATCCTTGGACTTAATCTTGAACCATTTAATCCAATAGTAGAAGATGGCGGCCAGGCCAATGATGGTTAGCAGAACCGCCTCAATCTGCTTATTTTGCTTCCAGGTGATGTAGACACCGATGCCCAAAAGGAAAGGTGTCGCGACCCAATAAACATTCTCTAAAACTTTCATGGTTGCCGGGGAAAAGCCCATTTAGTCTCTCTATTTAGCGCGCCTTATTTTTTCAGGTCAAGACAAAAAGACTAGACCTTAAAATATAAGCCAATTTACATCGCCAGGCGGGCCCACACAACCTTTCCTGAACTGCTACCCGTAGGGCTTAACTCAATATAGAAGGTTTCGTAGCCGTTTATGTCCTTGTTTAACTCACCACCAGTACCATTATTTGAGCCAGCCACAGTAGTTTCGTCTGTGGTAGTGGCAGCACCCCAATCAACACGTTGAACTAGACGCAGAATACGCTGCTGATTGTTGCGACTGGCATCAGTGGCAATCGGTGCCGAGAGGCGCACTGTCTTACCGAGATCACGGACCACCATGTAGCCAGGGCCTGCTGTATCAGCAGCGCGAAGTACAGATGACATGTTTGCATACCCTGAGCCAGCACCGATATACCCTACGCCCTTATCATCCTTGAAGTCGGCACCACAAAGTGTCGCGATATTGATAAAAAAAGCATTACCCTGCTCTGTATTTTTTGGCCCACGTACAACCGAAGACATCCTATACTGGTCCGTGCGAAAAAAGTTAAAGCGCGCCACCAAATCCGGAGAAATCACTCGACAGAAGTAGGATAGACATGTCTCTCAATAATGGACGTGTAAACTTTGAGCAAAGTCCCGGAGCCGGAGGTGAGGGAGCGGTACCAGGATTCGGTTGGAGAACCACCGGAGATACGTCAGCCAAAGCCGACATGATCCGCGGAAACTGGGAACCGAACGCACTGAACCAAACATTTTTCTCACCTGAAAACGTCCAAATTATTCAGAATCTGGTACGCAAGACCGTCTACGATGAGTCACAAAGCAAATACCTGATTGACCCACAGTCAACTGATGAACTCTTAATCGTAATGCGCTCGATGTACCTAACCTATGGACGCAACCAGTCGACCAAGATTAAGGAGCAAATCGTCGAACTGAATAAGCGTGTGTCCGACTGGTGTGTACCTAAAATCATCAGCGAAGCCTCCATGTACGAGACCTACCGTCATGACGCATCCACGATGCCGGTACCAATGTCGCACCCGGTTAATATTAGCCAGTCTGGCACACGTTCTAAGCCGATGCCAAACTTCTTTTAGTAAATTTCTAGATACATAATATAAAATGGAAAGAGGATTAACTATGTTATTGCATTCGGCCGTAATTGGAATCGTATTATATATTTTTATGGTTTTCGGACTAGGGCAACCAAATATGGTAGCCGAAAATAGAAGTATTTTAATAGCATCCTGCGTTTTGATTTATATGATATTGTTTGGTCATGGATTACCATTAAATCTAAACAAACATATATAAAATGGTTCAATCAACTAAATAATATAATATGAATAAATTCATATAATTATGTTTATATCTACAAAAATATAAACATAATACTCGTCTAAATGTATAGAGTACGATGGAGAATATGTTTGGAATGGTGCGTGGAAAATATTTTGGAGAGCCGCCTTTGTATGTAGACAAAACTCTTCCGGCAGGTATGACAGATTTACCGAAGCCTACAGTTATATCTTGGCTCCGTAATTCTCCATTCGTGCTAGTTACGACACCAAATTTTGTATGGGCCGCGATATCACTAGCCTTGTACATGTTAGCCCCATATAATCTGGGCCCTAACTCGACCGCTTCTATAGCACCAATTAGTTCGGCATTTTTTATTGAGCGCTTTCCGGTTTGGTTCAGTATTACCTTCGGCTACTTTTCATTTTGGCACGCGACCCTATACGGTTTTAATATGGCTAATCGGCCATTTATTGCAAACCGAGTGTATAATCTAGATAAAGTCCTACACAATGTATTCTGGACGACATCCGGTATTGCTATTTGGACAGTTTTCGAGAACGTGTTTGCGTATCTATGGGCAACAGGACGACTACCCTATATTTCGGACACGATATCTGTATCCACGCCGTGGGGCCTGGCAGCATTTGTAGCAGCATTTATGGGTATTCCTGTCTGGCGAAGCGTCCATTTTTATTTTGCTCACCGGTTTCTCCATTATACGCCTTTATACAAGCAAGTCCACAGTTTGCACCACAGAAATACGGATATAGAACCATTTTCAGGTTTATGCATGCACCCGGTTGAACATTTGTACTATTTTGCGTGTATAGTACCCAGTCTGGTCTTTTATTGTAGTCCCTTTGCCTTGGTCTGGAATGGAATACATTTATTGTTGAGTCCTGCAGCCAGTCACAGCGGTTACGAGGATCACTTTCAAAGTGATATGTTTCATTATTTACATCATCGCTACTTTGAATGTAACTATGCGGGTACCGATGCTGCATTTATGGACCTTGCGTTCGGAACATTTAAGGCATCGTTTAAGGACCATCCCGTAGATAAAAATGGGCCAAAGCCCCGTGATGACGCAAAGAGTACGCTACGTATACTACCCACACAAGAATTCGTAACCTATTTAGCAGGATCTGCTCTGTGTGTTTTGCCTTGGATATATACGGCTCAGAAGCCTGAATCTATAACCCCGAATCATGCCCTCGTCGTATCATCGGCGGTAGGATTCGGTCCTGTTTTACTGGCCAGCATCGTTAGTCATTTCTACAGCGCGGGGACGTACGCTCATCCAGTGAAGATGTCTCTTGTAGCAAATCTTTTACATCTAGTTCTTGGTACACTGTTTTGTAGTGTTCCTATAACATATGGTTGCTGGCTGACCCTTATTCCAAAAAATTGATACGACCATTTATCTAGGTATACGATTTAAAAATGCTAGCAAGGATTCTAAATCATTTGAGGGCGAGCAAGCCCCCGCCACTGGGTCGCTGGTGTACTGCAGATAAGACCAAAAATAACTGGAAGGTAGATATGGCTAACACGGATCATTGTGGTACTTGTTCACAGGAACCACAGAATAACCCAAAGAAAATCGAGCCTTCACAGAAGCCTACAGAGCATCCTTTGAAACCTACGGTAAATCAATAAAGTTGAATAATATAGACCTAAATTAAAAGTATCAATGGGACTGCTGCCTTTAATTGTTGCCTGCCTTTTACAAAACAGTACAATGGAAGAAATTCGTGCAGGTATCATTCTGACGAAGGATAACCGCTTTCTTCTCGTCCAGAACAAGTTAACAGGCAAGTGGAGTTTTACCAAGGGGCACGCAGAGTCGCAAGATATCAATCTACTGGAAACCGCACAGCGCGAAGTTAAGGAGGAATCGGGTTACCTGGAATCAATCCATTACAACATAAATACAGACCCGCCTGCCTTTATAGGCCGTACAACGTATTGGTTTGGAACTGTCACGACGGACGAGGCTCCAACTTTGCAGAGACATGAACAATCTGGTGTCGGCTGGTTTTCACGAGGCGAAATACGCCACCTAAAAAAGAATTACGATGTTAAGGCCTGGCTTTCTTATTAACAAAATGCTGAAAGATACGTTTCATACAAAGGTGGTAAATTAGTATTTTCGCTAATACTTATTTTTTGTACGATAACTTCATGTCTATCATACGGATCCGAGCCCTTTTCAATTCGCGTACGAATTACATTTGGTTCAGTAAATTCTGTACGATTAAACTCTTGATGCGCAAAATTCTTCATTTTATTTGAAATGCTCGATGGACTCATAAAATAAGATAAGTGCCAACCACCTGAATTAATAATTGTATTGGTATTTCCAAAACGTATATTTTTTGAATAACTACCTACATTTTTCACATACGAATAAGGGGCTATTTTGGCTTGACGCCAGGGATCCTGTAGTTTATTTTGAAGAGTATAAAAATACATATCCATTTGAAGTATACAAAGGTTTGTGGCAGGATTTTTCTGTAAATTCGTTAAGGTAGCGGGATTAGGAATTTCGTCAAGGTCGCATAGAATAATTTGGTCTTCGTTCGCAATGGATAGTGAGGAGAGCCCTCTTTTTAGAGCGTCGCGTTGCCATTGCTCATTTGTCCATGAATAGCCTTCTTTAAAGGGCGCGCGTTCATTCTCTTTTTTAAAAGGAAAGTCGTTCACGATAACATGAATAATCTTGTGTTCGAATTCTTTAAAAAGAGCCTTATTTTCTTGGAAATAGAGCGGCTTCGAAAATCCCGTATGCGTATGGGTGGCCTCTGCCAGAACAAAATAATCCACAGAAGAATTCAATAAATTTAATCTATACTTTAATAATTCCAGTTCGTTATAAAAAGTAAAACAATCTATAATTTTCATTTAATGTATCAATATAATTTATGCTTTAAATGTTCTTTAAAAAATAGCAAATCCTATATATCTGTCCGTTCGCATACAAAGATACCACATCCATTCCAGAATGGATCGGTCCCATTTCGAGCATCAGGCTGGACTAGCGGAGTTTCATGCATAAAGTGAACTTTCAACTTCATCTCCTTGATACCATCGAGCGTACCTCTTTTAACATCTACATGGTCACAATACCAATCATCAACCATAATGATAATATATTTGGAAAAATAATTATGGTAATAGGTAATTGCCTTTTTTTGGTCATCGTATGTATGGGCTCCATCATACAAGTAAATATCTATAGGTTTAGTAATATCATTCTCTGTAATAAGCCAGGAATCTTTATTTATAATCTTAATATTCTGCTCTGCCGCAGGTAGATATTTTGCTATATTATTAAGAAAAATATCCTTCGGTCCATTAAATTGAGACCAGTTGTCTATACAATAACCATATACTCCTCTGTTACTATACATTGATGATATAAATGACGAGCCTTTCCATGTTCCAATCTCCAAATATACTTTATTATCGATATTACAGATATTATTATACAAGTGTCTTGTTTTTTTCCCGCTCATCCCTTCCATTTCGAGTACAGATTCTGGTAAGGATGAAAAATTATCATATGCATTTTTAATTGCTGTTTTTGTGTGGTTAATAAGATATTCCAAGTCCATATTGTTTTTATAAATATAAGTATATTTAAGCCTTCTTTGCCGCGACACGCTTCTTCGGTACAGCCTTGACTGCCTGTGTCTTCTGCGCTTCGACAGCGATATCCGCCTTCTTTGCTACAAACGCATCGTACGCTACCACAAAGGTGTCAAGGTCGGCAAGCCATAGCATCTCTGCCGACTTGGCTGCCAGCGTGTCGCGCTCTGTCTGCGCCATCAGAACCTGCTTCCGCAACTCCTCCACCGCCGAGGCCTTGATGCGGTCAATGCGGATACGCAGTAGATACTCATAGGCCTTGAGGTCATCAGGGCTGTCCACCGCCGAGATAGGCGGTAGAGACAGGCTCTTTAGTCCCGCAAGCAGCACGTCGTCATCTTGATTCGCAACGACGAGTGCGCCACTCAGGATAGCCTCGATAAACTTCAGACGCGCACGGAGTTCCAGAAGTTCAGCATCGTGGCGCCGCAACTCTGACGTCTTGCGCCTCTCATATGCATCCAGGCGAGCACCGTAGAAATCCTCCATGATTTCGCCCACGGACTCGAAGCGCCGAATCTTGCCCGCGGAATCGAACGCCACCATGTTTGTCACACGAATAGTGCTGTTCAGACGATAGCGCTTCTCAAACTCCTCATGATAAGCCCGCGCCTCGTGATAGGCATCCTGGTCCATCTTGAGCGTAAAGTTAACATCCAAGTCATTGTTGTTGTTCTCTACATCACGCAGCGGCTTCTTGTCCTTGCCGCCATCCTCCGAAATGAACGGCTCAAGGAACTCCTTGTAGTCCTGGGTCCACGTTCCAACCGGCAACTCGGTAATCTTGACATGCGCAGCCTCGTCATCGGCAAAGGTGTACATGCCACGAACAATCCAGCCACGTCCGTCAGGGTTCGCGTCTACACGTCCACGGAACCCATTCCACCAGGGCTTTAGCGTCGTCGTAGTGAGGTCAGCGATGTCGCCAGCGAGGCGCGACCGGAGTGCGGTTACGATGTCCTTCGGATTGTGCTGGGGTACATCAGTGCTGAAGCCGGTGCCAATGCCAACGCACCCGTTAACGAGCAGGAGAGGCAGCACGGGATAGTACGCCTCGGGCTCGACCAGTTGACCATCATCATCCAACTGCTTGAGGATACCATCGTCCTCCTTCTTGAAGATTGCCCTGGTAATTGACTCCAGATGCGTGTGGATATACCTCGGGCTGGCCGAGTCCTGTCCGCCACGAAGGCGAGAGCCGAACTGACCACCAGGATAGAGCAGGTTAATATTGTTCGAGCCGACAAAGTCCTGCGCCATGCCCACGATAGTCGAAGTCAGTGACGCTTCACCGTGGTGATAGGCGGCCGTCTCCGAAACATAGCCTGCGAGCTGTGCGACCTTGATTTCAGACACGAGGTTACGCTTGAGACAGGCCCACAGAATCTTGCGCTGTGAGGGCTTGAGGCCATCGAGAACGGACGGCAGAGACCGAATGTTATCAGCCGAGGAGAAGTGAATCAACTCGTCGTGAATGAACTTACTATATCCCACCGTGGAGCCACCCGCCTTGACCACGAGTTGACGCTTCCTGTCGTACGAACTGAGCCATGTCTTACGGTCATCCGAGCGTTTCTTGGAAAACGCAAGGTCAATGCTCTGGTCAGCAGTACCATCCCACTGGTAGTCCAGAGTGTTCATCTGTGCAAAGTACTCACGAGCCTCCACGGCTGTGGAGGTACCCAGTCCCTTGTAGTACTTAACCTTCCAGCCCTTGGAGCCGTCAACCTGCGCATCGCGCCAAGTCTCAAACTCGGGCTCCGAGAAGAAGCACATCGTGGTAGACCCGCGTGTTGCCTTGAGGAGCGGAGTCATCATACAGCAGATGAAGTCAAGTTTGAGCAGAGAAGGCCAATCCGTATGAAACAGATTGATGAGAAGTCCCTTGATGTGAGAGCCATCCACGTCCTGATCGGTCATAATCATGATGCGCCCGTACCGCAACTGGTTAACATCCGTATAGACCTTCCCATGTACGAGGCCAAGGATTTGCTTGATATGAGTTAGTTCGGCGTTCGCTGTCTTCTTAACCGTACTGATGTCCTTGACGTTCAGCAACTTACCCCGCAGAGGAAAGACACCATACTTCTCGCGTCCAACAACCTTCAGGCCCGAGATGGCCGTCGTGGCGGCTGAATCACCCTCCGTCAGAATGAGAGTACACTCATTCGACTTTGCGGTGCCGGCCCACGTCGCATCCTCCAACTTGGGAATGCCACGCACAGAACTGCGCTTCTTACCATCGGTCTTCTTGGTGTCACGGGCATTCTTGGCATCGAGAGCGGCCTTGGCCTCATCGAGCAGACCAATCTTGATGAGTTGGTCGCAGAACTTGCCCGTGATTTCAGGCTTGGAGCCCCACTTTGCCGTAGGCGTAGTCAGAGTCTCCTTGGTCTGCGTATCGAACGCAGGGTTGACGATGGTCGAGTTGATGAAGAACACAACGGAATCCTTCAGCATGCCCGCTGTCACATCAATCTTCGCCTTCTTCTTCGCTAGTTCGCAGAAGTCGGCCAGCACGGACTTCACAATATAGTCAACGTGCTTTCCTCCACGGCGAGTGGCGATACCATTGACGAACGAGATGTGACGCTCATCGGGTACGACCTCGCCGTGAAGGCACTTGGTTAGAACCGCCGCGACCTCCCAACGCTCACCGGCCTTCTCATAGGCGACAAGTCGCTTCTTCTCACCCTCGGAATCCACGGAGAGACGCTCGTCCTCGGTCAGGTACAGCATGACGTACTTCTGAAAGGTATTTACGGCAACAAGCTTACCGTTGAGGTGAACCTTACACTCCTTGCCGGCGCAGGCGGCGGCATCCATGACGCGAGTGCGCATGACCGAAATCATGTCATCGGGAATAACAGACTGCGTTTGCCCTGCGGGCAGAAGCCAGTGGAAGCGCGACAGGTCTGGTACGTACGAAATCTCTGTATAGGGCTTCGCACCACCAGCAGAGATCGAAGGCTTGGTCACCGCGGTCATGTTGCCGGACCAGGTCTGCTTGTACTTCTTGCCGGCGCGATGGTCCAGCGTCTCCACACGGAACTCTCGACTAAAGATGTTCGCGAGTTTCGCACCATAACCGTTCTTGCCACCGACCGTCTTCTCCTCCTCCTTGTTGTAGTTGGACGAAGTCAACAGATTACCGAAAATCATCTCGGGCACATGCATCTTGTACTCGGGATGGACGCCGACAGGAATGCCGTCGCCATCATTGCGCACAGTAATGCGGTTCGGCTCAAGCGTAACCCAGATATTCTTGACAGGCACCACGTCGGCTGCCCCAGCCGAAGTTGTTAGAAGACGAACACGGTGATCCAAGGCATTAACGAGAACCTCATCGAACAACTTGTAGAAGCCAGGACAGAACTGAACCTTAGTCCAGGCCATGCGTCCCGCCCCCTCATCCCAAATCCATCGCTCCTCTTCGTGAGTATCGATAGACCCAATGTACGTGTCTGGCAACTCGAGAATGTGCTCACGGTGCGTATGCTTCTTATAGGCTGAAACGTCCGTCATTTTATTATTTCTTATAAAAGCCAAAGCCCCCACCCTCATGTCAATTTTAGGCATTTAATCAAAAATAAAAATACACGGACTCTTTACAGCGATTTCATTATCTCGTCCAAGGTCATAAATTTACATTCTGCGTTTTCAAGTTTCTCGCCCGTAAGAGCAGCAAGAGCGTTCGCGTGACTAACTACAATCAGATGTCTACTGGGTGGCTCTTCCTTATAAATTTCTGCCATAAGCATCACAAACATTAGCATTCTCTGCTGAAGAGCATACGGATTTTCAAATGTAATCCATTGGGCCGGCGTGTCAGCCAAATAGGTTGTAGTCCAATGCCCGTAGGCCTTCTTTATGTCATGCTTTGACATGCGTTCATTACACACATTTCCGCCACCAAGTAGTTCCAGAAGATTGTCGTGTAGATTAATTTTGCCGCAATCCAACTCCTCAAATAGTTCTTCTGCCGTTTGTATCGCCCGCGTTAATGGCGAACTCCATATATCGAGTATCTTGTACTCTTTGAGTTTTGAAGCCAAAGTTTGTCCCTGCTCCCTTCCCTTTTCCGTCAGGGGTGCGTCGCGATACTCTTCTTTCGTAAACGCTGAAAGACCTATTGTATGAAAGGCCACATTGTGCTCTGCTTCTCCGTGTCGTATAAATATAAATGTCGGTGCCATATTTGTTTACAGCATATTGACTATAACTTCTATAGTAAATACCTCTCAATTTTATGCATTCAAAGGGCATAAAGCCACAAACTCCCGTATTAACTATATGGGAGCCGGTCAGTCTTTTCTTGAAAATCTCGAGTGGCGTCGTGCGGCAAAGCATTTTTCAGGCGGCGCCGTTGATTCGGAGGGAATCAACAGGGCAATTATCAACGCCCCCAGTTCATTTGGTATCCAGCCGTATAAGGTCTATGCCGTCAAGAACAAGGAAACCAAGGAGGCTCTACGAAAGGTCAGTTATGACCAGGCCCAGGTCACCGAATGTGATACGCTCTATATTTTCTGCGCTCGCACAGATGTAGAAGAGCGCGCCGAAGAGTATCTAGTAGCGGCAAAGGGCGAATACATGCGTGGCATGCTAATGGGCTTCGTCAAGGGTCTCAAGGATAAGCAGGCGTGGTCGGCCAAGCAGGCTTACATTGCGCTAGGATTTGCCCTAGCCGCCGCCGCCGAGTTACAAATCGAGTCGTGTCCGATGGAAGGGTTTAATCCAGTCGAAGTCGTAAAGATTCTATCTTTACCCAAGAACCTGGTCCCGTGTGTATTTCTAGCAGTCGGTGAAAAGGCCGAAGATAAGGAACCAGGCCCGCGGTTCCGTTTCCCTGCATCGAATTTAATCGTATTGGTAGACTAAATAAAACATAGAAATATATATTTTTGTTATCAAAATGATACAGAAAAATATATAAACTCACCATTTTACACAGGTACAACTGTAACAGGCTCGGTAACAGTCTCGTATTTCATTCGCTTGACTCGCATAGTCATCGGAGATACAAAGACTCCGTTCGTTTCAGCACCGGTCTGAACGGGAGCCTTCTTTTTTGCATACGAAGGATTGAGTTCTGCTGAAACAACACGAAGACGAATCGCCAATCCGATTACAGCCAACACGGCAACCGCACCCCCAACCGCCGCCCCGATGAGAGAACCGGCGCTAGAACCCGCCGTGGGACTTACAACTGGACCCGTCGCAATACCAGCGACGGGCCGTGGACTCGGTGAATCTGTTGGACCAGGCGTCTCGGTAGGAGTTACGGAAGGCGACGCACCTATGCGCAGAGTCGGTGTAGGACTTGGTGTCGATGAAGGCGTGGTGCTAGGTGTAACAGAAGAGGTCGGTGTCGGTGTATAACTAATAGAGGGTGTTCGACTCGGCGTGCGTGAAGAAGTGGGAGAAATTGAGGGGGTAGAGCCAGGAGCCAGCGTCGAAGTTGGCGTTTCGGTATTTGTAGGAGTTCCTGTCGGTGTAGGACTGGGCGTCGGAGTTCCAGTTACACTCGGCGTCGGAGTTATAGTACTTGTCGGTGTCGGCGTCTTCGAAGGCGAAGGAGAAGGAACAACAACTGAAGCAGCGTGGCCAGTCAATTTAAGTTGCATCGCAAGTCCATCACCAGCATTGTCTGCTGTCCAGGGCGTAGAACCGCATGGCATAGCAGTTGGACCGTATTGGCCGTGAAAGAAGTATGGAAGCCCGGGTCTTCCATATGGAATATCGAATAAGCAATGCGTCTGCCCGGTAGTTCCCGCTGGTCCACCAGAGGCCCAAGTAAATGGCAACACAGTAATTGTATAATTCTGTCCTGCCACGACTCCCCATAATGAGGCCGATGTATTGAAAAGTATATATTCGTCGGTGCCTGGTGTCGCAGCCACAAGGTCGGTAAATGTAGTTAGGAGAGAATTTCCGACAGCAACGGCACCCGGAAAAGTCGCGAGAACAAAACTAATTCCACATGTTTCAGATTGACTGCGGGAATATACACCCATAGTCATTGAATCAACAATACCAGTTGTAGTAGCCTGAAATTTAGCCACGCCACGATGGCACCGATTTTGAACAGTATTATTGATGTAGCCAAACGTATAATTTCCAGTTACAGGCAGTTGGCTTGTATCAGTAAACACGAGTGGTTGTTGAGCGGAAGCGAAAAGTAGAGCCGCGACAGAGAGAAGGAGTCGAAGCATCTTATTTTACAGAGAGAAAATTATATAGAGTTCAAATTTTTATTATGTATTAATAGAATCTATACTATGCCTACCAAAGCTGAAAAAATGGTACAACGGATTGATAAACAAATAGATGCCCTCGTCGAGGCTCAAGGTAATGCTTCGGATAATGTAATAAAGTCTAACCCCGAAATATTAAAATTACAGAGACAATACAAATTTTGGACAGCGACACGCGATGCCCAACAAGAAAAGGGTCCTGCTTCCACAAGGAAGCCTCCTGTAATTCCCAATGAACCAAACGAAGAAGGGGTAGTTGCTTCATTCAAAAACAGGCCATTGCGAGTTATAACTGAAGAGAAAAAGACTGACATGGCGCTAGTAGTGGCGAATGCGGTTTCTAGAGCGACAGCATCGGCGAAAGCTACAAATAACCTGGAGGATATCGCCAAACGGGCCGCGTTTAATGCAGTTTCAAAATTTTTGCGTAAAACTATAAAGGCTACGGTAATGAATAAAACAAGTAAAGCCACTCTTAACGCAAATAACTCAAGGTTACGAGAAGAAGGATACCCCGGCGTTTTCTTGCAAGTTAACAACAAAGGAGTAAAGCAAACGATATTTAATCCGAATACAAATAAAACGTATAAACTTCTTGCGAAAACAGAGGCAGGCAAAAAAGCAAGAAGTAAATTGCTAAAATCAGCAAAACGTCTATCTAAAGTCAATGAAGAAGATGAAGAATCGAACAATAACGACTAAATATAGTTTTATATACACATACTAACACAAATTTTAGTATGTAGTATATAGGGACAATGCCCATAATAACTCGGCGTAGAAGGAATTATCAGAAAAGGAAGACTCTTCGTCAGCGTGGTGGCAAAATGAAGCTCACTGATTTCTATCCAAGATCGAATTTTAAGCCAGGTGATTTTGTTATTGTTAGAGGGGTCGATAAGGTGGGTGTGGTTGAAATGCCAGACTTCCAAGGCGGCGAACTTAAGAATTATTTAGCAGGACAGATAGGTGTAAGTTATAATAATGCAAAAGGTGCTTTATTTTCCCCATTTCCGAAGTGGCATAATGAATCGGACCTTATAGTTGATAGTGACCCTACTTCTGGCAATAAGGAGCGTAGTGAATATATTATTAAGCAGGTAAATAAACTACCAGATTGGGCTGTACCTGGCGGCGCGGCATCAGGTACTATTGCGAACAACTACGAATATAATACAGGTCCTGGAATACTGTTAATAATAGGTAATACAGCAGGGCCTGCTTCACCACTCGCTTTAGTAGCATCAATTAAAATGGAACTCGGAAGCGTTGGCGGGCGCGGGAGAGTGGGCGTTTTTAGAAAACAATTTATAACGATTCCACTATCAGATACGTGGAAAGGCGCTACGCATTCCAGAAGTGAATCGAAAGAGAGCGTTCCTAGTGTTATACGTAATAAATCGGTTGCTGAACTATTAAGTATAGCAGATGGAACTATTTTAATTAACCCAGTAGAGCCAACACCTACACCTATGCCAGCCCCTACGCCGGCAACCGCCGGTAAATTTAATGTTGGAGATTGTGTCAAATTAAAAGCAACAGAAGTGGTGGACACCCAAAAAAGTAAAAGTGGCGTGACATACACTCGTTGGAAGCCCGCGCAGTCGGATAGAATATATCCAAAAGTATCTTTGTTTGGAACGGTTCTAGGTTCACCTGCTAATAAAAAGGTAGGCAAGGTTACGTGGACAGATTTTGGAGCTTATACAATTGTCGTTCGCATTGGCGATGAAGAGTCAAATTATCCCTGGGATGTACTTGAACATGCCGATTGTGCACTTCTTTCATCTATGCCAGCGCCGGCTAAACCATCAGCGACACCGTCGGTGGCACCATCAACAAATGCGACACCGTCGGCGGCACCATCAACAAATGGACGTCCTCCTAGACCCAGCGCTTCAGCAACACCTTCGGCGGCACCATCAACAAATGCGACACCGTCGGTGGCACCATCAAAAAATGGACGTCCTCCTAGACCCAGCGCTTCAGCAAC
>Ga0136641_1000523_pt1 | contig 16660 bp, 16 predicted proteins | sample EliLak1302023Y_FD_115312 | JGI IMG/M metagenome (GOLD analysis project Ga0136641, IMG submission 115312) | Freshwater microbial communities from Elizabeth Lake, Yosemite National Park, California, USA - 13020-23Y | ecosystem: Environmental > Aquatic > Freshwater > Lake ...
ATTTTGGGGAGGCTTTTTCAAGAGTTTGCCATTGTCTTGTCGGGGGCTATTTTGATCTCGATGTTGGTGTCTTTGAGCACCACACCGATGATGTGTGCGGCACTTTTGCGGCCCTCTGACCACGTCCCTCGCCCTAAAAACCAATCCCTCATAGACTTGCTGCTGAAACTGAAACATGAACAATTGAGACCGGTGTTCAACAGCTTTGATCTAGCCTTGGCGAAGTTGCGCTTGGGTGTGCTGCGCGCTCGAATTTGGTTTGTACAAAGTTTCACGCCAAGCAGGTGGTATCGGCAGTCCCTGGCCTGGTGTTTGAGGCACCCAGCGGTGATGCTCATGGTGCTTTTGGCTGCGGTTGCTTTGAACGTGAGTTTGTACAAAGCGATCCCCAAGGGATTCTTTCCGCAACAAGACACGGGGCGAATTTTTGGCAACATCCGAGCCGATCAAAGCTCCTCCTTTCAGTCCATGCAAGTGAGGCTCGATCAATTCATGGCGGTGGTCAAGGCCGAGCCGTCGGTGGACAATGTGACGGGGTTCACAGGTGGCGGCCAGCGCAACTCTGCACAGATGTTCATCACCTTAAAGCCCAGAAGTGAGCGCGATATCTCTGCCGATCAGTTGGTCGCCAAGTTGCGCATGAAACTGTCCAAGGAAGCGGGTGCCAGGCTTTTTTTGATTCCCTCGCAAGACATTCGCATTGGCGCTCGCATGTCAAGCTCCCAGTACGAGTTCACCATGAAGGCCGATGAGTTGCAAGAACTCAAAGAGTGGGAGCCCAGGATCAGGCGATCTTTGAGTCGCTTGAGTGAACTCGAAGACATCAACACCGATTACGAAGACCGGGGACTGCAGACTTCCGTTGTCATGGACCGCGAAGCTTTGAGTCGGCTGGGCCTGACTGTGAGAGATGTGGACAACGCCTTGGCCAATGCGTTTTCTCAAAGACAAGTGGGCGTCATCTACAACCCCTTGAACCAGTACCGTGTGGTGATGGAGTGGTCTCCCGAGTACTTGCAAAGTGCATCGGCCTTGAAAGACATTCAGCTCTTGAATGCCAAAGGGCAATGGGCGCCTTTGAGTTCGGTAGCGAAGGTGGAGTTGACCAACACCGCCTTGTCGGTGAGCCATGAGGGCGGTGTGCCGTCGGACACCTTCAGCTTCAATTTGGCATCCAATGTGTCCTTGTCTCAAGCCACCGAGGCGGTCACCGCCGCCTTGTCGGACTTGAAGATGCCGGTGACGGTGAGGGGGAGTTTTTCTGGGACGGCCAACGCCTTTCAAAAGTCTTTGGCGACTCAGCCACTGTTGATCTTGGCGGCCTTGGCGACCTTGTATTTGGTCTTGGGGGTACTTTATGAGAGCTTGCTGCATCCGATCACGATCTTGTCCACCCTGCCTTCAGCGGGTGTGGGGGCTTTGATTGCACTGATGTTGACGGGCACCGAGTTCTCGGTGATCGCCTTGATTGGCGTGATACTCTTGATTGGGATTGTGAAGAAGAATGCGATTTTGATGATCGACTTTGCCATTCAGCACCAACGCAAAGGCTTCACTGCTCCCCAAGCGATTTACAAAGCCTGTGAGTTGCGAGTGCGGCCCATTTTGATGACCACCGCGGCTGCAATGCTGGGCGCCTTGCCCCTGGCCTTTGGACAAGGCGATGGGGCAGAACTCAGGCACCCCTTGGGGATTTCGGTCTTGGGGGGTTTGGTGCTCAGTCAACTCCTCACCTTGTACACCACGCCGGTGGTCTATGTGCTCCTTGAAGGCTTGAAGTCATGGGTCATGGGCTTGAAAATTTGGCGAGGCTTGAGTGCGAATGCCGTGAATGGAAATACCAATGCTTGGGGGACAAAGTCATGAAAAGCGGTTTGAGGCAATGTAACAAAGGGCCGTGCACAAAAGTTCAAGACATAGTCCAGCAATCCCACTCCGTCAATGAACCTGGCTTGAAGTTGTTGCGCAGATCTTTCATGGCCCTCTTTGCTCTGCTGCAAGTGGCCTGTTCCATGGTGCCGACCATGAAAGAAGATGGGTTTTCCGTGCCTAGCCAATTCAAAGAAGTCAGGGCATCCAATCAAACGCATCAGGCTGTTGAGTCCATCAACGTCTTGAACCCAAGCCTACAAAGCTCGACGCCTTTGACAGACAAGAGTCCAGACGCAAAGGCGCCAACGATCAGCTCAAAAAGACCTCTTTTGAGCTCAAGCCCATGGTGGACAGAACTCAAAGATCCAGAGCTCAACCGTTTGCAAGACCAATTGCAAACGGGAAACCTTTCGATCTTGCAGTTGTCAGCGCAAGTGCGAGTTGCGCAGGCGAGTTTGAAACAAGCTGAGGCCTCGCTTTTTCCGAGCATGAATGTGAACCTCTCCGCCTCTCGAGCGGCCAATCAATTGTCGGTGCCCAAAGGCACGAGTTACAGTTTGAGTGCGCCCATGATTTGGGAGCTCGATGTCTGGGGGCGCATTGATGCCTTGACCCAAGTGGCATCTGCAAACGCCATGGCCAGTGCTTGGGATTTGAACCAGGCCAAAGTGTCTGCACAAGCCTTGCTCGTGCAAACCTATGTGACCACCCAAGCAGCAGCGGGTCAAGAGGGTTTGCTTGGTAACATGGTCCAGGTGTATGAAAAAACCTTGAGTTTGACGCAAGCACGTTACAAAGCGGGTGTCGTCTCAAGTGCCGATGTCGCTCTTGCAAGCACCCAGCTCAAAACCACCCAGGCACAGTTGCAAGAGGTGGTCTTACAAAGAAAGCAACTCGAGCATGCACTTGCAACCCTTCTTGGAACCGTGCCGGCCAAATTGAATTTGAAGCTTTTGGCGCAGAAAGATATGGCCAAGACTGAATCTACAGCAGTGGACGTTCATGCCCTAGAGCGTTTGCCAATCGCTCCTGAGTTGCCTCTGGTCTTGGTCTTGGATGTGCTTGAATTCAGGTCCGATATCCAAGCTGCCAAACGACGCGTGGAAGCGGCCAATGCACAACTCGGTGTGGCACGCGCTGCGTTTTTTCCGCCTTTGGTTTTGTCAGCTTCTGCGGGGTATCGCAACACCGACTTTGCCAGCTTGATCAGTGCGTCCAACCAAGCGTGGTCCATTGGACCGAGTTTGGTGTTGCCCTTCTTGGATGGAGGCTTGAGGCAAGCGGCCAAAGAAGGCGCTCAGGCGCAACTCGAGAATGCGGTCTTGGCTTACCGTCAAGTGGTCTTGAATGCGTTTCAAGAAATTGAGGACAACCTGGTTGCGAGTGAGCAATTGAGTTTGTCTGCCAAATCTTGGGGTGAGGCTCTTCAAAGTGCAAGACGCAACTTGGACGTGAATGAGGCGCAGTACAAAGCGGGTCTCGTCCCATTTTTGAATGTGGCGAGCGCACAAAGCGCTTTTCTCAACGCCCAACGAAGTCTCTTGGATGTCCAGTCAAGGAGCCTATTGGCATGGAACGTTTTGAAGAAAAACACCTTTGTATCCCAAGAAAATTAACTTTTCAAATGGCCCTTAAAACCCAACAGTTTTTTTTGTTGATTTGAAAATAATGTCATAAATTATCATTAACATTGCAGTTTTATTCAATTAATTTATCATGGCAACTTCTGACTCTTTCATTACCACAACATCTGCTTCTGCACCAGTGCCTCCTACTGCGGCCCCTTCTCCTCCTGTCCCTGCTTTCGTTGCAGCTGCACCGCCCCCTCCAGTTACACCTGCACCGCCCCCTCCACCCGTCATAGCTACACCTATGCCTACGCCCGTCATAGTTGCAAGCTCTGCGCCTGTATCTATTGCGTCGCCTACACCTACACCTACACCTACACCTACAGCTACAGCTACAGCTACAGCTACAGCTACAGCTGCAGCTGCAGCTACTGCGACTTCATCTCCTGCGGCAACTTCAATTTCGACGTATGTCCCTGGATCAACTGCACCAACTCCTGCGCCTACCTCTACGGCGCCCGCAGCACCAACCGCTGCGTCCAATTCATCGCCCACTGTTTTTACAGGAAGCACGCCAGCTCTTCCTGCCAACTCGTCGAATCCTGCCATAGCGCAAGCGGGTACCGCTGTTGCTGCAGGCTTAGCCATTCCAACCAGTTACACATCGGGCAGCGCCACAACTACCAATTCAACTGCGCCGTCTACAGCACCGGCGTCTGTTGGCAATTCATCGCCCAATGTTTTCACCGGAAGCACACCAGCTCTTTCCGCCAACTCGTCGAATCCTGCCATAGCGCAAGCGGGTACCGCTGTTGCTACTGGCTTAGCCATTCCAACCAGTTACTCATCTGGCAGCACCCCAACTTCCGCTTCAACCTCTCCATCCAACCCAGTTCCACCCCTAGCAACACCTGTTGCAGTGCCGATAGCCATTGCCGTGCCCATAGCCATTGCAGTGCCGATAGCCATTGCAGTGCCCATCTCTGCCCCTGTGATACCTGGCAATGCTCCTGTCAATACACCTGTTGCACCGATTGCAGTGGCTACGCCAGCGGTGAATGGCGCCGGACTCGCCTCCACAACCTTCAGCAGTCTGGCAAATGCACCGACAGTCAGTGCTTTGTTTTCTCAATTGTCAGGGATGAATTTGGGTCAAGTCAGCGCTCAAATTTCCCAAACACAGCTCAACCAAATTGTGAAAACCTTTGGTTCCGACCCGTCGTTTCAGACATTTTTAAGCACTGGCAATCTGCCACCAACAAGTTCGAGCCAAAACCCTTCAGCACCTGGCTCTTTACCAACAGGCGCTTCCTCCCCTGGGTTGACGCCCGCTCCCGTTACAAATGCGACTCCACCTGTGCAAGCCAACCCCGCTAATGTCCCAGTGACCCCTCCTGTGGTTGGCGGCACTGGACTTGCCACGTCAACCTTCAACAGTCTGGCCAATGCCACATCAGTCAATGCGCTTTTTAGTCAGCTTTCAAGCATGAATTTAGGTCAAGTCAGTGCTCAAATTTCCCAAACACAACTCAACCAAATTGTGAAAACCTTTGGTTCAGACCCAGCATTTCAGACTTTTTTGAGCACAGGAAATATTCCACCTACGGTTGTTGCTTCAAGCGCAACAAGTCCCTCTGCAACTTCTACTTCCTCATCAACAGCACCTGCTACAACACCTTCAACATTGGCACCAAGCAATGGCACTCCAGCGGGCGCAGTACCGGGCGGAAACACAGCCAGCAGTGTCATGCCGTCATCGATTCCCGTTCCTGTTGTCAGTGGTTCCGGGCTGGATTCGGCTTCTTTCAGCAGTTTGGCCAATGCAACAACTGCAAGCTCCTTGTTGAGTCAACTAGCTACGCAAAACCTAGGTGCAATTGCCTCACAAATCTCTCAAACACAGTTGAACCAATTGGTGAGCAAGTTCGGTAGCGATACCAACTTCCAAACCCTCATTGCCACGGGGTCGATCCCCGCTAACGCTCTGAGTTCAAGCAAGGCGCTGTTGGCCAGCCCACCAGCGGACCAAGCCCATGCTTGGGTTCAAGACCTTGAGGTGCATTTGATGGGTCAGCAACTGGCCTGATGCTTTCGCCCCGTTCTTTGGGCTTAAGGGGTGCAGCAAAGACCAAGGGCCGTGTAAGAACACACAGTTCTTGTGAACGCGTTAGGTTCATTGGTTTTCATGCTTGACCGACGGCTCTTTGGCGTCTGACCCATTGGCTTAGACCGAGGTTGAAAACAATCCCTACTTTGCTGGAAATTTACTTTTCGAGCAAAGTGACCAGTGTGCGAAGGCGCTCATGGTGAATGAATTGTCCTATTTCCGTGCCTTTGAGTCCGCGAGACAAGGCTGAAGCTGACAGCTCTTGTGGGTTCAATGCAAGTGCATGTTCAAGCGCTTTTTGTAAGATCAGCAAGTGCTCTGATGAGGTGTCGTCTTGCGTTTTTTGAGCTGCAATCGCACAGGCTTCAAAACCCTCTTGAAGACGCTCTGGTCTTCTAAAGCCATCGAGCGCTTCAAGGAGAGAAAGGGTGTTTTGAGCGTTGAGCGTTTCTGTCTTTTGCAGGGTCTTAGCCAATTGCAGCACCAAGAGCGCCAATTCTTTGCAAGAGGCGGGCACCTTCAAGGACTCACAAAGTCCTTGAGCCTGCGTGGTGCTCAGATGGTTTGTGCTGTAAGGGTAGAGGCACAATGCAAATCGGATCTCTAAAGAGCACGAACGCTCTGCAGCCACATTCAAACTTTCAAAGAAATCTTGTTTGGCCTTTGGGCTGACCTCAAGCTCAAGCAAGTCAGGCATCAAGACGCCAAAGGCATGGCAATCCATCAGGACTTCAAAAAGTCGAGACGGTTGGGTGGACATCAAACCCTTGGCGAACTCGGTCCAAACCCTCTCGGCCACCAAGGCTTCAATTTCTTTGTGTTGGACCATGGTCTGGGCCAAACTCAGGGTTTCGCTGGCCACTTTAAAATCAGGCCAGCGAGCCGCAAATCTCGCCAACCGCAGGACCCTGACGGGGTCTTCTTGAAAGGCAGCACTCACATGCCGAAACACCTTTGCTTTGAGGTCTGCAGCGCCGTGAAAGGGGTCGATCAACTCGCCCTCCTTCGATTTGGCCATGGCGTTGATGGTGAGGTCTCTTCTGGAGAGGTCTTGCTCTAAGGTCACATCGGGGGACGCGTAAAACGAAAAACCATGGTAACCGCTGCCTGTTTTACGCTCTGTTCGGGCCAATGCGTATTCTTCACGGCTCACGGGGTGAAGAAAAACAGGGAAGTCTTTGCCCACAGGATGGTAGCCTAAGCTTAGCAATTCTTCAGGGCTTGAACCAACGACCACCCAATCGCGGTCGACCACTTCAAGGCCAAGCAATTCATCCCTTACAGCTCCACCAACCAGAAATACTTGCATCGATTTTGAAATTTCAATCTGAACGATTTAACAAGGCTCCATCATAGGCTCAAAGCACTCAACATGGTGTCTTCGCGTAAGATCTTGTTCAACTAGGTTTTAGGGAGTGGGTTCAGGCGCCTCCTTTGCTTTGGCGCGGAGTTTCTTTCTGCGCCTGCTCTTCAATAGCCGATCTCATCTTCAGTGAACTTGAAGTCCAATGAACCTGTTGTATTCCGTATTAAAAGGCTTTAGATTCCTTAATTTAATGATTTATATTCCGAAATTTACGATATTATAGTCCTTAATTTCTGACTATTTTGACCATGAAAACAGACCCTCTTTATGCTCGACGGGTGGAGCCAAGAATTGCGCAGGCTCTTTCTGATACGCCAATCGTTTTGCTTTCTGGGCCCAGACAAACGGGCAAGACCACGCTGGTGCACAAAATCGCTCAAGACAGAGGCCTGCGATACATTACCTTGGATGATGAACTCTCTAGGTTGTCTGCTCTAGAGGACCCACAGGGTTTGGTGCGTAGCCTGGATACTGCTGTCATTGACGAAGTTCAGCGTGCGCCTGGTTTGTTGCTCGCTTTGAAAAAAAGCATTGATGAAGACCGTCGGCCAGGGCGATTTCTATTGACCGGCTCTTCAAATTTAATGACCGTGCCCAAAGTGGCTGACTCATTGGCCGGCCGCATGGAGACTTTGTCACTTTTGCCCTTGTCGCAAAGCGAGATGGAGGGTCAAACGACCAATTGGATTGATGAGGCTTTTTTGGGCCATCTTCCTCAAAATACCTTCCCCGCTTTGGGGGATGAATTGGTCAAGCGCGTTTTATGTGGTGGTTATCCAGAGGCGACCACTCGCAAGCTCGTTGCTAGGCGAAACTCATGGGCGCGTCAATATGTCGATGCCATCATTCAACGTGACGTGAGAGACATCGCAAGCATTGAAAAACTCAGCGCATTGCCTCATTTTTTGCGTGCATTGGCGCAAACTGCAGGTCAAATGTGCAATTATTCTCAGCTCGGTGCTCAAGTCGGACTCGATGGAAAAACGGCTTCCAAATACATCGGTATTTTTGAGCAGTTGTATTTGCTCAAGCGCGTTGATGTATGGGCTCGCAATGGCTTGAGCCGCGTGGTCAAGTCGCCAAAGTTGCAGTTCATTGATTCTGGCTTACTCAGCACCGTCTTGGGCATGAGCTTGGAGCAGATACAAGTCTCTCGAACGCGCTTTGGACATGTTCTAGAGACCTTTGTGTTTGGGGAACTCTTGAAGCACTCAAGCACTTCAAACCAAGCGTATCGTTTGCTGTATTACCGCGATGCCAACCAGTTAGAAGTGGATATGGTGATCGAGAATGCACAGGGCGAGTTGATTGCGGTGGAGGTGAAAGCTTCGGCGACAGTGCGCCATGGAGATTTCAAGGGTTTGAGAAAGTTTGCGCAACTTGCTGGCCCAGCATTGAAGATGGGGGTCTTGCTTTATGATGGTGAGATTACCATGCCCATGGGCGAGGGCATCTGGGCGGCTCCCATTTCAAGTCTGTGGGGCAAGGGTATTTGATGGCGCTTTGAAATGTTGACACGACTGGGCAATTTCAGCGAATCAATATCGGGCTGTCATGTTGTCGTTAAAAAAAACAGATCAAGCCATCAAGAAAGACGTTGATCTAGGTGTTGATCTCTAAAAACTCTGATCAAGCAAAGGAACTCAAAATGACCGAACTCAAAATCACCCATGGAAGTGCCAATGTATTTGAAGATCTTGGCTTTGATGTAGAGGACTCACAAAATCTCCTCTTGCGTTCTCAGGCCATGATCGCTTTGATTCAGTGGTTCAACGCAAGCGGCATTTCACATGACGATGCAGCCAAGACCCTAGGCATCACTCGAGCAAGATTCAATCAACTGCTCAAAGGCAAGATTACAAATTTTAGTCTAGACGCTTTGGTGAACATGGCATCCACTGCTGGGATGCGAGTTGGGCTTAGCATTCGCCCATTCACATCAGTCAGGCCTCGAAGTGCATGATCTTAAAAAATCTGCATACCATTAGGTTTAGATCAAGTGCAAAGACCACTTGATGCAACTATTTTAAGATCGGTGTTCAAGTTGGATACGGTGTAAAAACAGCTACCCAATGCATTGATGTTTTTGAGAAGTGGTATTGACTCAAACGCGTTTGATGGCCTTAGGGCTTGGGGTTGAACACCGAGGCCAATGAATGGGGTGTCAAGATCCCCAGTTCTTTCAAACCGGGCAAATTGCCACTCACTGTATTGGGCACTTGCATGGACGCTACATTGTCCAAACTCATCAAGGTCTTGCCAGGCAAGTGTTGCATCACAAAGCCTTGTAACTTTGCCATGGCAAGAGGCAATGAAATGACTGGCCTTTCATGTCCCACAAAGCGACCCGCCAACTGGACCAATTCTTTGAGGCTTAAAATTTGCGGGCCACCGAGTTCGTAGATTTCTGGTGCGCCAGTGGCCAAGGCTTCTAAGGGGCGCGGGCTTTTGATGAGGGCCAAGAGCGCGCTCACCACATCTTGCACCCAAATGGGTTGGAACCTTGCATCTGCACAACCCAAAGGGACACATGGAAATATCTTTTGCAGCGAAGCAAAGAGATTGATGAATTGGTCGTCAGCAGCAAAGATCACACTTGGGCGCACAAGCGACAACCGAGTGTGGGTGTGCTTGCAGACCTCCATCATGGCGCTTTCTGCTTGACCTTTGCTTTTCAAGTACAGCGAGGGACTTTGCTTGAAATTCTCATGGTCAACCCCAAGAGCGCTCACATGGATGAGGTGGGGGTTGCCAGTCTTCACACAGGCCTGGGCCAAGCGGGTGGCCAATTTGACATGGATGCGGTCAAAGGTGTTGGGTGTGCCATGCAGCATCGCCACCAAATTGATGACCACATCGTGTCCTTGAAGTAAAGGGTCGAGCACGCCGTCTTGCGTGACATCTGCTTGAATCACATCGACAAAGGGCAAGGTTTGAATGGCCCTGGCAGGCAGGTGACGGGTCGGTACAGTCACACGCAGATTGAGCCGGTTCAAGGCCTCACACAAGTGATGTCCGACAAAACCTGAGCCACCGAGGACGAGTATTTTTTTCATGAAACCTTCAACTGAACAAGTGGAGTTTGAAAAGAAAATGCGAGTCCTACTTTGATGGCTCGCGAGTTCACTTGATTCAACTTGTCGCAGTGTACTGCACCTCGCGCTTCTGTGCCATGTGTTCATTCATCTGAGCTATCAAGTCGGCCAATTGATCAGGTTTTCAAGCAGGCACATCGATCGTCATGCTTGTACCAAGCGGTTGCAGATCAACTTGTTGCCTCGCACTGAGTTGATGTTGGTCAAGGAGTGCTTGGGGCATGGTCAAGACAAAAGTGTCGCCAACTTTTTTAATTTTTGAAGCACAAGACACCTATCTACTTTGTGATCCGATTTTAATGGAGCGCCTTTCTTTTAGAGCAAAATCTGCAACACAAAAAAAGAAACTCAAGGTTTTAAGCCTTGAGTTTCTTGATCGGTCATCAGATAAACCAAGGAGACAAGCTCCTTGGTCTGTTCTTCTAAAACAACTCCGGGATTACATGCCCATGTCGCCCATGCCACCCATGCCGCCCATACCACCGCCAGGCATGCTAGGTGCATCGTCTTTAGGTGTTTCAGCAATCATGCACTCTGTGGTCAACATCAAAGAGGCAACCGACGCTGCGTTTTGCAAAGCAGTGCGGGTCACTTTGGTGGGATCCAAAATACCCATTTCAATCATGTCGCCATAGGTGTCATTGGCTGCGTTAAAGCCGTAGTTGCCTTTGCCGGCCAAAACCGCATTGACCACCACGCTTGGCTCGCCGCCTGCGTTGTAGACGATTTCTCGCAAGGGTGACTCGACCGCTTTCAAAACCAATTTGATACCGGCTTCTTGGTCAGCGTTGTCACCTTTGATGACGCCAGCAGATTGACGTGCACGAAGAAGTGCAACACCACCACCGGCCACGATACCCTCTTCAACGGCTGCACGGGTTGCGTGCAAGGCGTCTTCTACGCGGGCTTTCTTTTCTTTCATTTCCACTTCAGTGGCTGCACCGACCTTGATCACTGCAACGCCGCCGGCCAATTTGGCCACGCGCTCTTGGAGTTTTTCACGGTCGTAGTCGCTTGTCGCTTCTTCGATTTGGATGCGAACTTGTTTCACACGTGCTTCGATGTCAGCAGAGGCACCAGATCCATCGATGATGGTGGTGTTTTCTTTGCCCACTTCAACGCGTGCAGCTTGTCCGAGGTCTGCCAAGGTCACTTTTTCAAGCGTGAGGCCAACCTCTTCAGCGATCACTTTGCCGCCGGTCAAAATGGCGATGTCTTCAAGCATCGCTTTGCGACGATCTCCAAAGCCAGGAGCTTTCACAGCCACCACTTTTAGGATGCCACGGATGGTGTTGACCACCAAAGTTGCAAGCGCTTCGCCTTCAACTTCTTCGGCAATGATCAACAGCGGACGACCGGCTTTGGCCACTTGCTCCAAGGTGGGCAGGAGGTCACGGATGTTGGAGATTTTCTTGTCGAACAAGAGAACGAAGGGGTTCTCAAGAAGAGCGACTTGTTTGTCAGGGTTGTTGATGAAGTAAGGTGAGAGGTAGCCACGGTCAAATTGCATACCTTCAACCACGTCCAACTCGTTGTTCAAAGACTTGCCGTCTTCAACCGTGATGACACCCTCTTTGCCGACTTTGTCCATGGCGTTGGCGATGATTTCACCAATGCTGTGGTCGCTGTTGGCAGAGATAGAACCGACTTGTGCGATTTCTTTGGAAGTGGTGGTCGCCTTGGTGGCTTTTTTCAACTCTTCAACCAAAGCTGTGACGGCCTTGTCGATGCCGCGCTTTAAATCCATGGGATTCATGCCAGCGGCCACATACTTCATGCCTTCGCGAACGATGGCTTGAGCCAGCACAGTCGCAGTGGTGGTGCCGTCGCCAGCGTTATCGCTGGTTTTAGAGGCTACTTCCTTGACCATTTGAGCGCCCATGTTTTGGAGCTTGTCTTTGAGTTCAATCTCTTTGGCCACCGATACACCGTCTTTGGTGACCGTTGGTGCGCCAAAGGATCTCTCAAGCACCACATTGCGACCTTTGGGGCCGAGTGTGACTTTAACTGCGTTGGCGAGGATGTTGACACCCTCAACCATGCGTGCGCGGGCTTCGCCGCCGAAAATTACGTCTTTTGCTGCCATTTGAATAGCTCCTTCAATGCTTATTTAAAAATTACTTCTCAACCACTGCGAAGAGGTCTTCTTCTTTCATGACGAGCAACTCTTCGCCGTCAACTTTGACGGTTTGGCCACTGTATTTGCCAAACAAGACTTTGTCGCCCACTTTGACGCCAACAGCGACCAAATCGCCTTTGTCGTTTTTCTTGCCTGGACCCACGGCCAAAATCTCGCCTTGGTCAGGCTTCTCAGCGGCGTTGTCAGGAATGACAATGCCAGAGGCCGTCTTTGTTTCTTGCTCTAAACGCTTGACGATCACGCGATCGTGCAGAGGACGTAGTTTCATTGCATCTCCAAAAGAATACGAAAGGGTTAAAAATGTCAGATAAACATTTGTTTATCGACGATTCCATCGCTAAATGTTGCCAAAATATTGTTAGCACTCACTTTAGTCGAGTGCTAATTATAGGGGCTTAAATTTAAATTTCAAGGGGCCAATTCATAAAAGTTTGATGCAATGAGAAATTATTTGGCGCCGTGTTTCAAAGAAAACCCGCTCGATATCAACAGCCATGTAGATGTTTGCACCATCCAATCGAGGTCAATGATGAAATTCGTTTCTATTTATATTAAAATTAATTGACATTATTATATCAATTAATTAAAATAATCGTAGTCTAAAGAGAATCTAGATGACAATTGATGGACCACTTAATTTTTTGCTTCCTGAGGACTTGGCCAGCAAAATGGGCAAGAGAGCGCAAGCACGTCGATTGGCCGCCAACCTCAGCAGAAAAACATTGTCTCTGCGCTCGGGTGTGCCGGTCTCTACCCTGCGCAAATTTGAAACTTCGGGCAAGATTGGCTTACTAGCGCTCTTGCAGTTGGCCGAAGCATTGGACTGTTTGGACGAGTTTGGACAGATGTTTGCCCCAAGGGTGTTGACAAGCATAGAGGATTTTGTAGCCCCTGTGCGTCAAAGGGGCAGTCAATGATCACGCAACTGCGTGTCATGCATCAAGAGCTTTGTGTGGGACGCTTGGTTCAAAACAGTCTTGGCCAAATCTTGTTTCAGTATGAGCCATCTTGGCTCAAGGGCGGTTTTAATTTGGCGCCAGCATCGATGCCCTTTGATGCCCTTGCGCATCCAGCCGCTCGAACCATTTTTGACAATTTACATGGCGTGTTCAACGATTCTTTGCCAGACGGCTGGGGCCTTTTATTGATGGACAGGGTTTTAAAGCAACATAAAAATCTTGATCGAGCTCACATCACGCCACTCGACAGATTGGCCTATCTTGGACGCCGTTGCATGGGTGCTTTGGCGTATGAGCCAGAGCTTTTACCCCATCATGACCGGCTAGCGTTTGAATTGGCGGATATTGCAAAACAGTCGATGAGCGTTCTGAGTGGTGAAACCGACCAAGTCTTGGAGTCGCTCAGAATCAACGCAGGCTCTCCTGGTGGAGCACGTCCAAAAGCAACCGTTGCTTTTTCTGCAGACATGCAAGTTTGTCAGTCGAGTTTTATCGACTTGCCTGAGCATTTTAGCCATTGGATCGTCAAGTTCAGAGACGATAAGGCCTTGGGTGGTGAGCCCATCGATTCAGGTCGCATGGAAATGGCCTACGCTCAAATGGCCAGACAAGCAGGCATTGAGATGCCAAGGACGCGTTTGATTGAATTGAGCGTCAAGCATCAAAAAGAGGCTTACTTTGCCGTTCAACGCTTTGATCGAAGGGGCTGTCAAAAGATGCATACCCTTTCCTTGTCGGGTTTCGCCTACGCAAGTCATCGTCTGCCGTCCTTGGACTATGGCGCAGCGGTGTTGCCTGCAACAAAAAAACTGACCAAATCAAACATAGAAGTTGAGCGAGCCTTTCGTTTGATGGTGTTCAATGTTTTGGCACACAACAAAGACGATCATTCAAAGAATTTTGCGTACTTGATGGATCCATTGAACTTCACATGGAAACTCTCACCTGCCTTTGATTTGACCTTCAACCATGGCATGAGCGGGCAACACGCCACATCCATCAATGGGGCGGGGAACCCGGTCTTTGAAGACATCAAGCAAGTGGCCCAGAGTTCAAGAATTTCAAATTGGCGCTCGATCCTTGAAGAGGTCAGGGACGGTGTAGCGAGTTGGTCAAAGTTGGCAAGTCAATACGATGTGGGGGCAAGCAAAATTGAGGAAATTGCCCGCGCGCTCAAAGCTGTCGATCAAGCCTGTGCGCCTTGACAGCTTGGATGGCTTTGATCACCCAACATGGAAGGGATTTTTTTAAAGAAGAACGTGAAACCCGGGCTCTGGTGTTGACAGTGATCGACGAAAACTTTGACGGTCTTCGATCACGTGATAACCCAAAGCTAGCCTGAGCCAAGCATGGATCAAACCCAAAAAAAGGCGTGAAACCTAGGTGTGTTCACGCCTCAAAGCCTCCGATCAACAGATCGCACTCAAATGTCAAAGACCTGCTGCGTCCTTTAAGAGGGCCGCTTTGTCAGTTCGCTCCCATGTGAAATCGGGCTCTTCGCGACCAAAGTGACCGTAGGCTGCCGTCTTTTGGTAAATGGGGCGCAAAAGATCCAACATCTGGATGATGCCTTTGGGGCGCAAATCAAAGTGTTCAGACACCAAAGCGGCTATTTTTTCATCACTCACCACCCCTGTGCCCATGGTGTTGACCGTGATGTTCATGGGCTTGGCCACCCCAATGGCGTAGGCCACTTGGATTTGGCACTGCTTGGCCAAGCCAGCGGCCACAATGTTTTTGGCCACGTAGCGAGCCGCATAGGCCGCTGAGCGGTCGACCTTGGTGGGATCTTTTCCTGAGAAGGCGCCACCACCGTGGGGACATGCACCACCGTAGGTGTCGACAATGATCTTGCGACCCGTTAAACCACAGTCTCCTTGGGGGCCACCGACCACAAAGCGGCCTGTGGGGTTGACCAAGTAACGGGTGTCTTTGAGCCACTCTTTGGGCAGCATGGGTTTGATGATTTCTTCAACCACGGCTTCAACAAAGGAGGCCTTCATTTTGGAGCCATCGCTTTGCTCAGGGCTGTGTTGGGTGGAGAGCACCACCGTGTCAATGCTGTGGGGTTGACCATTGACATAGCGCATGGTCACTTGGCTCTTCGCATCCGGGCGCAAGAAGGGCAGGCGACCGTCTTTTCTCAAATGTGCTTGACGCTCCACCAAGCGGTGTGCGTAGTAAATGGGAGCAGGCATGAGTTCAGGCGTTTCTGAGCAGGCGTAGCCAAACATCAAACCTTGGTCTCCAGCGCCGGTATTCAAATGGTCATCTGAGGCATGGTCCACACCCTGAGCGATGTCATTGCTTTGCTTGTCATAGCAGACCATGACGGCGCAGCCCTTGTAGTCGATGCCGTACTCGGTGTTGTCGTACCCGATGCGCTTGATGGTGTCCCGAGCAACTTGGATGTAGTCAACGTTCGCGTTGGTGGTGATTTCTCCTGCGAGCACCACCAAGCCAGTGTTGGTCAAGGTTTCAGCAGCGACACGGCTTTTGGGATCTTGGGTAAAAATCGCGTCCAAAATGGCGTCCGAGATCTGGTCGGCCACTTTGTCGGGATGTCCTTCTGAGACGGATTCTGAGGTAAAGAGATAGTCTTGTGACATGTTTGAGTCCTTTAAAAGGTTGATACGTGAATCAAAGGCGCGTTGCCTACTCTGTCCTACAGTTTTGGCGAACGCTTTAGCAGATGAAGGGAGTCTTGGGAACACGTCAATGCTCAACCTCAACCCCATCCAAGACCACCGTTGTGTTTTTACAAGCTAAAAACAAAGTCGATGTTCCGATGTCGCCCTGCAAGTTGCTTCATTAACTCAGCGACATGGTTAGTATTGTAAACAAAAAAGAAGTGGATTTTGACGCGCATCAGCATGCTTTTGGGTGGACCACTCATTTAGGAGGCTATGGCAAGGGGCTTGAAGCGCACTAAAATAAGGGGTATGGGTCAAATTCAAGAGCTTGTTGCCGGTGTGTCTCTTTTTGCCCTTGGGTTCAGGAGTAGAGAAGACGCTACCCAAGCTTTCAACTGATCAACGCAGCTCAACAAATGAGCAAATCACATCAGCAGATCACATCAGCAAATTAAATTAGCAAATTAAATTAGCACACGACGTCAGCACATCAACTCACATCAAGATCGGTCACCTCGCCTTGCTCACCTTGTTTCAAATTTTGGCAAAAATACCTCTGAGCTGGATGCAAAGCTTGGGGAAAGTTGCTGGGCTCTTGGTTTGGCTCTTGTCGCCGAGTTACCGCAGGCAGTTCAATCGCAACGCTGACTTGGCTCAACTCAGCACAAGAAGCAGGTGGCTAGCGCTCATGAACACGGGGGCCATGGTGACGGAGTTGCCCTGGGTCTGGTGCAGACCTCTTCACCAAGACATTTTGAAGCACGTCGATTGGGTGGGCGAGGAGCACCTTCACAAGGCTTTTGAGGCGGGCAAAGGGGTGATTGTTTTGTCGCCCCATTTGGGATGCTGGGAGATCGGCGCGCAAATTTTGGCGGCTCGCTTTGGACCTCTAAAGGGCCCTGTGGTGGCATTGTACCGTC
>Ga0136641_1000524_pt1 | contig 16659 bp, 20 predicted proteins | sample EliLak1302023Y_FD_115312 | JGI IMG/M metagenome (GOLD analysis project Ga0136641, IMG submission 115312) | Freshwater microbial communities from Elizabeth Lake, Yosemite National Park, California, USA - 13020-23Y | ecosystem: Environmental > Aquatic > Freshwater > Lake ...
AGCGGTCTACAGTCAATTATTGAGCTGCATTCGATTATTGCTATCAAGGGCAGTGCGAAGATCAATTTATTTGATGTCGTTCCAGTAATTACCAAGCACAAACTCTTTAAACGTGACCGCGGGCTTTGCGCCTATTGCGGAGATGCCATTCATGAAAATCAGGCTGAGGCTGAGCATATAGTTCCTAATAGCCGTGGGGGGAAGTATTCCTGGATGAATCTGGTCATTTCTTGTCGACCATGCAATCAACGCAAAGGAAATCGCACCCCTGAACAAGCTGGAATGGGTTTGTTGTACACACCTTATTTGCCAAGTCTTTATGAGGACATGATCTTAAAAGGGCGCAACATACTTGCTGACCAAATGGATTTCCTGGCAGCAAATCTCCCTAAGAACAGCCGTTTACTAGATTTAAGTCTTTAAGTTGCTTTAAGCCTTAGGTTGTTTGACTACAATAATATCTTATTTGACATAATAATGATTATACGCAGATAAGACAAATCACGATTTCGGTGGAATAGCCTTCGGATCCCTGGCATATGGCTGTTTATAGAGCTTTAGCCATCGAGCTCTTAAGCCATCTCCTATCCAAGGCTTGTCGTAGATATCAGCGATATCAATGGCACTCAGACCCAATGAATTGCGTAACTGGAGATCAGCGCCTTTATCCAGCAAAAGTTTTACTAGACGCTCATTGCCAGATTGAACCGCCATCATTAAAGGCGTTGTGTTGTTTAGGCTCCTGGAGTCAACTTGAGCGCCTTGTGCCAGCAAGAATTCCGCAACGGATAGTTGGCCCTTGGCGCAGGCGTAATGCAGCGGTGTCCACGCAATATGGTCGATGGAAGCTTTGTTTCTGAGCACTAAAGTCTGAACTAGCGGCAGATTGCCCTGAATCGAGGCAATCATCAATGGGGTTTCACCATTCTTATTGGATAAATCCACATCAATTTTCCTGTCATTCAGAAGCACATCAATCACTTGCTTAGAGTCATCCTTAATGGCCAAAATAAGCATGGGATTCCCATAAGAATCCACCGTATTGGGGCTAACGCCCTTAGAAAGCAGGGATTTAACCTCAGAAACATTGTCAAATTTGGCTGCCTTTGAAAAATCAGTGACCTGATCTGGTGTTTGGGCTAAAACAGAGAGGCTTGCAATACTGAATATCGTGATAGCCAAAGAATATTTATTAAACTGACTTATCATGAAAACTTCTTATCTATCTGAAAACATTGATAAAAATTATCACTTGTCTGCTTTGCGAGCGTCTCAATAGAGACGCCCTTCAGATTTGCAATAAATTCACCAACTTTCGCAACCCAAGCTGGCTCATTAATCTTCCCGCGATACGGGATGGGCGCTAAATACGGTGAATCTGTCTCAATTAACATTCGCTCCAAGGGCACAGCTCTACAGGTCTCCTGCAGATCTATAGCACTTTTGAAGGTAACAATTCCAGAAAAAGAGATATAAAAACCCAGATTCATAGCCTCTTTAGCGACGGTTAGGCTTTCAGTAAAGCAATGCATCACCCCGCCAATCTGGTCTGCGCCCTCTTCTTTCAGAATCCTGATGGTGTCTTCTGAGGCCGAGCGAGTATGAATAATCAAGGGTTTTTGTGAGGCGATTGCTGCCCGAATATGGATTCTGAAGCGCTCTCGTTGCCATTCCATGGACTCGTAGGAACGCTCACCCATCCGGTAGTAATCAAGCCCAGTTTCACCGATGGCAATGATCTTTGGGTGCTTTAAAGCCGTCTCTACCAAAAAATCGAAGCTCGGTTCAGGGGTATCTTCATAGTCTGGGTGCACGCCGACCGATGCATACAAATGAGGATGGTCTTCTGCAAGTTTTAAAACATTAGGAAAGTCTGGCAAATCAACCGATACGCACAATGCATTGCTGACTTTAGCCGCTTCCATATTTGCAAGAACTTCAGGCAAGCGTGACTGAAATTCTGGGAAATCGAGGTGGCAGTGAGAGTCAATAAACATCACTTCGTATTTTAGACTGCCTCTGGCTAAATCATTTTTCAAAGACCTGTTGATATTGCGAAAGCAAGGCTTCTAGCTGTACACGGTTTGCCAAGGGGTGATTTTCATGGCGTCGAGCATGAACCAGGGATTTCCAAAATTGATGTAATTTGGCAATCTGTACGGTTTTACACAGACCTTGGAGCGTAGCAAGATGTTTTGGGTAGTAGCGTGGTGGGCCGCCCTGAGCGACTGACTGAAGATCTGAGACCCAGCGTTGCATGGCAGCTAATAGATAGCTGTATTGGGCCTTATGCGTTTTTTCAGCGACATCCAGCCAATTAATGCGAATCCCCTGAGACATTGATTGAAGAAGTAGGCGTGCAGCCTGAATCGAAATCGTTAGCTCATCTTTATCATCTTGCTGGTGTCTTGCAAGCAATGACTCTAAAACTGAATACGGTGCACCACCCTGCTCATCGTAGATCGTTTCAATATCGCCTGCAGCAACTTTGATGCCGCTGGTTTTAGTTAGTTGTGAGCGCAACCAGGTCAGGCCGATTTCACGATCAGGGCGTGGCGCAGTCAGCAAACGACAGCGTGAGCGTATTGTGGGTAAAACACGATCGACCCGATCCGCTAGCAAAATAAAAATGGTATTTGCTGGAGGCTCCTCTAATGACTTTAATAAGGTATTGGCAGAATCTGATCGAAGCATCTCTAAGGGGTAAATAAAAATCACCCGATTGCCACCCCGGTGAGATCCAATTGAAAGACTCTCAATCGCACTCCGAGTTTCTTCAATCGAGATATTTTTCTTTTCTTTTTTATCGCTAGGCTCACCATCATCATCGCGCGCAGCTTTACCTTTTTTCGGCGCTTCATCGCTCTCATAGTCGGCATGGGGCAACAACTTGCGATGGGTCTCTGGCACCAAAGCAATAAAGTCAGGGTGGTTACCAGTATTGAACCAGTGGCAGGCCTCGCACTGATTGCAAGGACGTGAAGAGATTTGCGCACTTTCACATAAGAGGGATTGAGCTAGTTCAAGTGCAAAGGAAAACTTTCCAATACCAGATTGACCGTGCAATAAAATAGCATTGGGTAAATTTGCAAAATCTATGCCATCCCAAAGTGGCTGTAACCATGGTGCTACCTGTTTTTGCTTTGCCAGCATTAATTCGCTCATCTAGATCTTGATTGCTAGATTCTTCAAACCACTCCAAATTACTTCTGGGGTTTGAGTAGCGTCAACTAAATGGAAGCGATTCGGATCCTCTTTAGCGCGTCGCAGATATTCTTGGCGAACCTTTTCAAAGAAATCTAAGTCCATTTTTTCAAATTTATCTGGTGCCCTGACTTTTGATCTACGGGATTCTGCAACTTGACCAGGTAAGTCAAATAAGATGGTGAGGTTTGGTTGTAGCAACAATCCATCGGGGCGCCCTTGAACCCAATGCTCAAGCTCATTGAGCTTGTCTAGGCTTAGGCCTCGCCCTCCTCCTTGATAAGCAAAGCTGGCATCTGTAAATCGATCAGAAATCACAATCTTTCCGGCTTTTAAAGCAGGCTCGATGACTTGGGCGATATGTTCGCGACGAGCAGCAAACATTAATAATGCTTCTGTCTCTAAGTTCATGGGGGCATCCAAGAGCAAGGCTCTGAGTTGCTCGCCCAAGGGCGTTCCTCCTGGTTCACGGGTCATCACCACCTCATGATTGGGGTGGCGCTCTTGCATGAGCTTTTGGAAAGATTCGATATGTGTACTTTTGCCAGCACCATCGATTCCTTCAAAGCTGATGAAATATCCTGGATACATTGATGTCATCGCTATTATTTTGTATTGATCTTGCGTTGGTATTGATCCACTGCCGCCTCGTGATCTTTGAGATTACGAGAAAAGTGACTCGTGCCATCGCCTTTAGCAACAAAATAAATGGCATTGCTCTTTGCAGGATGAATGGCGGCTTGCATAGATTCTTTACTGGGCATTGCTATCGGTGTGGGCGGTAATCCTTTGCGCATATAGGTATTGTAGGCACTGTCTTTACGAAGATCAGCTTTGCGCAAATTTCCATCAAATTTAGGGCCAATGCCATAGATTACGGTGGGGTCGGTTTGGAGTAGCATGCCCTTATTGAGCCGGTTCGTAAAGACTGCAGCAACCAGACCCCTATCGCTAGACCGCCCGGTCTCTTTCTCAACGATAGAAGCCAAAATCAGGAGCTCATAAGAGGTTTTTAAAGGAGAATCCGCTTCTTTTTGAGACCATATCTGCGCTAACTGCTTTTGCATCGCTTGTGAGGCTTTGCGATAGATATTCATGTCGGGCTCATCAGGATCAAAGACATAAGTGTCCGGCAGAAAGATTCCCTCATCCCCTGGGTAATTTAAATTAAGACTCTGCAAAAGTTCCTTTGAGCTCATGCCTTTTGTTTGGTGTATCAAGGCTGGATGAGCATCAATCAGTGCACGTAATTGCCAAATGGTCATGCCAGGGATGATCGCAATACTCTCTCTAACCCTATCCCCCCGTGCAATCTGCAAGATGATGCTGCCCAGACTGGCTCGTGTTGGAAAAAGATAGGTTCCAGGTTTGAGCTTTGATCCCACAAATAGAACTCTTGCAGCGATCTGAAAAGGGACTGAGGCTATTGATAGACCCTGACCTTGTAATTGTTCAGCGATGCTTGTTAGGCCAGATTGAGGTTTTATTTTGACCTTGTAGATGCCTGGATCATTGGTGTTGGAGCTTGATGGCACCACTGGCCATAAAAAGATTGCGCCACAACTAATCACTAGGGTGGCAATGAGTCCATATACCCAAGCTCTCAAATTGGAGTTACTGGGTTTTTTCTTGGAAAAAAGACTGCTTCCCTGAATTTTTCTTCTCATGAGGCTATGATAAAAGGGTCATGAACAATACTAGTCAAAATACGCAAGTTACAGTGCTTGCGCCCTCTTCTTCCCTCTGTCAATTACCTGATTGGGGATTAATCTTCGTGGAGGGTGCGGATGCTGCGAGCTTTTTACAGTCTCAATTGAGTAATTCTGTTCTCAGTCTAAAACGGACTTTTGCCCCGCAGCTTGCTCAATCCAATGACTCAGTCAGGTTGGTAGGCTACTGCAGTCCCAAGGGGCGTTTGATGGCCAGTGCTTGGCTTGCCCTCTTTCCTATGAGCGCTGACGCAGAAGACCGCTTCGCCTTATTTATATCAAAAGATATTGCTGCGGCTTTTGCAAAGCGTTTATCGATGTTTGTATTGCGCTCGAAAGTAAAAGTAACAGATGCTTCTTCTAATTGGATGGTATCTGGCTTTTGTGGCTCTGATGTAGATTTACAAATGCTCAAAGCGAAAGATGAGCAACTTAATCTGCGCCTACCTGATGTGCTACTAAATCAGCAAAGCTACGCTCGGGTTTTGCTAGCCCAGCCTCTTGCTCAGCAAGAACAAGATACCAGCACTGATGATGCCATCTGGAACTATCTTGAAGTGATGAGCGCTATTCCTAGAATCGTTTTGGCAACGCAAGAACAATTTGTTCCGCAAATGATTAACTTCGAATCAGTATCTGGGGTAGATTTCAAAAAAGGTTGCTATCCAGGTCAAGAAATCGTTGCCCGCAGTCAATATCGCGGTGCTATTAAGCGGCGGTTACAATTAGCGCATACCAGCCTAGAGCAATTGAATGGTCAATCTATCGCCCCTGGTACCGAGCTTTTTCATATTCGCGACCCTGAACAACCAGCTGGTATGGTAGTTTTATCCTCTCCTAACCCCCTTCAGCCACAAAGAATCGACCTTCAGGTGGAGTGCAAGCTAGAAGCGCTCGATATTGGGGAAATCCATCTGGGAAGTGTTCATGGACCTGTGTTAAAAATAGATTCATTACCTTATTTATTGATCGATATCTAGACATTTCAAGCTAATAAATATGTGCCTCATCCTCTTCGCCTGGAAATCACATCCTGACTACCCTCTCGTGGTTGCGGCCAATCGTGATGAGTTTTATGAGCGCGATACCGAGGGTATTGCATGGTGGCCAGAGCACCCCGAAGTATTGGCTGGCAGAGATCGTGCCGATGTTTTAGGTAGCCCAGGCACTTGGCTTGGCTTTACGAAGGATGGCAAGTTTGCGGCATTAACAAACGTGAGAGCGCCTAGCGAAAAGAATCCAGACTCTAGAACTCGTGGTGAGTTGTCATTGAAGTATCTTGCTGGCAAAGACCGTCCTGCGAATTTCATAGCAGAACATGCGAAAACTTTTCAACATTACAACGGCTTTAATTTATTGATGGCCGACTTAAGTGATCCTGAGAATGCAGAAATGCATTGGGTGAGCAATCGCATGATGATGGGTCAAAATATTCGGCCCCGCAAAGTCTTTCCACATCAACCGCTAACGGCTGGTGTTTATGGGCTATCAAATGCCATGCTCGATACACCGTGGCCAAAGGTGAATCACCGTATAGCAGCATTTGCACAGACATTGGCCATGGATAGTGGCCAGTTAAAAAATGCTGACCAGTACTTAAAATTACTAGCGGATACCCATTACGCTAGTGACCATGAATTACCGAATACTGGAGTGAGTCGTGAATGGGAAAAAGCGCTCTCTCCTGCTTTTATCAAAACCTCTTCCTATGGGACCCGTTCAAGCACCATCCTGCGAGTGCGCAAAGATGGTCAATTTGAAATGGTCGAGCGCCGTTTTGATGCAACTGGTGCAGTTGGGCATGACGTGGTTACCGGTGCGCTGGGCGTTGTCCCCGGCTCAAATCTCTCGGTCTAGTCATTAATACCTAATCGTTGGTTTCGCCACGCAGGTCGTCATTGACAACGCGATCACCATCATCATTGCGCGTTGCTAGACGTTTCAGGTATTTAAATGTTCCTGTAGCCATGCAGCACACTTCACCTTGATCGTTGTAAAGCTTTGCCTCACAGAAAGCCATGGTTGCTGTTCTGCGTACGGTATCTGCCTTCACGCGAAGCACACCATTCGCTGCCTGCATGAAATTATTTTTTAGTTCAATCGTTGCAACGCTTCTATCACTAGGATCGCCTGATCTTGCAGCTACTGCCATTGCGACATCCATTAAAGTTAGAAGAACCCCGCCATGAGCAACCGCCCAAGTATTGGTATGCTCCGGCTTTAAAGCTAGGAGAATTTCCCCTTTACCCATCTCGGCGCTTAAACAGCGAACACCAAGTAGCTTCAAAAAAGGAACATTTAATTCTTCCCCTAAATTGGCTAGTTGAGTCTGAGGATTAATCTGTACATGTTTATTCATAAAGCTATTTTAGGGGCTCGCGCACCATTTTGGAAATCCCCCTAGAATAGGCCTTATGGCCTTCACTTTATGCGGCGATGACGCTATTCACCAGACGCATCCCACCCCGATCCCCAATCCCTATTGGGTGTCTTTTTCATCTTCTGCAGCACAATTAGTTCATCTGCCCCTGAATGAGGATGGCTTGCCTTTAGATGATTCCTGGTTAGATGTATTGGCTGGTAATACACTTTCTACGAATTCAGAAACCTTTTCAAATCCACTGGCAACGGTGTACAGCGGTCATCAATTTGGAGTCTGGGCTGGGCAATTAGGTGACGGTCGAGCCATATTATTAGGTGATATTGCCGACCAAGAACTACAACTCAAAGGTGCTGGCAAAACGCGTTATTCACGCATGGGTGATGGCAGAGCAGTCTTGCGTTCATCGATACGTGAATTTCTCTGTAGCGAAGCCATGCATGCATTGGGTATACCAACCAGCAGAGCTCTCTCGGTAGTAGGTTCTGATTTGCCGGTTCGTCGTGAAATTAGTGAAACCGCTGCGGTATGTGCCCGCTTAGCCCCCAGTTTTATCCGTATCGGCCACTTCGAGCACTTTGCGTCGCTGGGCAATATCGACCGCCTGAATGAGCTATCTGCTCTATTGATGGAGCAACACTATCCAGCAGCCCTTCAAAGCAATAAGCCTCATTTAGAGCTCTTCAAGCTCATTTGCGAGCGCAATGCCAAGTTAGTTGCACAGTGGCAAGCCGTAGGTTTTTGTCATGGGGTATTAAATAGCGACAACATTAGTGCATTAGGGCTCACGATTGACTATGGCCCTTTTGGCTTCTTGGACCAGATGCAAATAGACCATATTTGCAATCACAGTGATGAAGCTGGACGCTATGCATACCACCGTCAACCACAAATCATGCATTGGAATATGGCATGTCTTGCTAGCGCCTTCATTCCGTTGTTGTCACAAAAACATCCTGAAGAAGAAGCTCAGACTCTCTTAACAGAAGCCTTAAGCCAGTTCCCAGTCATTTACGGTCAGGCATGGCAAACTCTATTTAGGCAAAAGCTTGGCTTATTCACTAGCCAAGATGGCGACATCGAATTGATTGAAAGACTCTTGCAAGCAATGCATGATTCCAGAGTAGATTTTACAAACCTGTTTCGCGGCCTGTCTTCAATACAGATCTCACAGCCTGTTGAAAATATTTCATTAAGAGATCAATTCATCGATCGTCAATTGATTGATCTGTGGTTAAGTGATTATCTAGAGCGTTTGAAAGCAGAATCAAGTGATGATTCTGAGCGAAAGCAGAGCATGAATTCTGTGAATCCCAAATACATCCTACGCAATCATCTAGCGCAGATCGCAATTGAGAAAGCCCAGCAAAAAGACTTTTCTGAAATTGCCACTCTCTTGAAAATTCTTGAGAAACCTTTTGCAGAGCAGTCTGAGTATCAGTCCTATACGTATCCCCCATCTGAAGACCTAGAGTCTGTTGAGGTAAGCTGTTCATCGTAAATCCATTAAATTGACTTACTAATACCGTCCTATGAAAAAAACAGACCAAGAATATAAAGCATCGTTGAGTGATATTGAATATCGCGTAAGCAGAGAGGCTGCAACAGAGCGGCCTTTTTCAGGAAAATATTGGGATCATTGGGATAAAGGGCGCTATACCTGCGTATGCTGTGGCACCCCACTCTTTTTATCGGATACGAAATTTGATGCTGGCTGTGGTTGGCCGAGCTATAACCAACCCGAACAAGAAGCATCAATCAAGGAAATTAAAGATACAAGTCATGGAATGATTCGCACAGAAGTGTGCTGCTCCCATTGTGATGCCCACCTTGGCCATGTCTTTGATGATGGCCCTCAGCCTACAGGATTGCGTTATTGCATTAATTCTGCCTCGCTGAATTTTGAGCCTAGTGAGAACGCAAAGCCAAATGGCAAGGCTTAATTCAGCCTAATGTAAATAGCGGGATAATCCCCATATGAAATTTTTATTCGACCTCTTCCCCATCATCCTCTTCTTTATCGCCTTCAAGTTTGGTGATATCTACACCGCAACTATTGTTGCGATGGTTGCAACCATTGGGCAAATCCTTTGGGTTTACTATCGGCACCGCAAGATTGATGCCATGCAGTGGATCAGCTTAGTCATGATTTTGGTTTTCGGAAGTCTCACGATCTTTTTACATGACAAAACCTTTATCCAGCTAAAGCCAACGGCTCTGTACTGGCTGTTTTCAGGCGCACTATTCATTAGCGCTCAATTTTTTAATAAGAATTGGATCCAAGTCCTGATGGGCAAGCAAGTTAGCCTAAAGCCAGAGAGCTCAAGTTCTGTTTGGCATCGTTTGAATCTGGCATGGGCTGCGTTCTTTTTCTTGATGGGTATTCTCAATCTTTATGTTGCCTTCGAATATTCTGAAGAGACTTGGGTGAACTTCAAGCTATTTGGAAGCACCGGCTTGCTAGTGGTTTTTGTCATCATTCAGGGTGTATGGTTGACACGTCATATGGAGCACCCAAGCCAATGAGCATCAACCAAGCGCGCATTACTCTATTCGAGCAAGATCTTCGTAAAGCTTTTGCTATTCAACACCTGACTATAGAAGATGAAAGCCATCTACATGCTGGCCATGCTGGCGCAGCTAGTGGTGGTGGTCATTTCAAGCTCACCATTATTGCCCCGGAATTTACGGGCTTGAATCTAGTGGCCCGTCATCGTGCTATCTATGCCGCATTAAATAACCATATTCCAGAGGAAATACACGCCCTATCGATCTCAGCGCTTACGCCTGAAGAGTCCCAGGCTTGATACTTTGGATCGATTTAAACTAAACAGCATCCTTCAATCACCATTCATTATCCAAATACTATGTTGAATTTTCGTCAAATTGCGGTCGTCAGCCTTCTCGCCCCTACCCTACTCTCTGTAAACGTATTTGCTCAGAATGCCGTCATTGTGAATGGCAAAGCCATTCCAAAGGCCCAATTAGATAAGTTAGTACAAAAGTCTGGTCAAGCAGATAACCCACAAGTGCGTGATCAGGCCCGTGAAATGCTGGTGACCCGTGAGTTGATTCTGCAAGAAGCAAATAATCGAGGCGTGATTCAAAAAGAATCTGTACGTGACCAATTGGAACAGTCACGCATTAGTATTTTAGTAGCCGCAGTGTTTGAAGACTATTTAGAAAAAGAAGGTGTTGCTGATGCAGATCTCAAAGCTGCTTATGAAACAGTCAAAAATCAATATACCGGCAAGGAATATCATGTTGAGCACATCCTTGTCGAAAAAGAATCTGATGCAAAAGCCATCATCACTCAGTTAAAGTCTGGCGCTAACTTTGAGGGTATCGCCAAAGCCAAATCAAAAGATCCTGGTTCTGCGAAAAACGGGGGTGACTTAGGATGGGTATCTGATCAATCTTTAGTTCCTGAGTTCTCAAAGGCGATGGTCCAATTGAAAAATGGTCAAATTACTGATAAGCCCGTCAAAACCCAATTTGGATACCACATCATCAAGATGGTGGATACACGCGATGTCAAGGCGCCAAGTTTTGATGAAATGAAAGATCAGTTAAAACAAATGATCATGGCTGATCAAAACTGGCAAAAAGCAAGGTTCACTGAAATGATGCAAAAGTTACGTGCCAAAGCCAAAATTCAGTAAACATAGATAGTGTTTAACTATTCTCAAGATGGCGAGGGCGCAGTTTTTGAATCGCCATCCCTGCTAGTCCACAGGCAAACGCTGACATCACAAAGACGTCGCGTGGTTGAGACAAATCCCATATCCAACCAGCGCATAGGCCACCTAGAGTTCCCCCTAGACCATACGATACAGTTGCCATAAGTGCCTGACCACGTGCTTGCAGCGGTCCTGTAAACCAACGTTGTAGTAGTTTAGTAGCTGCGCTGTGATGCGCAGCAAAGGTTCCAGCATGCAGGACTTGGGCAAAGATCAGCACCGATGTGATCGGAAGAAAAGCAATCAAAATAAAGCGCACTACCCCCACCCCAAACGCTGCCTGTAATACAACTTCAGGATCCAAGCGACTTAATACTTTGCTCTGAAAGTAAAAGAAGATTACTTCTGCAGCCACGCCTAATGCCCAAAACAAGCCAATTTGGAATTTGTTGTAACCCAAGTCCGCAAGATACAGTGAGTAAAAAACATATAAAGCGGCATGGGCAAAGACCATAAAAAAGCCTGAGAGCAGAAACCAACGCACATCAGGATTGAGGAGGACTACCAAGAACTCCCCCTTTACCATCTTGTGTCGCTGAATCTTTGGTTCATACAAGAAAAAACTCACTACTGCCAACGCCATTAATACAATAGTGCCGACGATTGGATAGAGCTCGATCGACTCACGCTGAAACAGTTCACCCGCTAATAGCACCATGAAGATGAAACCAAGCGATCCCCAAAGACGCAGACGCCCATAGCGCTTATCAAAAGAATTGTCTTTATATAAAGCATGTACTGTTGCTGACTCTCCAAGCGGCATGAGGCTGCTGAGAATTGTGTGCAACACAAACATCCAGATAAAAAAGCTGAGGTAGCTTTGTAGAAAATAAATCGATAGAAAAACTAGCGCTGCTAAACATGCACAAAAACGAATGATGCCAACTCGGTTAGATAAAAAGTCAGAGAGCCAACCCCAAGAGAACGGGCCGACAATTCTGGTGATCTGTAACATCGACATCAAGGCAGCGATCTGAATCACGCTAAAGCCACGATCTAAGAAAAATAGACTAGCAAACGGAGATACCAAGCCAACATAGGCAAAATATAAAAAGAAAAAGGACCCGAAGGCCCAGCGCAGTGAAGACGTCATCTCAGCAGGCCATCAATTCGTTTTCGAACCTGGGCGTGCTGCCGGAATAGGCTTTACCGTTAATGAGACATCACCGCATTGAGCGCGATGACGTAATGCATGATCCATCAATACCAGAGCTAGCATTGCTTCAGCGATCGGGGTCGCGCGGATGCCGACACAAGGATCATGACGACCCTTAGTTTGTACGGTAATTGGCTTTCTATCGAGATCAATCGACTGCTTTGGACTCATGATGCTGGAAGTAGGCTTGATAGCGATTGAAACTCGTAAATCTTGACCGCTACTGATACCACCTAGAGTTCCACCTGCATTGTTACTTGCAAAACCATCAGAGTGCATTTCATCGCCATGCTCGCTACCACGTTGAGCAACTGATTGGAAACCAGAGCCGATTTCAACACCTTTAACGGCATTGATGCCCATCATGGCATGTGCAATGTCTGCATCCAATTTATCAAATAGTGGTTCACCCAATCCAATGGGTACATTGCGTGCGCGCACCTCAATGCGAGCACCACAGGAATCCCCTGCTTTGCGCAATGCATCCATATACGTTTCCAGCTGGGGAATGATTTCTGCATTTGCTGCAAAAAAGGGATTCTTCTCCACTTGAGAAAGATCCTGAAATGGAATCTGCACTTCACCCAACTGACTCATATAGCCATAAAACTCTGTGCCGTATTGCTCGTATAACCATTTCTTGGCAATCGCTGCAGCGGCTACTACCGGTGCAGTTAAACGAGCAGAAGAACGGCCACCACCGCGCGGGTCTCGAAAGCCATATTTATGGTGATACGCATAGTCTGCATGACCAGGACGGAAGGTTTGCAAGATATCGCCATAGTCTTGGCTGCGGTGATCAGTATTACGAATCAACAGTCCAATTGGCGCACCCGTTGTTTTGCCTTCAAATACCCCAGAAAGAATTTCTACCTGATCTTCTTCTTTGCGCTGGGTAACGTGACGTGATGTACCTGGCTTGCGTCGATCTAGGTCAAGCTGAAGATCCGCCTCAGAGAGTGACATCCCTGGGGGGCAACCATCCACCACAGCCCCAATTGCGGGACCATGAGATTCACCAAAAGTGGTAACAGTAAAAAGAAGGCCTAAAGTATTTCCTGACATAACGATATTATGTCATCTGTCAGCAATATCGCGCTAGGAGCAGCTCCTAAAGGCTAATTGGCAGCCTTTTCGGTATCTTCTGGCCAATCGCGTATATAGGCTTTAAGCATGGTGTTTTCGAAGTCTTGCGCTTCAACCACTGACTTGGCAACGTCATAGAAAGAAATCACGCCCATGAGCATTTTGTGATCGACTACAGGCAAATAGCGTGCATGATCTACCAACATCATGCGACGTACTTCGTCGATCTCTGTTTCCATATTACAGGTTAAGGGTTTTTGATTCATGACGGCACGTACCTGGAGATCATCAAGCTTGCCATGATGTTTTGCTAATGCAGAGATCACTTCACGAAAAGTCAGGATACCGACTAACTTGTCATAATCCATCACAACTAAAGAGCCAATGTCATGCTCGCTCATGACTAGCACTGCAGTTTGCAACGCTGTCTCTGGTGCAACAGTAAATAAGGCGCTACCCTTCACACGCAATATGTCACGAACTATCATCTGGTCTCCAAAACGATGCAATCAATCGATTGATACATTCAATATATCCTCAAGAGATCATTGAATCAAGGGTTATAAGCGGGCTTTTAGTAACGAATAACCCTAACGACCCCACTACGAATGCCAGGTAAATTAGCCACCAAGATCGCGCCAGCAAGGGTAATCCACCAGGTCATATAGATCCAAAGAAGCCCTAAAGGAAAGATCGCAAAAGCACCGTATACGGTTTTATAGAAAGCGGTATGGGTCAAGAAGATGGCAAAGCCAAGCTTCATGATTTCAAAGCTGAGAGCCGCGATGAATGCACCAACAAAAGCGTCGGACCACAGGACCTTAGAGTAAGGTAGGATTTTAAAAACAACCGCATACACTGCAACAGCCAAAAAAATTGGGGCAACAGTAGCCACAAAACGAAAGCCAAATGAAACGGCATTGATCCAACCTTCAGATGCGCTGAATAAAACACCACTGAGATAAATTCCTAAACCTAAAAGCACTGGACCAAATACAGTTGCGCCACTATAAATAATGATTTTTTTTAGTAGAGGACGCTTCTCTTGAACTTTAAAAATCTGATTAAAAGCACCTTCGATGACAGACAAAGTCATGATGGTAGTAATCACTAAACCTATTAAACCTACATAAGTAAGGCCGCGTGCTTTAGAAGAAAACTGATCCAGATAAATAAAGACTTGCTGATTAATGCCACCAGGCATATAGGTGTCTAACAGCCAAGTTTTAAAAGCATTTTTTATCTGAATAACGCTGGGTAAATAACCAATCAGTAAGGTGGCAATCGTTAGCATTGGCACCAAGGCTAAGGTGGTTGTAAAGGCTAGACTGGCAGCAATTTGATTAAGATTGAGGCCGCGATTACGCTCCCAGAGCTCTTTGCCAAGAGCAAGCCATAATTGAGGATTACGAATTAAGCGCATCGCCGTATCATAAGAGAAGAATATGAGCCAACACGATATTTTAGTTTTGTACTACTCACGCAATGGGGCAACCAAGGATTTGGCTCGTCTGATTTCTGAAGGTATTGAAAGCGTCCCTGGCGTGAATGCCCGCCTGCGGACGGTTCCAGCAATTTCTACCGTCTGCGAAGCTACCGCAGCTGCTGTCCCCACTGAAGGCCCGCCTTATGTTGAATATGCAGATTTACAAGAATGTATTGGTCTGGCCTTAGGCTCCCCAACCCGTTTTGGCAATATGGCAGCCCCCATGAAATATTTTTGGGATGGTAGCTCATCGCAGTGGCTCAACGGTGCTCTGATCGGTAAACCAGCCTGCGTATTTACCAGCACTGGCAGCATGCATGGCGGCCAAGAAAGCACGTTACTCACAATGATGATTCCGCTTCTGCATCACGGTATGGTGATTGTGGGGCTTCCCTACAGCGAGCCAGATTTAATGTCGTCTAAAACCGGGGGTAGCCCTTATGGCGTTACCCATGTGGCGCATGCAGATAGCAATGCCCCCATTAGCCCTGAAGAACAGCGTCTAGCCATAGCTCAGGGCAAGCGCTTAGCTCAAACCGCTCTCAAGCTGATCCAACAGAAATGAATTCCATGCTGAGAAAATTGCTGGAAAAGAATCCCTATCAACTTTTGGCGACTGCCGCCTTTGTGGATTTATTTATCTTATGTGTTTGTTGGGAATGGTTTATTTCCCCGCTTCGCCCCGGGGGTTCTTGGTTCATTCTCAAGGGGGTGCCTTTGTTGTTTGCTATTCCGGGTATCTGGAAAGGCAAGGTTTACACCATGCAATGGGCATCGATGCTAATCCTGCTCTACATTACCGAAGGCCTAGTTCGCATCCTCGAAACTGGCACTAATTTTTGGATGGCACTTCTGGAAACCCTCCTAGCCACCACTGGTTTTGTATGCCTCCTGATGTATTTAAAACCCATCAAAAAGGAGGCCAAAAGGCTTGCCAAGGGCAAATTGGAGGCTTAGGGGGTCAAAAAAGCCCTACTTCCGCAAAATATTTTGTAATTCTTGTCATCTCGACCCAATTCTGGGGCGTTGTATGCCCATGGAGGTGACAAATATGTCAACAAGACTTAAACGTTGGGCCCGTGCAATACAGGAAATTGACTTGTCCAAAAGGACGCCAGAAGTTGCTATTGGCTATTTAGACAGCAAATACCGTGATATTGCATGGCGTTACATCCGAATTCTTGGTTTTGAACGCACTATCAGCTTCATGGCCAGCAATAACTTTCATCCGGAATAAGCTTTAAAAAATAACCCTAAATAACTGAATTATTTCGGGTTTTTCTTTTTCTGAGTCGCTTTGCACTGCCTGTCTGCTCTAAAAGCGTTACCACGTTGACTTGCAGCCCCACTTTCTGTGAGTAGCGTGCCTTAGGGTGAATTCCTTAAGCCTTTTCCGAGACGATCCGCAAAACCTTTTCCTAGAACCCTAAGCCATGAACTGGCAAATGCAATTAAGGGCCTACCAATTCAGTCCGATGAACCAAATGCTTCTGGATAGAGAGGCAAGGTTTTTAAACATATTCAAGCAATGTATTACCTATTTTTTAGTCAAGAATTATTACTATTCCTGTCAAAAAGGCTTGATACAGTGCTTAATAAATCGTAAGCTGAGCTATCGGTCAAACACTCAATCACAGGGAAAATCATGAGTCAAAAGAAATTAGTTAAACAGTTAATGAAAAAACTGGACAAATTAGAGTCAGATCGCGAGAAGTTAATTGATAAGTTGGCTAAAGCTCTAGACAAATTAGAGCAAAAAGAGGCTACCAAAACGCCTGCGGCAAAAAAAGTTTCTGCTAAAAAGACCCCTAGAAAAAAGGTTGCTGTTAAAAAGACCCCAGTCAAGAAGGCAGTTGCAAAGAAAGCCCCCAGAAAGAAAGTTGCCACTAAAAAGACTG
>Ga0136641_1000525_pt1 | contig 16638 bp, 17 predicted proteins | sample EliLak1302023Y_FD_115312 | JGI IMG/M metagenome (GOLD analysis project Ga0136641, IMG submission 115312) | Freshwater microbial communities from Elizabeth Lake, Yosemite National Park, California, USA - 13020-23Y | ecosystem: Environmental > Aquatic > Freshwater > Lake ...
TTGACGCGATGTTCCCAAATGAAGAGAATCCATTTCCATGGATGTCAGAAATGATTGATCTGAAAAAAGAACGAAACTTTTTTGAGACACGCGTTATTGAGTATCAAACCGGTGGTGCGCTGAATTGGGAGTAACAAGGTAATAAGAAAGCGCGTAACTGGCTAAACAGGAGATTAGACGGTTGGATAGTTTTAGAAGTCAGCAAAACCAGACTCAAATCCGAAAACCCTTGTTGAAGGGTGCCTGTACTATTTCCTCTATTTTTTCCAGCATATTTAAAAAGCCGTTACCTTTTGGGGTCACGGCTTTTTTTCCAAGATTCATTAGCGTGCAGCACTTAGCATCAAGCCGCGCGCCGATGAATGGCTCGCTCGTCAGATCCAAGCGGTTGCAAAACCAGGCGGAAATGAATGGTCGGGTCTTCTTAATCGGAAGTTTGTACTAATCCTCACGTGAAGGAGCAATACTATGGCAATCGCCAAGAAAAAACCTGCTGCAAAAAAACCAGCTGCTAAGAAAAAAGTAGCTGCTAAGAAACCAGCTGCTAAAAAAGTAGCTAAAAAGAAGCCTGCTGCTAAAAAGCGTCCAGCTGCTAAAAAAGCTGCCGCTAAGAAGCCAGCCGCTAAAAAGCGTCCTGCTGCTAAAAAGCGTCCAGCTGCTAAAAAAGCTGCCGCTAAGAAGCCAGCCGCTAAAAAGCGTCCAGCTGCAAAAAAAAAGTAATTAAGCCTACTGCGAAGAAAGCGGGCCCTGCTGTAAAAAAGCCCGCGGCTAAGAAAGCTGCACCAGCGACTAGTGCGTTGAATCCTGCTGCTGCCTGGCCCTTCCCAACCGGCACACGTCCTTAACAGACGGGTGTTACTCGAAGGGGTCTCTCACGAGACCCCTTTTTTATTGCTTCATTTTGTTGGTAATTTGGGCAAAGACCCAAAGAGAGTGCGCTAACTAGAAACTGAAGCCAAACGCGGATTTGAATTGAACTGCAATCTCATCTTTGCTTAATTGGTGATTTTGTGGTCCTTGGTGGGTAATTTTGATTGAGCCCAGCAAACTCGCTAAGCGACCAGTAGTTTCCCAATCCATATTACTCTCCAATCCAAAAAGCAATCCACCGCGGAAAGCATCGCCACATCCTGTCGGGTCTACTACTTTTGCTGCTGGTACTGGTGGAATGGCAATGCACTTACCACCTGAATAGATATCTGCACCTTCAGCACCTTTAGTAACAATCAGCGCCTTGACACGCTCAGCGATTTTTGTCAGGCTCAGCCCTGTTCTTTGGGAGAGCATTTCTCCTTCATAGTCATTTACAGCTAAATAACTCGCGATATCAACCAGCTCAAGGAGCTCAGGACCATTAAACATAGGTAAGCCTTGACCAGGATCAAAGATAAAGGGAATACTCGCATCAGCTAATTGATGGCAGTGCTCCCACATTCCTTGGCGACCATCTGGCGCCACGATCCCTAGCTTAGCTGAGCCCTTGCTGTTTTTATTGCGCTCCGCTACTACTGCAGAAACTTGATTTAAGTGTGATTCACCCATGGCACCAGGATGGAACGCAGTGATTTGATTATTGGCTTGATCAGTGGTGATCATGGCTTGCGCAGTAAATGCTTCATCGATTTGACGTATGTGACTAGCGTCAATATTCAGTTCTTTTAGACGATTTAGGTAAGGGGCTGCATCACCACCAACAGTGGCCATGATGATGGGATCGCCGCCTAATAGATTCAGGTTGTAAGCAATATTGCCAGCGCAACCACCAAATTCTCGGCGCATTGTGGGGACTAAAAAGGCGACGTTCAGAATGTGGATCTGCTCAGGCAAGATTTGATCAGCAAATTTGCCTTCAAAGTTCATGATGGTGTCGTAGGCGATAGAGCCACAGATCAAGCTAGCCATAGATTACTTTCTGTAAATGGTGAAAACAAATAAAGGTGAATAAGAGTAAGAATAAAGCGCAAGCGAATTTAGAGCTGTGTTTGGGGGTAAAACACCCTCACTCGAAAGCCTGCAGCATTTGCTGGTAACGAAAGAGGTAAATTAGTTTGGATTTGCTCGCCTGAGGCAACGCCATTACGTAAAAAATCAGAATGAGATTCTTGCCAGGTGATTGGTAACCATTCTTTTGGTGTTAATTGGATTGATTTGATCTCAGATTCTTCTGCATCAGTAAGAGAAATTTCTAAATTGGGAGATAAAACAGCAATCGCAAGACGATTTTGTATTGCCACGTGTAGTATCGATTGATTTGTGGAGCTTTTAAGGCCCTCTCGCGCGTTTTCAGGAGATAGGGTGACGGATATTATTTTCCAAGCAGAAAAATCCCTCACGGGGCGATTAAAGCATCCTAGTGCACTACATAATTTTTGATCAAACCGCTGTAATGCAGAAAATGCAGAGACTGCAAAAGCATTTGATGTGCCATCAATACGCGGAGCAAGCAATGGAAGCAGTGTATTTCTGGAGAGGTGCTCTGCAAATACAAGAAGTAAGACTAAAAAAAAGCTAAGTAGTACTAAGTGGATTCTTTTTTTTTGCGCAGGTGCAGCAAAACCAATCTCTTTTGCACTTTGCCTCTCTTTGCTAAGAGTGCCATGCAGGCAAACCCAACCTTCACTTTCTTTCCAGACGGAGAGTTCTAACCATTGGCTATAGGTCGCTATCACTTCTTCGGCCTGACGAGCCAACACGCCAGAGAGAACAATCTGACCACCTAAACGCATTTTATTAACCAATGCGGGAGCAAGCACTTGCAATGGATTTGCCAGAATATTGGCCATCACAATATCGTATTTAGTTTCTGCAGCAAGTTCTTGCGCATCTTCGTTGGGCAGAACGAACTGAATCTCGGTGTGATTGATTTCTGCATTGCTGCGAGCTGCTACCATCGCCTGCGGGTCGATATCGGTACCAATCACCGGTTTGCAGCCCAATTTCGCCGCTGCGATGGCCAAGATTCCTGAGCCACATCCGTAGTCAAGCAGACTTTGATTATGAAGCCCAGAATGTTCTTCCAGCCAAAGTAAACATAAATGGGTAGTTGGATGACTGCCAGTACCAAAAGCCAAACCTGGATCGACTGCTAAACAAATAGCGTTTGGATCGCTTGGTGCTTCGTGCCAAGATGGAACCACCCAAATGCGTTTTCCAATCTGAATCGGGGCAAACTGACTTTGGGTAAGCCTCACCCAATCTTGCTCTTCAACTATGTTTTCGTGTGGTGTAGATAAGTGAAAGCCAGACTCTTTTAGGGAGGTCAATAACTCTGGAATAAATTCTGCGCTAGCTGAAGTATCTATCTCTGGATTAAAGAGGGCGGTAACAGAAGATCTATCCCATGCTTGAACTTCTGGAGCTAGGCCAGGCTCTCCATACAACGGGTTTTCATCATATCCACCAGCAGCATCATCTTCTACGGTGACGGAAAGGGCGCCCAATTCCAACAGCACATCACCTAAAGGTTCTGCAGTTTCAGCCGGTACCGTGAATACGAGTTCACGATAAGACATAAGGCGCTCGCATGAATTATGGTTTTCCGCGACTAGCGGCTTGCTCTTCTAGCCGATGCTCTAGGTAATGAATGCTGGTTCCACCCTCTATGAAGTTCGGATCCAACATGAGTTCACGGTGCAAAGGTACGTTAGTCGTAATACCATCAATGACCATCTCTGAGAGAGCAATTTGCATGCGGCGGATCGCTTGTTCGCGAGTATTGCCGTAAGAGATTAACTTACCAATCATCGAGTCATAATTTGAAGGAACAACATAGCCACTATAGGCATGTGAATCCACACGAATTCCGGGGCCACCCGGCATATGGAAGGACCCAATTTTACCGGGGCTTGGTGTGAACTTGAAAGGATCTTCCGCATTTAAGCGACATTCAATGGCATGCCCACGGAACACAATGTCTTTTTGGCGATAGGCTAGTTTCAGGCCGGCAGCAATTCGAATCTGCTCTTGAACAATGTCAACACCAGTAATCATTTCGGTTACAGGGTGTTCAACCTGAACGCGGGTATTCATCTCGATAAAGAAGAACTCATTGTTCTCATAAAGAAACTCAAAGGTTCCTGCACCACGGTAGCCAATCCTACGGCAGGCTTCTGCGCAGCGCTCACCAATCTTAGCAATCAAGCGACGATCAATACCAGGCGCGGGCGCTTCTTCAATCACTTTTTGATGGCGACGCTGCATTGAGCAATCTCGTTCACCTAACCAGATTGCGCTACCATGCGTATCCGCCAGAATCTGAATTTCTACGTGGCGAGGTTTTTCTAAAAACTTCTCCATATAGACTTCTGGATTACCAAAAGCACGTCCCGCTTCTTCACGCGTCATATTGACGGCATTCAGGAGCGCGGCTTCTGTGTGCACAACACGCATGCCACGTCCGCCGCCACCACCAGCGGCTTTGATGATGACTGGATACCCTACTTTTTTAGCCGTAGCAATAATTTCTTTTGGGTCATCGGGTAAGGCACCCTCAGAACCGGGCACGCAAGGCACACCCGCTTTAATCATGGCGCGTTTTGCGGATACCTTGTCGCCCATCAGGCGAATTGATGCAGCAGTCGGACCAATGAAGGCAAAGCCTGATTTTTCAACGCGTTCAGCAAAGTCAGCATTCTCAGAGAGGAAACCATAGCCGGGGTGAATTGCTTCGGCATCGGTTACTTCAGCAGCCGAAATAATGGCTGGCATATTGAGATAGCTTAACGGCGATGGAGCAGGTCCTATACATACCGCTTCATCAGCGAGCTTTACATATTTGGCTTCCTTATCCGCAGTAGAGTAGACCACTACAGTTTTAATTCCCAGCTCGCGGCAAGCGCGTTGGATGCGGAGAGCAATTTCCCCCCGATTGGCAATCAGAATCTTATCGAACATGGCAGCTCTAAGTTAAGTAAAAATGGATTAGAGGGCTTAATGAATTAAGCAATGATGAAAAGAGGTTGATCAAACTCCACCCCTTGACCATTTTCACAAAGAATCTCTTTAATTACGCCAGCTTGTTCGGATTCAATCTCGTTGAGCAACTTCATAGCCTCAATTATGCAAAGTGTTTGGCCTACTTTTACCGTGTCACCAATATTGACAAAGTTTGGTGACTCTGGATTGGCCGCGCGATAGAAAGTACCCACCATCGGAGAGCGTGCAACAAAACCGGTATCAGCGGTTGTTGCCTCAGTGGTTGAGGGAGCAGACTCTGGATTGGCGGCTGATGTAGCTTGTATTACTGGTGCTGGTTGAGTTGCGTAAACCACTTGACCAGTTGGTACTGAAGATCCGGCGTTAACAATGCGAACACGGTCTTCACCTTCATTAACCTCTAACTCAGAAATGCCTGACTCAGAGACTAGGTCGATCAAGGTTTTTAATTTTCTCAGATCCATGCGAGTACTTCCTCTCTTGTGATTCTTAAATGAAGCTTATTTTTGTAGACGGGCAATAGCTGCCTGCAGGGCTAATTCATAACCAATTGCTCCGAGACCACAGATCACGCCTGTAGCAATATCGGATAAATAGGAATGTTTGCGGAATTCTTCGCGCTGATGAATGTTAGATAGATGGATTTCCACAAAAGGGATGGCTACTCCAGCCAAAACATCCCGTAGTGCAACGCTGGTGTGGGTAAACGCCCCTGGATTAATGATGATGAAATCAATCCCATCTTGCTTTGCTTTTTGAATGCGATCTATCAGTTCGCCTTCATGATTACTTTGATAGGTACTCAAATCCACAGATTGGGCTTTAGCCAGATCTTCCAACTTTCTATGGATCTCTTCAAGGGTAGTTTTTCCATAAACCTCAGGTTCACGGCTTCCCAATAGATTAAGGTTTGGACCCTGAATTACGAGAATTGAAGCTTTTTTAGACATAGATCCCTATTTTTAGAGGCAGTTAGGAGTTAATTGCAAAAATGGGCTTTGCTTGCCTGAACAACTTTTTTATTTCATCTGTTGAGGGGGAAAGTATACATTCCCAGAGGGGCTAAAAGATTAAAAACAGCTGCAAATGCGGATTTTTCTCTAATTTTGCAGACGGAAATCAAAAATCATACAATTAATTGCCTAAAATTTAAGCAATTTAGAATAATGGCTTAATTTTTAAAATTCCATAAAATATCTTATAAAGCAGATTTAATTGCTTTTCTGAGCTCTTCTTCGCTTATCTTTCCTAATTTTGTATAGATAGATTTACCTTTAGCGCTGATGATGACTGTGTAGGGTAGGGCCCCTTGAGTATTCCCCATTTGTTTTGAGAGGCTGCTACCCTCCATACCACCAATCACAATTGGGTAGGAGACAGGGGTGCTTTTCAGGAATTCGCGAATATTAGAGGGTGAATCAATACCGATGCCGACAAATACGACATTTTGCTGCAAAAATTCTTGCTGAAGTAGATCTAGAGTGGGCATTTCCTCGACGCAAGGGGGGCACCAGGAGGCCCAAAAGTTCACGACCAAGACTTTTCCCTGCCATTCACCGGAATTTACGGGCTTTCCATCGGGCGATTGCCAGACATTTGCAAAAAAGGCTTTGATGGAGGGCTCGCTCGCAAGGCCTGTTTTAGAAATCCACTGCGAAGTAAGGGTGCCCCCAAGCAATGCCAGTAGGCTAATTACGACGATGATGAGCCATTGTCTGCGGTTCATTGCAACTCCTTCGCTAAAATTCGCAGATGCATATACATATCTTGGGCATTTGCGGTACTTTCATGGGCGGCATAGCCGCAATCGCTCGGCAAGCCGGACATCGTGTTACTGGTTGTGACGCTAACGTCTATCCGCCAATGAGTACTCAGCTTGAGGCTCAAGGCATCGAACTGATTGAGGGATTTTCACCAGACCAATTATTGCAGTTTGAGACGAAGCCTGATTTATTTGTTATCGGCAATGTAGTTTCTCGGGGCAACCCATTGATGGAGGCCATTCTGAGTCAAGGCCTGCCTTATATTTCTGGACCACAGTGGCTGGGCGAACAGGTTTTATATGGCAGACACGTCTTAGCAGTTGCTGGCACGCATGGTAAGACCACCACAGCTGCCATGCTCACTTGGATTCTAGAATTTAATGACTACAAACCGGGTTATTTGATTGGCGGCGTGCCTCTGAATTTCGCCGTATCGGCACGCTTAGGTGAGAGTCAGTATTTTGTGATTGAAGCTGATGAATACGATACCGCATTTTTTGATAAGCGCAGTAAGTTTGTGCACTACAGACCCCGCACCGCCTTGCTCAACAATTTGGAGTTTGACCATGCCGATATCTTTACAGACCTTGCGGCAATTGAAACTCAATTCCATCATTTAGTTCGCACCGTACCTAGCGATGGCCTGTTGGTTGTGAATGGTGAGGAGCCTGCTTTGGAGCGGGTAGTCACACGCGGTGCTTGGGCGCCAGTGGAGCGTTTTGGGCACGAAGTTACCAATGACTGGTCTTTGATTTCTCAAGAAGGGGATGGCTTCATTGTGCGGAAGTCTGGCAAAGAGGTGGCGAATGTGAGGTGGGCTGTAGATTCTGGGGTCATGGGACGCCACAATCAACTCAATGCCTTGGCTGCTATTGCTTCAGCCAATCATATTGGTATTTCTCCTATAGATTCAGCAAGGGCATTAGCTGATTTTAAGAATGTAAAACGGCGCCTTGAAACTATTGGCATTACAAATAATATTACGGTGTATGACGATTTTGCTCATCACCCAACTGCCATCACTACTACCTTAGATGGTTTGCGTCGTCGCGTCGGTAATGCCCGAATTTTGGCCGTCTTGGAGCCTCGCTCCAATACGATGAAGCTTGGGGTAATGAAAGCCCAATTACCGGCAAGCCTCCAAGCAGCGGATAAGGTATTTGCTTATGGTGCCAATGGGGGTAAAGAATCTTTAGGCTGGGATTTGCAGGAAGTGTTGTTACCACTCAATGCTCAAGAGCAAGCTAAGGCGCAAGCCTTTGATGATCTAGAGGCTTTAGTCAAGGCTGTCGTAAACGAGGCAAAGCCTGGTGATCACATCCTAGTAATGAGTAATGGCGGATTTGGTGGGGTACATCAAAAAATATTACAGGCCATTGCGGTCTAATAGACGTAAATCGAGGAAAAAAATGAGTAACAGATTAAAAGACAAAGTGGCAATCATTACAGGCGCTGCCAAGGGAATTGGCTTTGCCACGGCAGAGCGTTTTGGTCAAGAGGGTGCAAAAGTGATCATTGCCGATATCAATCTAGAGGCTGTAAAAGGTGCTGCTGCTCAGGTTCCGAATGCGGAAGCTTATGCAATGAACGTGACTGATCGCGCCAGTATTCAGGCGGTAGTAGATGAAGTAATGCAAAAACATGGCCGTATCGACATTTTGATTAATAACGCTGGCATCACACAGGATGCGCGTTTAGTAAAGATGACAGAGGCGCAGTTTGATAGCGTGATCGATGTCAATCTCAAAGGAGTTTTCAACTGCACGCAGTTGGTCGTTCCTCATATGCTCGAAGCGGGATCGGGTGCTATCGTTAATGCCTCAAGCGTTGTTGGGATTTACGGTAATTTTGGTCAAACCAATTACTCAGCTACGAAGTTTGGCGTGATTGGCTTTACCAAAACTTGGGCGCGTGAGCTCGGTTCCAAAGGCATTCGCGTCAATGCCGTCTGCCCAGGATTTATTGCGACCGAGATGGTGAAAGCCATGCCAGAGAATATTTTGCAGGATATCGAGAGGCGCAGTTGGCTTGGCCGACTTGGTACCCCTGAAGAAATGGCCAATGTCTATTTATTTCTGGCCAGCGATGAGGCTAGCTATGTCAATGGAGTTGCTTTAGAGGCTAGTGGCGGGATCTCCCTCTGAGTATGAATCTTTTATACGAAGAGGGCGGCGATATCAAAATTGCCACAGTGCAGTCAGCATCTGGTTCGGGCGATACGGAGTCATGGCAAGCAACCAGTCTCTCAGGCAAGAAAATTAAACTAAAGGCGAAGGAAGTTTGGTTGCGCTTTGAAAAGCCAGAGGCCCAAGCAGTAATGGATGAGGCCAATACCCTATCGCAAGAGATTGATCTGCAGTTGCTATGGGATTGCGCTCCAGATGAAGAGTTTGGTTTGGTTGATGTTGCTCATGAGTACTTTGGTGCCCAAGTAAATATTCCACAGCAGCTTGCCTTAGCGATTGCTTTACAAGGTGCCCCAGTATTTTTTCGCCGCAAGGGTCGCGGCCGCTTTCAGCGAGCGCCCCTTGAGCAGTTGCAGGCAGGATTGGCTGCATTAGAGCGTAAACAAAAAGAATCAGAGCAGCAGGCCGATTGGCAAAAAGAATTGGTCACCGGTATTTTCCCGGAAACTCTCAAGTCATCCGCTACACAGCTCTTGTTTTCTCCAGACAAAAATACATCCGCTTACAAGGCTTTGAACGCTGCTTGTACTGAGACCGGTGAATCTCCAGCCCAGCTAATGATTCGTTGCGGTGCGATTGATTCTCCATTGGCCTATCACCAAGGCCTATTTTTAAAGACCCACTTCCCTGGTGGCGCTGCCCACAATGAGGGCGTGGGAGTTGAGCCAGATGCTTATGCTGCTGCGATTGCAGAACTCTCAATAGCAGAAGTACAAGCCTTTTCTATCGATGACTTCGGTACTACGGAGATTGACGATGCTTTATCGGTCACGGATTTGCCTGCGGGCGGACATCGAATCGGCATTCATATTGCTGCGCCTGGTTTAGCCATTAGTAAGGATGATCCTTTGGATCAGGTGGCGCGAAGTCGCATGTCTACCGTATATTTTCCGGGCGACAAAATTACGATGTTGCCAGAATCGGTCATTAAGCAATTTTCCTTAGATGAGGGCGCTGCTCGCCCCGCTCTTTCAATCTATGTGGATATTGATGTCGAAGGAGTAATCGATCAAGACTCCTTACAGATGCGTACCGAGTTGGTGCCAATGGCTGCCAATCTACGACTGGAAGATATGGAGCATCTGCTTAGTGAAGAGAGCCTCACTAATGAAGCCGCTAGCTACCCGTATCGCAAAGAGCTGGCTATTTTATGGAAGGCGGCTAAACATCTTCATGCCGGGCGACAAGAAAAGCGGATTGCTAATGGACTTCGTGCTGAGCAACTAGGGTTCATTGATCCGAATGCCCTCGCAAGAGATTTTCATTTTCAGATACAAGATTTGGATGGAATTGCACGGGTAGAGATTGTCCCGCGTCAACGGGGCTCTATTCTCGATACGATTGTTGCGGAGTGGATGATTTTTTGTAATAGTGCTTCTGGTCAGGTATTGGCTGATCATGGCTTGCCTGGTCTGTTTAGAACTCAGAAAGGCTGGGGTCCTTTGCGCACTCGGATGCAAACCACTCCAGGACCTCATGAGGGTCTAGGTTTGGATTACTACGCTTGGTGTACCTCGCCGCTCCGGCGCTACTCTGATTTGGTGAACCAGTGGCAACTGATTGCTTTGGCAAAGCATGGTGTGATGGCCAAGATGGTCGCGCCATTCCCGCCGCGTGATGCCACACTGATGGGCATTGCTGCTGACTTTGAATCTTCTTATCAAACTTATGGGGAATACCAGGATAGATTGGAGAAATACTGGTGCTTGCGTTGGATTTCTCAAGATGGTGACTCTAAGAATGTGTATGTGCGCCATCTAAAAGAAGGTATGTCTAGACTAGAGTTGATTCCATTACATCTACCTATTCCAGAGTTGGCTAGTCATCCCCGCATGACGCGTGCCGAAGTAGTGGTTGCTGATATTGATTTATTGCAATTGAGCGCTGCAGTCAGAGTGATTGAGATTGAAACAAAGATTGAATCACCTGAGAAAGTCGCTGAAGATGGTCTTATACCTTCGGAGGGCGCCGAAGAAGATGGTAGCGCAAATGGAGTCAAATGAAATGGCCGTGCCTCAAATAGGCAAAGCTATTGCCTATATTCCAAAAACTTGGTGTCGTCATCCTTTTTGGTTAGCGTTGTGCTTATCACTTTTCATTCATGCTCTTTTCCTTTCTATTCGTTGGGGGTTTGGTGAGATTCAGAATCGCCGCCTCAACACCCCTTTAAGCGTGGTGCTGGTGAATGCCAGCAACACACTACCGCCTAAGCAAGCAAACAAATTAGCGCAAGCCGACTTACAGGGTGGCGGTAAGACAGAGGACCAAGACGCCACTGCTTTGCACCGGGCAAGATTGGGTGCGGAAGCACGTCTTGAGGTTTTAGAGAAGCAACAAAAACAAATGTTGGCCAAACTTGACGAGCAGCGAGCTCGTGCAGGTGGACGCAAAAGTGGGGAGGAGCAAAAAATCGCTCCTCAACTCAATTCTTTAGAGGCGGAGTTAGCAAAGCGTTTGCAGCTGAATGGACGCGAGCCACGTCGTAAGACATTAACGGGTGCCAATGCAAAGGCAGTGAGCTTTGCCCATTATTACGATGCCATGCGTCAAAAGATTGAAGCCTATGGAAGCGCTTTTTTCCCTCGAGCCAATGGGCGTCCCTTATATGGAAGCTTAGTGATCGTAGTCAGCGTAGATGCTCAAGGTCGCATTACTAGTAATGCGCAGGGTAAAGACGGCCTTTCCATTGGTCGCAGCTCTGGTAATCCCGAGCTAGATAGACAGGCCCTGGCAATCGTGCGTGCATCAGCCCCGTTTGGCCCATTTCCATCTGAGATGCGCAAGCAAATAGACATACTCGATTGGATCTCTACTTTTGAGTTCACTCGTGATAGTGCTGACCGCCTCGAGCTAAAGCAATAACTTTTTTGAAATCTATGAATTCGCTTATTCTGTAGTCATCATGAACTCGACTATTTCCCCTGATTTCCATACCGACCCCAGGCTACATGCTGGCGTGGATGTATACGCTGTTGCGGGTAATCCTATTTCGCATAGCAAGTCCCCCTTCATTCACCAAGCTTTTGCGGAACAGGCAAAGCAAAAAATGCACTATGGCCGTTTGCAAGCGGAATTGCCTTCTTTTGCCCAGACCGCGAAGGCATTTTTTGCTGCTGGCGGTAAGGGTATGAATGTGACAATCCCATTCAAATTGGATGCACGCAACTTTGCAGAGGTATTAACAAGCCGCGCTCAATTGGCTGGCGCAGTCAATACGCTCTGGATTAAAGATGGCAAGATCTATGGTGACAATACAGACGGCGCTGGACTAGTTCGAGATTTATTGGCGCAGGGAATTGCCCTACATGAGTCTAGAATTTTACTTTTGGGAGCGGGTGGGGCGGCGCGTGGTGTGATTGGTCCATTGCTGGAGCAGGCGCCGAAATGTTTAGTGATTGCTAACCGCTCTAGTACAAAGGCGGATGAGCTGGTAAGTCTATACGCTGATTTAGCTGCCTCCAAAGAAGTTGCCCTAGAATCGCGCACCCTTTTGGATTTAGAGGATTCAGTGGTAACGCCACATCCTTTTGATTTAGTTATTAATGCTACCGCTGCGGGGCTTGAAGATGTCTCCCCTTTAACTGCAAAAGCAGTGAGTAATATATTTGTACCCAGTTCATTTGCCTATGACATGGTGTATGGGAAAACAACACCACTCATGCAACAAGCCTTGCAAAGGGGCGCGCGAGTGAGTGATGGCTTGGGTATGTTGGTAGAGCAAGCAGCGGATGCATTTTTGTTATGGCGAGGATCAGACTTAGCTACAGCCATAGACCCGCGTGCGATATTAGCCGAGTTACGCAGCTAATCTTTGCTATGCGTTGGCTTATTTACGTAGTTAAATGTTTGCTTTGTGGTTTTGTGGCAATGCAGGCTTTTTTTGCGATTCAGATAGGCCTATGGACTACTTTAGATCCATCAAGCACAGCATTTCAGAGAGCCGAGCGATGGCGTTTATGCAGTTGGCACTGGTCTTGTCCGGTTTATTCAGAATGGGTCCCCTATAGCAAGATTTCGAATAATCTCAAGCGCGCTGTCTTAGTGAGTGAAGACGATATCTTTTTCCAGCACAAAGGTGTGCGAGTTGAGGATATGCAAAAGGCTTGGGAAAAGAATCAACAAAAGACTCAATCTGGTAACAAATCAAAGACCGCTTTACGTGGGGGGTCAACAATCACCCAGCAATTGGCTAAGAATTTATTTCTTTCTTCTGAGCAAAACTATTTACGTAAAGGCCAGGAGCTCATCATTACAGGGCTTTTGGAATTAATGCTTTCTAAGCAAAGACTTTTTGAGATTTATCTCAATTCAGTTGAGTGGGGTGAGGGTATTTTTGGAGTTGGTGCAGCGGCACATTATTACTACGCAAGCACTCCTGCTTTATTAGGCCGAGAGCAAGCTGCCGCTCTCGCTTCGGCATTACCCGCCCCTAAATGTTTTGATAAGCCACAGTATTGCCGTAAGGCCAACATTCATTTTCCAACTCGCCAAGATTTCATCTTAGAAAACATGGATCGAGTTGCTTTGGCTCCCAATCCCAAGAGTTCTAAGTAGCAGTCCTAAATTAGTAGTCCTAAGCAGCGGCCCTTAGAGCATCACGAGTGCTTTGTGCCACCAAGCGTGCGGCTTGTGCAAAATCATTGCCAGAGCTGGCGTATAAGATTGCTCTCGAGGAGTTGATGATCATTCCCGTGCCAGGTACACCAGCGATCCCGCCGGCTTTCACAGTGGCCTCAATATCGCCGCCTTGAGCACCAATGCCAGGGATGAGTAAAGGCATATCACCGACAATCGCACGAACCTTCGCAATTTCTTCAGGAAAAGTGGCGCCTACCACTAGACCAATCTGACCGGAGCTATTCCACTGCTGTGCAGCTAGCTGGGCAATGTGCAAATACAGCGGCTCCCCCTTGGGCCCCACATTCAGAAATTGCAAATCGGAACCACCGGGATTGGAGGTGCGGCAAAGTACGATGACGCCTTTGCCAGGATGTTTTAAGTAGGGCTCAATCGTGTCAAAGCCCATGTATGGGTTTACGGTGATGGCATCGGCGCCATAGCGCTCAAAAGCCTCTAGAGCGTAGTGATCGGCAGTGCTGCCAATATCTCCACGCTTTGAGTCCAAAATAACAGGGATATGGGGATAACGATCCTTTAGGTGCTTGATCAGCTTTTCTAATTGGGCCTCAGCCCTTTGAGACGCGAAGTAAGCAAACTGGGGTTTGAACGAGCACACTAAATCCGCAGTAGCATCAGCGATGTCACGGCAGAACTCAAAAATCCCCTCAGGCTTCCCTTGCAGGACGGTAGGTAAGCGCTTAGGATCGGGGTCAAAGCCGACGCATAGCATACTGCCTTGGGAAGCCCACGCAGACTGGAGTTGCTGGGTAAAGGTATTTGAGCTTGAGTTCATTGGGTTTGGCTTATTTTACTGAAACTATCATGTTCTTTAGGATAAACTAGCGCACATTCCTTAGGAGTTCACCATGATCAACTTGTTCGTCCTACAAAATGGCCGCCTCTCTCAAGAGCAAGTCGAAGATCGCAATGAATTGTTGCAATACGCTAATCCTATCTGGATTGACGTTGTTGATCCAGAAGAAGAAGAGCTTATTTGGATTAAAGAGGCATTTGGCGTGCTTTTACCTGAGTTGGATGATCTAGGTGACTTAGAGGCTTCTGCGCGTTATTTTGAGGCGGATGATGGCCACCTCCATATTCGGACCGATTTCTTATTAGATGAAGAAGAAACTTCTCGCAACGTGCGAGTCGCATTTGTTCTTACTAAGCAAGTACTCTTTTCGATTCATGATGAAGATTTACCCGTGTTCCGGTTGGTTCGTCTGCGGGCACGTTTGCGGCCTGGTTCAGTAAGCAATGCAAAAGATGTATTGCTCGATTTGTATTCTACTGATGCTGAGTATTCTGCCGATGCTTTGGAGGAAGTTTATGAAAACCTTGAACAAGCAGGCAAGCGCGTGCTTTCTGACAGTATTAATGATGCTGATGCCGCTGAAGTTTTAGAGACAATCGCAAAAGAAGAAGATACCAACGGACGTATTCGTCGCAATGTCATGGACACCCGCAGAGCTCTATCCTTCCTAATGCGTAGCAAGTTGTTATCCGATGAGCAACAGGAAGAGGCGCGTCAAATTTTGCGCGATATCGATTCTTTAGAAAACCACACAGCGTTCTTGTTCGATAAAATTAACTTCTTGATGGATGCAACTGTTGGTTTTATTAACTTGAATCAGTCTAAGATTATCAAGATCTTCTCGGTGGTATCGGTTGCCTTGATGCCACCTACTTTGTTAGCAAGTATTTGGGGTATGAACTATAAATATATGCCTGAATTGGATTTCAGTTGGGGTTACCCAATGGCAATTGGTGCCATGATTATTTCAGCGATCATTCCTCTGTTTTACTTCTATCACAAAGGCTGGATGAAGTAATTTCAAGACTGAGTGCTAGTGATCGCTCAGTAGTGCAAGCAACTCCCTTAGGACGTATTCAGTTGCTTGTTGGCGTACTGCTTGCCTATCTCCGCTAAATAGTTTGGTTTTAGTGTGTGTGACAAACTCACCTGTGCTATGAGGTATGGTCCAGCCAAAACAAACAGTACCAACCGGTTTGTCTGGCGATCCGCCAGTTGGCCCCGCAATGCCCGAAATGGAAGCGCCCACATTTGTGCCTGCATTGCGCTGTGCGCCTTCAGCCATTGCTTTTGCCACTGGCTCACTTACTGCCCCAAAGGACTCTATGAGCTCTACCGGAACCCCTAAGCACTCAGATTTAGCTTGGTTGCTATAGGTGATGTAGCCACGCTCAAACCAATCACTCGAGCCTGGTAATTCAGTCAAAGCAGCACAAACAAGTCCACCAGTGCAAGATTCTGCGAGTGCAATTGTCCAGCCCTTAGAAATGAAGATTTTGGCAATCGCCTGAGTTTGCTCAGCTAAGCTCATCGTTGAATAATCATGTGTATTAAGGCTATTACTAGTAATGTGAAGAAGGCTGCTGCAAGGTCATCGACCATAATCCCGAAACCACGCCAGGCAATTTGAAATAGGCTTGAGGGCGCTTCGTTGTCTTCCTCCCGATTTTTAAAGTGGCGATCAATCAATCCAATGGGGCCAGGCTTGACAGCATCAAAAAAGCGAAAGAGACCGAAGGCAATTGCTTGCATCCAAATATTGGTAGGCATGATCACGAGGAGTATTAGCCAAAAGGCGATGATTTCATCCCATACGATGCCGCCAAAATCTTTCTTGCCCAACTCTTCACTCACGTGGCCACAGATCCAGCAACCCAATATGAAGCCACCACCGATGATCCATATAAAGTCTTCGGTTGATAAGAAATACTCTCCTATCAGAAAGGCTGCCCAGGCCCATAGCGTTCCAATAGTCCCAGGCGCTAAGGGGCTTAGGCCACTGCCAAACCCAAAGGCCATAGTGCGAGTGGCAGTTTGCCTTACCCACTTAAAGGTGGGCATTGCCTGCGTCGATTGATCGAGATTACTCATGATGCAAAGTGGTCAAAGGATTTGAGAAGTGCTGCAGCTTCAGTATCGCTAATGAGCTTGCCATCCGCATCAAGTAAGCGAACGATTGCTCGCGCATTGACCATCTCTGTAATTTGACCAATATGGGTGATGGGTAAATTCAAATCCTTGCTAATGGCCTCAATTTCATGTCGTTGTGCAACTGGAGCGGTAAAACAAATTTCATAATCATCCCCACCGCAAGCCGCAA
>Ga0136641_1000526_pt1 | contig 16587 bp, 19 predicted proteins | sample EliLak1302023Y_FD_115312 | JGI IMG/M metagenome (GOLD analysis project Ga0136641, IMG submission 115312) | Freshwater microbial communities from Elizabeth Lake, Yosemite National Park, California, USA - 13020-23Y | ecosystem: Environmental > Aquatic > Freshwater > Lake ...
TCCTTCCACGCCTGTGCTGTGGGTGCTTTGGGACTTGATGCTGGTCTACTGGTACCAGCCTTCTTACGTTTGTTCACATTGTAATACAGCCCATGCTTTGCGGCCTCCGCCACACCTTGCTCCGGGGGTATAAAGTCTTCCAAGTCCGTAGAACCCATTGCTACAAAATCCTCTTGACTCCCGTGTGCTGCATTTTTTTTAATTTCTTGTACATATCGAGCGGCGCCATCTGACAGATCTCCGGCATCAATCCCGTCAATTGGATACATTACATATTGCATATTGTTACGATGGAACGATACTGCAAAAGACCTGCTTTGGACATTACGATATAGTTCTATTAGATATTCCCCGTCATCGCTTTCAAATTCTTCTAGAAAGTTAAATCTATTTTCTTGTCCGTCTCCTCGCTCTGGTGGGGCAAATTCATTCAAGCCTTCCGCCACACCTTGCTCTACATTGGTATCATAGTCCAGGCTTTGTAGTACAGCAGTCAAATAATCTGCTGCTTTGGTAATTTTGCTTTGTTGCCATGCTTCGAGTCCATGTTCTTGACCTTGTTGATGAATCAATGCTAATAATTCTTTTGCATGTTTGGCAATGCCATATAGCTCGCTGCCAGCCATGCCTAGTTCTTGTTCAGCATCGCCGTCGCTTTCCATGTTTGGTCCTTGACCTGGTTGTATTTTAGATCCCATGGCAGTTTCATATCCGCCCATGCCATAGTTTTCTTTCTTTAATGCATCACGCTTGACCATTTGACGTATTAATGCCTTGTCTTCTTTTTCATCAGGATGACTGTTTTCCATGAATGGTTTCTTATGCTTGACGTCGCCTTGCTTTTCAGCCTTTTTCTTATCCTTATGCTGACCAGCACCGCCCATCTTGGCATTCTTGGCTACAAAGTTACGTGGCTTTGGCGGCTCTGCTCTACGCTGTAGTTCACCTAATGGTTTTTCTAAAGTGGCAACATCACCTGTTGTTACTGTGGCTCCGTCTTCTAAAACATATCGAACTTCGTTGCCGCTTTTTATTTGTTTGAATTCGTTATTCATTTTTTCTTTATCCAATTTGCTACGGGACTAACCGTATGTGTATCCTCTAGTTCTCTACTGCCTTTTGAAGTTACTGTTTTTTGTTTATAACCCATTTTAGCATTAGCCCTATTAATTATGTCAGCATCTGCTTTACTATATGCAACCATGACCATATCATCTACAAATTTTCCATCTTGCGGATAATCATTTTCGAATTCTGGAGACACTGCCATCATAACACCTAATCTATATTTGTGATAGTAGTTGGTAGGACCCATAGGAAGTCCTGGAACACCTACGCTGGTCATATCTGGAATAGATTTTTGAGCAGCAAGGCTTACCTGTTGTTCAATTATAAATTCTTCTGCTCTCATTTTTTCTTCATCCAATTTGCTACCGGACTTACTGTGTTGGTGTCCTTGGGCTCTACGCTCTTACTGCGTTTTTGTAACTCTTTCCCATCTGTAGGAATGGTTGCCATAGCAGCTAACACCATTAAATGCTCTGCATCGGTATAGGGAAATGCCACATTGTATTTTTCCATCCAACTAGCACTGTCCATATCTACAGGTTTAGCACTCTTACCATCAGCCATAGCAGTGGCCATCCAAATTCTGTTCAAGTGGTATGTACGATCATATCCGCCAATATCTCTCATTCTAAATGCACCTTGCGATGCAGCCACATGATGTGGATGCATTACACCATCGCCGCTAGCTTCATTGATAAAATCTTTGGCTCTCATAGTGTTATTTATTAACTCTTGTTGTTGCTTCATTGACGATAATTTTATCAATAAGTACAGCCATGATGTTCTCAACATCTTCGCTTACTGGCACCGTCTTCTCATCCTTCTTAGGTTCTGGTTTAGGGATACTGCTTGGAGTACGAGCAAGACTTGCGTCGCTCTTAGCACGTTGTTTCTGTTCAGCATTCCATAAACGTTGAGCAGCACTCATGCGTACTTCCGCTACACCTTGCTGAGGATTTTGTCCATATTCTTTTTGCAATTGCTCTATTTCCCGTTGGTCTATGTAGTTTCTTAAATATGCCGTTCCTTTAAGATATCCATGCTCATCAAAAATTCCACCTGGAACAAGCGCATTAAGTACTTCAAATCCTCTTATTAATCCTCTTTCAGTAGCGCCTGGAACTTTACTAATAGCTTGCCCTACCTTTACTGCGGTTGGTGTGGCTGCTTGTACAACTTTTCTAACAGTATTGGTTGCAGCTTGCGCACCTTTTGTAACTGCATTGCCTACTGATTGTGCGCCTTTTATTAGGCTTGGTGTAACCGCTTGAACGCCTTTTAATGCCGCGCCCCCGGCCATTGTTGCACCGCGTGCTAATGCACCTGCACCTGCTGCCAATGCTGGCAAAAATTCGTCAAGTTCTTCCTCTTCGGCATATTTTGCATTTACTGTTTGTGGAATGTCTTTAGGTTTTAAACCCGGCTTTTCTTTATCAGCCTGAGCTTGGAAAAATTTCCTCATTTCTGCAGATGTTGCAGCAGCACGTTTATAAGGTACCTTCATTGGAAGACCTTTTTTAAACAAATCAAATTCGTCTAATCTAATCTTAGTTGATTCAGGCCTAATCAGTGCGTTGAACAATCTTTGTTCTGCTATAGGAGCAGGTTGTTGCTGCTGTACAGGTTGTTGCTGCTGTACAGGTTGTTGTGGTTCTTGTATCCTCATACCCGTCCTTGATACATCCATTAAGTGTTTAATCCAATCTGGTGGCAATGGTTGAGCTCCAGATTTTCCTGTATTAAATGCGTTACTCCATGAAGCAAATGCTTGCTCGGGAGTTTTTGTTTTTAGATCATTTCTTAGTTGAGTAAAACTTACACCCGTTCCTCGAGGAGTAGGTTCTAGACTTACCTTAACATGCTCGTATCCTTGGAATTTATTAACAGCTTTCATTAATGCAGCAGGCATATTCAATCCTGCTCTATCAGCACCCACCATGATAATAACGTTGTCATAGCGAGGTGGTTTGCCTGGTAATGGGTTAATTAATTCGTGCTTGATTTTTTGTATCATGCTGCCACCTTCTTGGGTAACAGCACTGATATTTTTAGAATACTGTGGATATAACATTTGCCATGTTTTAACCTTGTCGGGTACTGGAATAGGATCGTCTTTGCCTTCAGCATTGCCAATAAACAAATATGGATCACCACCTACTGCACCAGCTTTATCTATTGTAAATTTAAAAAGTTCTTGATGTCCAATGTGGCCTGCAAAACTGCCAATAGCAACTACTGCTGTTTTAGACTCGCCCCTTGGACGCTCTGTTCGAGCTGCCTTTTGTGCCGCATTCTTAGCAGTGATAACATCACGCTGCTCTTGACTAGTTACTTTAATAGGACCCAGACGACTATTAATAACAATACCTTCATAGTCTTGTCCCAACATATCTTTGCCAATAATGTTAGGATCGTTAATGATTGCTTGCTCCAATGCTGCTTTAACGGGTTCAAGTGCAGCTTTAACTTCCGCTGCTTGATCACGTTTCTTGCTGGCCAGCATTGACTTAAATTGTTCAATGTTTTCTAATGGCGGAACCAGTGCTGTAACATCTAAACCTTCCTTTTGTGTAAGACTATTGTCGATAAACATCACACTACCACTACTACCCACCTTCAATAGGTCTTTGATAAATTTATTTGAGTCTGGTAAATCTTCACCAGTAGTGGCATCAGTGACACGGAATGGTACAAGTGCCAAGTGTACTCCTTCTGGCAACTTGTCGTAATGAATACCTACAAATTTTAATTTACCCTCATCTGTTTCAGTAGCAAATGGTAGATATAGTACTTCGCAAGTTACTTGTTTGTTTACCAAAAAGTCTGGGCCTAATTTGCCGTCAACTAATTGTATAGCATTCATCATTTCATTGAACAATTGATCAAACAATTGCGCACGACCTAATACTTCTAGATCAGTTGTACCTTTTTGTTTATGATACGCTACAAAGCCAGCTTGGTAACGTGGCTCTGTTCTACTGGTGCCCATGAAAGGTTTACCCTCAGCATTCTTACCAAATCTGCCGCCAAATCCGTCTACTTTGACGTTTAAAGGAATGTTTTGTAGTTTAAAATTGCCGTTTCCGTCGTGAATTTCGTCTAATAAATCTAGCAAATCACTAGATTTAAGATCATGCAAGTGTGGCATACCTTTGCGTAACTGTGCTTTTACTTCTGCCTCTGCTAATGGCTGTTTTTTAGCATTAAACGCAGACTCGTAATCCTTGGCCATTTGTATGGCCTGCTTACGAAGATTTTTCATACCTGTTTGATCCAGCACATAGTCTATAGCAGTCATCTTTGTTTTAAAGTCTGATGTTGGATCATCTGCATCAATCATTTGGGCACCTTTGCCAAAATTAATCTTTAAGAATTCTTGTACGGCAATTTGTTGTTGTTCTAGAGTAAAGAATTGTTTCATTAATTCTACAGTTCCAACTAGTCCGGCCATCATCTTAGTTTCGTTACCTTTAGCAGGCACACCGAAGAATTGCTCAAATTGCGAACCCATATCTTTAATGTATGCGCTCTCGGCAGGAGTTAATGGAACCATTACTGGTACGCCATTTATTTCAAGTGGTACATTTTCATTTGCTGTAGGTTGACGATATTTGGCACGCACACCACCTCCGCCTACACTGGCTACAGCAAAGCTAAAATTAGCATCATGTACAGGGGGTGGCGGGCTATCCATGTCTACAACTAATTCTCTACCATCGTCTCCACCATAGATCTTCATTCCTTTATTTTTTCCAGCACCTGTTATCTTAGCAATATATTTTTCAGTAGGAGCAACTTTGGCCAATGAACGATATAACCATTGACGGAATACACCTTTTATTCCTAATTCTAAATCTTCCAGTTGACTGCCGTGACTTACTTGTGCCCACTCAGTGGGTATTTCAAATCCCCTTGCATCAGTGGTGTAATCGCTAAATTCTAAATCAACTTGTAGAGTAATAGGAGGTTCGTTCAATTGCCATAATGCTAGCCATTGATCAGTACCTTTTTTTGTGCCTAACAATGTGGCACTGCCAATATTAGCACCGATATTCTTGTGTATAAATTCTTCTATCTGCGGTTCTAATCTGCGATCAATTTGTGTATCAATATCTCCAACTTTTTTCTTTACACGTTGAAAGTCTTTATCAGCAACTCCGATCTCTTTTGGGTTTACGTCTGATGGAGGTTGTTGTGGATTAAAATTTGGATTTGGTTGGCGCAACTGCATGAACCATTTGCTGCTTCCGCTAATAAATGTTTCTACTTCTTTTTCAACTAGTTCAGGACTCCAAATGGGTCTGCCATATTGTCTAGTAAACAAATTATTGATATCAACTAATAACTGCTTGACTGCTGGCTGCATTGCTGCACGATTTTTTGAATCTATTTTGCCAGCATTATAATTGCCTGGAACACCAGTCCATCCAACTGTGGGCTTTCCAGCAGCATTATGACTTGCTAGGTTACCACCTTCTAAGATGATAGATTTTTTAAACAGATCTCTGAGTATCATCTTATTGGCCTAACTGATATCGACCTTTGATTATATCTTCACGATAGTGATCGAATAATCTTTCGCACATATCTTCTATTAGTTCTATTGTGAACAGCTTATGTGGACGTTCTTTTAATTCTTTATGGTGATAAAATTCCATACAGCCTTTTTTAACCATGGGTAAGAAATCTTTAACTATTTCTTCTTTGTTTAGTTTATTGGCTGTGTGAGCCGAATGAATTTTTTTAGCTACGGGGTGGAAAAAATCTTTGTGTAATTTATCATGATCAATAATATACCAGAATAGCTCGTCCCCAGTATCTTGCTCGTCGCGTTTTTTAGACAACTCTTTATGGACGTCTATTGGCTTTCCGAAAAATTCCATTAATTTCATAATAATCCACTATAAAAAGGCAGAAGCTGCCATGCATAGAGTATTTATTAAAAATAAATCAAATGGAAATTTAGTGATTTACTAGAATTGACTGAACAGTGCCAGCTTTTATATGCACAGCACCCCTGACCCATACAAAATTGCCCGTAAAATTAACACAATTTACGGTACCTTCAGTTCTATGATCCATTACTGTATAGGAAATGCTAGTGCCACTAACATCAAACCAGTCATTAATTCCAGGGCTAGTGGCTAAACTGGCTTGTATTGTAGCAGTTCCTACAAAGTTCATGTCGGCGGAAATCATTGCAGTATGTAATCCGTCGCTGCTGCCAAAATAACCATCGCCCTGAATTTTATCACTATAATATACCATAGTAGTAGTAGCAGAGTTGGGATACACTACCTGTACACTTGGCTCATTTGTATATGTAATAAATTCTAGGGCTTGGCTTAATGCTGGCATGATTGTTCCTAATTAGTAGCAGTATTTATGCTAAAATGCAATCAGTTAACACCCTCGACTACTTCATCATTTTTGATTTTGGGCATGGGTAAAATATCGATAACATTGAGTTTTAGCTCTTTATCTACAACATCAATTTCAACAATTCCGCCATTTGCAAGTTTACCAAACAATATTTCCTTACTCAAGGGACGTTTGATCATATTGTCAATAGTACGCTGTAGAGGCCTTGCGCCCATTTTGCTATCAAAGCCTTTATTAATTAAGTAATCCATAGCAGCACTAGTTGGTTTAACTTGAATGCTTTTATCTTTAATTAATGAATTAAGTTCGTCAATAAACTTCTTAACAATTTTGCTCATTGTGTCGTTGTCAAGTTTACCAAATTTAATAACGCCATCTAAACGATTTCTAAACTCTGGAGCAAAGAAACGATTAACTGCATCTTTAGGATCTCCGTCACGTTCTAAACTACCAAATCCCACGCTGTTCTTTTCAGCATCGGCAGCACCTAGGTTACTGGTCATAATGATAATAGCATTACGTCCATCGGCTTTTTTACCATTACTTCCAGTAATGAATCCATTATCCATTAACTGTAGCATAACTGTTAGTACATCTGGATGTGCTTTTTCAACTTCGTCTAACAATAGTACACAGTTAGGATTTTCCTGTAAACTGGTAATCAATTGTCCTGCGTTGTCCTCAAATCCTACATATCCGGGAGGAGCACCAATAAATTTGGCCACGCTATGCTTTTCCTGGAACTCACTCATGTCAAAGCGAACAAGTTTAACATTTAAATTATGGGCTAGTTGTTTAGCAGCTTCTGTTTTACCTACACCGGTTGGTCCAACAAACAAGAAGCTACCTACGGGTTTAGTAGGGGACTTTAGTCCTGCTTGAGATATGAATACTTTATCTAGCAAACTGTCTATGGCTTTTTCTTGTCCATAAACTTTGGTCTTCATATTCTTTTCTAAGCTAACCATGTTAACAGTTTCTTTATTTGTAACCTGTTCCAATGGAAGATTTGCAAGTTTACTAATTTCAAACAAAATTTCATCGTGATCAACAATACCATCTTCTTCGTCTTTTACTTTAAATCTAGCACATGCACAATCAATTAGATCAATTGCTTTGTCTGGCAACTTTTTATCAGTAATATATTTGATACTGTATTTTACACTGTCAATTACTGCTTGATTTGTAATTTTAACATTGTGATGCTTTTCATAATACTTTTTAAGACCCTTAATAATCTTAATTGCCACTGCTTCACTAGGCTCATCAACAGTAACACGTTGGAAACGGCGCATTAACGCACGGTCTTTTTCAAAGTACTTACGATATTCTTCCCAGGTAGTACTTGCAATAACTTTAAGATTGCCTTTGCCTAACGCACTCTTTAGCATATTGGCCATATCATTGCTGCCGCCACTACCACCTGCACCTGCTCCGCTCATCATATGTGCTTCGTCAATAAACAAAATGCACTTGCCTTTCTTTTCAATAGCACCAATAACACCTTTAAGGCGTTCTTCAAAATCACCGCGGTATTTGCTGCCTGCTAGCATGGCACTGATATCTAAACTATATAGTGTGTGATCTTGTATAAACTTAGGAACAGTTCCTTCGTGTATTTTACGGGCCAATCCTTCAGCAATTGCTGTTTTACCTACGCCTGGATCACCAATAAGGATAGCATTGGATTTTGATCTACGTGCTAGTACCAATTGTATTTCTTCAATTTCTGATTCTCTGCCAATAACAGGATCAATCTTCTTACTTTTAGCTAGGTCGCTTAGGTTAGTACAAAATTGTAAAATTACTTTGTCTAATCTTGAACCCATGGTTCTTGTTTCACTAACTTCTTCCAAAATAGCCTCTTTGTTTAAGAATGTTAAAAATTTGTCTTTATCAATTTTAGCTTTACGGATAAAAAAGTTAGCATGGCTTTTCTTTTCTTCCAGTATGCCTAAGAAACAATCAACTGGTTCAATAATCTGTCGGCTATTGCCCATGACATTAGTAAACACTCTGTTTAACATCCTATCAACTGTTGTAGTCTTTTTAGGACGGGGTGTATCAGAATTTACAATATTAGCAAGATCATTGTTGACGTAGTTTTCTACGTCTTGTTTTAGTGTACTGACATCTGCGCCAAACGCTACTAAGATTTCTGTAAATGATTTGTGATTCATCATACTGAGCAAAATATGCTCCAAAGTCACATATTCATGATTGTGATTTGCTGCACTGTATACAGCGTTTTCAAAAATCTTTTCTAGATCTTTACTGGGTGATAACATTATTTAAATTTCCTATTTGTTGTTACGTTCATTTATAAATTTCTTTTAATTTATTTAACTGTGTGTCATTTAGATCCTTTGGAATTACTATTCTAACCTCAACTAACATTCTACCTTTAAAACGGGGGTCGTTCATTTTTGGCATTCCGTATCCTGCTGCTGAAAGCACTTGCCCGTGCTGTATTCCTGGGGCAATTTTAAGTTCTATCTCTCGATTGTCAATAGTCAGCATTTTTTCAGTTTTACCTAAAATAGCATCAATACAATTAACATTAATACTAGTTAACAAATCATCACCCTGCCTTTGAAATCTTGCATGGGGTTCAACGCGAACTGTGAGATGTATGTCTCCTCTAGGCAAATGTGGAAAACTATCATCACCCATTCCTGATAGTCTTAAAGTTACTCCATCAAATGTACCAGCAGGAATTTTAACTTCAATAGTTTGATTTCTACCGCTAGGTAATTGCAAGTTAGCAATTAAATCTTTACCGTAGAATGCTTCTTCTAATGTAATATTTGTTTGTATGTTTAGTATTCGATTTTGTTGTGGTTGTCTGCGTTGCCCAAATATATCAGCAAATGGATGATGTCCGTGTCCTCCAAACATTTGAGCCATCATATCTTCAAATCCATTTGGACCACCTTGATTAAAATGGAATCCTTGGGGTGCAGGATTATCATATTGTTGACGGGTGCCTTCGTCACTTAATGTTCGATATGCTTCTTCAATTTGTTGGAATTTGGCAGTATCACCGCCTTTATCTGGATGATGTTGTCCTGCTAGTTTTCGATATGCCCGTTTAATATCATCTGGGCTTGCGTTTCGATCTACGCCTAAAGTTGTGTAATGGTCCATAATTATATCTCTCTAATAGAAAAAGGTATAGCATTTATAATACTATACCTTCTATAAGTTGTCAAGACTTTTTATTTCTTAACTGGAACTTCTGTACCTTCAAGTTTTTTGTGAACTTTGATTTTTTTACATGATTGGACTGCCTTGCCATCTTTCATTACGGTTTTTCCCGCTTTGTCCAATTTATCGTTGCATACTTCTTTCATTTCCCCGCCGGCATATGCTGCGCTGGACATAATACCTACGACTAATACTGTTAATAGTTTATTCATGTTATCTCCAAAATGGTAATATTGTCTTTATCTTATCGATATATTTTTGCAAGTATTTCTCCTGCACACTTTTTGCATACGTTGGCTGTGGAAAATTCCATCCAATAAATGCACCTACTACGATCCAAAATAATGTTTCTAACATATATTTTCCTTATAGCATTGGTTGTTGTGGTTGAATGGGCGCCGGTCTGCCGCCAAATCCTGTGATAATTGTACCCGCTGGCGCTCCAAATCCTGAATTGCCACCAAAGCTTCCTGAGTTGCTAAAATTTCCTGCCGCTTGTCCCCCAAATCCTGCTGAACTGCCTCCTGATGAATTGAATCCGCCATTATTCATACCTCCTACATTAACTGTGTTTTGCGCGCCGGGCGGAACATACGTTGTTCCTTGTCCTGGCTGTCCTAATCCACCGTTATTTGCTCCACCTAATTTTTCTTGTGTGCGGCCATATGCAGCAATACCAAGTACAGCACCCATAGCAATATGGAACAATCCTGCACCTTGTAATGTTAATGGTTGCCATTGCGAATTAACTGTTCCATGACTAAGACTTTGTAACAGGCTCCACAGTATAGGAAACAACATAAAATCGCACATACATACTGCCATGTACATCCATCCCATCATTGGACGCCATTTGCTGTTCATCCAATGTTCGTTTTCTTTTTCATCTTCTGTTTTTTTAGCCATTATCCGCTCCGTATTAAGTGTACTGATATTTATTAAAATAACCCAATAAATACAGTATGCATTTCAACATAATCATTACCTTTAACGATGTTTTATTTTTATTGGGGTGCGTGCCATTAGTTATGATATTTTGGGTAATGTTTAAAGATTGGTCCAACGATAGAAATAGGTATTAACCACCGTTTTTGCTTGCGGATTCAAGCTGCTTCTTCTGCTCTTGTTCTCTAGCCCATTGTTGTTCTCTAATAATTTTTGCACGTTTTGCTTGTGCAGACTCAAACTCTTTTTGTTGTTCAGCCATGCTGTAAAATTGAACGCCAAGCATGACAAATGCACTAATAACAAGACCGCCAGCAAATACATATAAAGAAATCATCATATATTTGGCCATTTTTTCTTTATGTGCTTGTTTGGCTTTTGCCAGTGCTTCTTCACCCTCACGTTTTTCTTTTATCAATCTAGTACGTTCAGCAATCATTTCTTGCCAGATTTGAGGCTTGCCAAGTTGCCAATAAATCATATCCTTGAGTGCTCTTTCATCCTCACGTAGTTGATTACTATGCATGGCAAATTCAAGAGCCTGACGCCCGAGTTGAGCGTCAGTCTTACCCATAGAATTATGTTTGGCCTTAATACTGGCCATGTGAACTTGATCAGCAGACTCGAAGAAATGTCCCACTTGCCCAATGATGCTATTAACATCCTTGCCCATGGCAATGGCTTGTTTGATTCCACTGATTGCTGATTGTGCTGCTGAAAAAGCAAGACTTATACTAATTGGATCAATCATTATCCGCCTCTTTTACATATTTCTGGATATAATCTATTAGAACAATCTTTCTTAGCCCATTCAACACAGGTTACTTGCCCCTCAACTGGCGTATTAGTCCATTGCCAACGAACACATAACCATACCTCATCTTTTTTTAATCCGTTAGAAGTTTCCTCACTGGAAACTACTACCGTTAATAGTAGTAGTAAACTAGCAAACCACTTTATAAAGGAACCCATAGCCAAATACCTTGGCTCATTAACATAGCCCCAATTAAACCAACACCAATGCTGGCCCAAAACATGCCCATACTGACCGCAAGTATAGCAGCAGACAATAGGACAATGCTGAGTTGGAATGCAGATCCTGAAAATGTCAGCCATGGACCGTGCAGTTTAGCCTCATCACGTGACGCTTCTAATGCCTTGGCTTTAACAAATAGTTCTCGCTTGCCTTCACTTTTTTCAGGATCGCTTTCGTATCGATCTATTTTAGCAGTTAGTGCCGCTACTTTTTTAGCATCGTAGCGTGCTTCTGCATCATCACGTGCTGCTTCTGCTATAGTTTGTTTGATGCTTTTGGCCTGATAAAAATTCCATGTATCGTTGGCCTTGATAGTATTGGTTAATATGCTGCTGCTGTAACCATTGGCCAAATAAGTATTCACTGCCAACAATGCTGCCACCACAGTGATCACCCACCCTGCTTTATCTTTAATGTGTGCTTCTCTTTCGCTGCGTGATTCTGCCATTTCTTACTCCCTGATTGGGCCAAGCTTCTTTGGCATGTTCATTCTATCTTCTATGACAGCAATATGTTGGCGATTCTCCATGATAGCATCACGGTTCTTTTGGATTTCTTTTTCTAAGTCTTGACGCAGTTTTTCACGAGCCAATTCAGCGCCGCTGTTACTGGCCTGTTTGTTGTCTGTGGTCACTACCAGACTAACTTTCTGATTTAGAATAGTCACATCATGCTGTATTGCACCCAATGCTTGAATCAAGTATCCTGTTGAACCAATTAACAGTGGTAATAGAGCAAACAATAGTTTCTCTACAAATGCGCCTTTTTTGTCTTCTTTGTTTTCTTCAGCCATTTTTCGCCCCTTAGTGTTTTTATTATGCATCTAGAACATGTAGTGCATGTTCGTAGTGTTTGATACGATCCTCTAACCCAATGTAACCACCATTGATTTTTCTTGTCATTGTTTTAATATCGCCTTGATCGGCTTGTACATTTAAGTTATTGCTTTCCCAAAACCAGCAAGCGCTTTGTACAGCACCTTCGAATGTGGCCAAATATTCTGGAACATCTTCTACAGGTGTTTCAATACTTTCAGCAAAACGGGTATAGTTGTCTTTACCGGTTAACTGAATAAGTCCACGACCACAATATTTGTAGCCTTCACCGCTGTGCTCGTCTCCGTTGCCCATACGACTAGCATATACCCGGTTAGCAATCATCTCTTGCTTGCCTGCATATGCTGCGGCAATATCGTCACTGGGGAAATACTTAGGAAATACCTTACGCAAAGTTGCTGCTCTGTAGTTTAAGTTTTCTTTTAAAAATACAAACCCACCGCTTTCGTGAGCACATTGGGCAAGGAACGCTGCTACTCTATTAGGAGTATTGATATCGTAATCAGGTAATGCTTGTTCTAGCGCATGATACCAATGATCAAGATACTGATTATCTGGAAGTAATTGAGCAAGTTGTTCTTGTGTTAGAATAAATTCAGCAGCCATTTAAATCCCCTGTTTATAACAGTATTTAATGGCTAGTTTTTGCAAATTAAAGTAGCAGTTTATTGCGTTTCTTCAAATATCTTCTTTTGTTTTTGATACCATTCTATCCAAGCATCACTCTTTGCAGCACACTCGTAATATGTTGTATAGTTTATTGTAACAGTTTTTGTAAAATCTACAATGCTTACTGTGTTGCCTTTGATAACTTTTAACTGAGGGCATTTTTCTAATATCATTGCAGGCGCATCTGGGAATTTAACAGTCACGGGTACTGTAGTACATCCTGTAATTAATAAAATAGATGCAATGGCAAGTAATTTAATTAATTTCATTTATTAGCCTCAATGGGTTGATTCAGTGCTGCTGCATTGTGTGTGTTGACGATGATTTGTGGAATAGGACAGTTTTCTACAAACTTGATAACTTCACGATCTTTAACCACTTCACGATCAACATAGTTGATAATATCGTCACCGCGTGTTCTAACCAGTTCAAGTTTCTTAACAGTTTTAGTTACAATTTGAACATTGGTTTCTTGGCTTTTTGCTTCAGCTTCTGCGACCTTGACCTGCATTTCTGCCACACGGGCTTCCCATTCTGCTTGATTGCTCATGGCACCTTCAAACCACACACCTATTACAATTAGTAGTATTGAGCCAACTTGTATAGGCAATTTGTAAGTGCTAATAACTGGTATAAATTTTAATACAAGACTAGCAAGCAATCCTAATACACCTGCTAACAATACCGCATGGAAAATCCAATCAGGTAAAAAATTCATTAACCACATGTTACCACCTATCTTTTTCTATTACAACTGCTTTTTTTCCGTTTCTTATTAAGAATTGATTACCAATTTTATTGATATCATAATTGCCTAAAAATTTATTAAGGAATAATGTTTGACTCTGACTGCTTTCGTCTAATGATAATGCGCCTTGTATAGTTTCTTTTACATCTTCGTAATCACCAATTGATATAAGTTTAGCCATAAGGTCGCCAGCATATGGTTTTTTAAATGTTAAAGTATTATCAGATTCAAGTGCTACTTCAGTTGCGCCTTGATCAAAGAATTCTTTAATATCGTTATTTTTAAATTCTAAAATTTTAGCATGATACTCTGCTGGAGTTACTGGTACATGTTCAGTTATTTTATCAGGATCAAATTTTACAGATGATCCTTCTTTTTGATATCTATAACGCCAATCATAATTGTCAGTTAAATTACTGATACCACTTAGCAATTCCCTAAGCTGTCCAGGCAACTTATCAGTACGCTCCATTTCAACAAACACTTGATATTGTCCATCAGGTTCTTCACCTGAGCTCATATCAGCATCTAAAATAAACGGATATCCGCGTTCAATAAATTCAACTAGGTCAGTTGCGGGGAATTTTTCTTTGACACGAAACCCAAGTACAACTATGTCTTGGTCTTCGCCCATTTTGCTTTTATATCTATCTATGGTAAAAACTTCGTTAACAAAATTTCTAAGGTCCCCGTATCTTAAACTCTCGTTTAAATTAGGTTTGTTCTTCGACATCGTCTGGTGCCTCCTGAGCAACTTCGTCTGACTGCATAGTATCAGTATTACTATATTTCATTAATTCTGCCATGCGTATATGGTCTTGATTTTCTTTGCCAACAAATAGATCCTGCATCAATTTCTTAGGCATGGTAATTTCTACAATCCAAACTGGGTGCGCATCTATCTTACCCTTCTTTGTGCCTGGACGGAAATCTGCAGGTGTCTTAATTTTACGAGGAATTAATACATTCTCTTTTTTATAAACAACTTTGCAACCATAGTCGTGAAGTCTTTTTGCGCCTTTTGGATCAGGCATTTCTTTGGCATCCCACATAAACGAACACTTTACTGTATAGCGTTCTACGTGCGGCCCAGATACTAATTCTCCATCGAGCCAATTTTTAAAAACATAGATGTCCAATTCATCAATGACTCTTTCAAAGTCTTTGAGTGTGTTGAACGCACTATTGTTTTCGCTCAATGTTTGTAGGTTTTTGATTACGTCAAGGATATCGTGCATAGCTATTATTTATGCTTTTTTATTTTTAAAATAGTTAAAAATCACAATGGCCCGAATATGGTACTATTTGGGCTGCTTTTTAATTTAGTGAGTAAATATCTGTGCAGGTCAATCTTCACCAAGGAGGTAAAAATTGCCTAAAGCTAGACGAAACACTGAGCGTTCACAGTCTTACCGTGATCCTCGACTACAATCCGAACCTAATAACTTGATACCAATCAAGCCATATCTCAAAAAAAACAAGCAAGTTAATATAATTCCACGCAATTTATCGCAGGAAACTTATGTAGAATTGCTAAAAAATCCCAAAAAATACATTGTTTTTGCCATAGGGCCCGCGGGCACTGGTAAGACTATGTTAGGGGTACAAATGGCCATTAAACTGTATAAAGAAGGATCAATAAGTAAAATTATTATCACTAGGCCAGCTGTATCAGTGGATGAAGATCATGGTTTCTTGCCAGGTACACTTAATCAAAAGATGGAACCCTGGACAAGACCAATCATGGATGTTTTTGAAGAATACTATCACCCCAAAGAAATAGCAGGAATGCTAGAAGATGGAGTTATAGAAATATCACCGTTGGCTTATATGCGTGGCCGCACATTTAAAAATGCTTTTGTCATTGCTGACGAAATGCAAAATACCACGCCTAGCCAAATGAAAATGTTGCTTACACGCCTGGGTGACGGTAGCAGAATGGTGGTAACAGGAGATCTAAATCAAGCTGATCGACCAAATGAGAACGGACTATTAGAATTCTGTGATTTATATGGTGATGGTAGCAATTCTAGAATGATTGCTATGGCTACATTTGGAGTTCAGGACGTTGCAAGACATCCCGTGGTTAAAGAAGTGTTAAAAATTTATAAGGAAGTAACTAACGATTAAAATTTAACAATATCAAAATAAAACCGCATAGTAACTGACCTGCAATCGACTATGCGGTTTTCTATTAGCTGTTATAATTCCAAGATAGTCTAATTAACACGGCAGCAAGATTAATTTCGGAATCTGCACACAATGTATGATCTACAAGGCCATCTTTAATAATCTGCACAGCATTATGTTGCTTATCTTCATTGTCACCAAATAGTTCTATGTTATGATACATCCATGTATAAATGTCTTGTATTTCTTCAGTTCGAACTCGTCCACACAATAGCATACGGGCTTTTTCAATCTCCCCACGCTTGAACAACTCAACCATTTCAATTTTATAATCACTTGCACCATCTTCGCCAGCTGTGGGAGATAGTAATACTCTTTCGTTAACATTTTGTTGTATCAAATTAATACATTTACGCATATCAGGATATGCTATCTTGACATATGTATCTAATGTGTCAAGATCAAATTCTACATTTTCCTCAACAAGAATAGTTGCTACTCTAGCAGTAAACTCTGTTTGGTCGGTCTTCTCCACATGAAAGCCCTGGCAACGACTATGCAGAGCA
>Ga0136641_1000527_pt1 | contig 16565 bp, 16 predicted proteins | sample EliLak1302023Y_FD_115312 | JGI IMG/M metagenome (GOLD analysis project Ga0136641, IMG submission 115312) | Freshwater microbial communities from Elizabeth Lake, Yosemite National Park, California, USA - 13020-23Y | ecosystem: Environmental > Aquatic > Freshwater > Lake ...
AGCCATGCCGCACGAACCACCGACGAGAAGTCCCTCCTCCAGCGCGAGGCGACGAGTCATGTCGAAGGAATCCTTGTCCGAAACCGCGATGATCTCGTCGCAGATCGTCTGGTCGAACGCCGCCGGCCAGAAGTCCTCGCCCACACCCTCCACGAGGTAGGGCCGGCCGGTGCCACCGGAGTACACCGAGCCCACCGGGTCGGCACCAATGACCTTGACGCGACCGTTGCTGGCCTCCTTGAGGAATCGACCAGTGCCGGAGATCGTGCCACCGGTGCCCACCCCTGCAACAAAGTGTGTGATGCGGCCGTCGGTCTGCCGCCACAGCTCCGGTCCGGTGGTCTCGTAGTGCGAGCGCGGGTTGTTGGGATTGGAGTACTGGTCGGGCTTCCAGGCACCCGGGATCTCTCGAGCAAGGCGATCGCTGACGCTGTAATAGGAACGCGGGTCGTCCGGATCAACAGCGGTCGGGCACACCACAACCTCGGAGCCATAGGCCTTGAGGACATTGCGCTTGTCCTCGCTCACTTTGTCCGGGCACACGAAAACCGTCTTGTAGCCGCGCTGCTGGGCGACGAGAGCCAGACCCACACCGGTGTTGCCGCTGGTGGGCTCAACGATGGTGCCGCCGGGCGTGAGCAGGCCCGCTTCTTCTGCCGCCTCGACCATGCGCAGCGCGATGCGATCCTTGACCGACCCACCGGGATTGACGTACTCGACCTTGGCCAGCACCAGCGGCCCGTTTTCGGGAACGATGCCCTCCGTGACGTGCGACAGCCGCACCAGCGGGGTGTTGCCAATGAGGTCCAGGACCGACTCGGAGTACTCCATGCCGTGAGCCTAAGGGAAATTCGTATCTCCCTTGTCGGGTGGGCAATGCTGCGGTCATCGTGCCCTAGCGTTCAGATATGACCGCAGTGCGCGAGGACATCGTTCGTGAACTCGAGCGAATTGTGGACCGACTCGGCAGCATGCCGCTCACGCGAGCGCACGAATGTGAGGCACGAGTGCATTCGACCGCCGAGGCGATCGTGGACCTTACCGCAGAGCGGTCATCGCGCGAGCTTCCGCATCTGCAGGCGCACGCCCTCGGCCCGATGGTTGCAGTGGTAGGGCGCGACTACCTCGACATTCCCGGGAATGACGAACGCGACCAGCAGGTACTTGACCTGCTGATCGCGTTGCGTCGTGCGCTGCCTTAGTTGCGGCTGAAGATGGCCAGCAGCCGCAGGAATTCCAGGTACAGCCAGATGAGCGTGACCATGAGGCCGAATGCCATGCGCCATGACTCGCGCTCGGGCACACCCTGCTTGATGCCCTGACTGATCGCTTCGAAATCCAGCAGCAGGAAGAACGCGGCGATGAGCACACCGAACACGCAGATGATCAGCCCGATGCCGCTGACACCGTAGAAGCCCCATCCGCCACCCACACCGAAGAGTGAGGCGATGAGCGATGCGACCCCGAGCACCACGTAGGACACCAGCGCCACGATCATGACACTCACGAACTTGCGAGTGACCTTGATGACCCCGGTCAGGTAGAGCGCGAGCATGATCCCGAAGGTGACCATGGTGGCGACCACCGCCTGCAGAACCACGCCTTGGTACTTCGAGGACTCGGCATAGGCGTTGTACCAGTTGCTGATGCCGCCGAGCATGAGTCCCTCGAAGGCTCCGTACAGGAGCACCAGGATCGGGTTGACCTTGCGCATGAACGAGTTGGCCATCGCTAATGCGAATCCGCCGATCAGACCGACGAAGATGATCCACGGTGACGAGACGGCGAGATTCCAGCCGAAGACAGCGAAGATCACCGTGACCGCGAACACCGCCCCGGTCTTGATGATGACGTCATTGATGGTCATGCGGGCGCCACCGCCATCGACAACTGTGTCGAATGTGCTGGGCGGCTGGGCGCTACCGGCGGCGGCGGCCTTGGCGCCCTTCTTGGGCTCGTAACGGGACAGGATGGGATTCGATGACTGCATGCCTACAGGGTAAGCGAAGGTAGGTCGTCTGTCCTAGTGCCCCCGGTGGGATTTGAACCCACACTGTGCCGGGTTTAAGCCGGGTGTCTCTGCCGATTGGACTACAGGGGCGTACGCGAACGAGCTGAGTCAGGCCGATAAATCGGCGGCAGCACGCACCCGGGTCATCACAGCATCAAGCATGCCGGTTGTGAGCCGCCCTGTAAAAGTGTTCTGCTGGCTGGGGTGGTAGGAGCCGATCACGATCGCCTCGCGGCCTCGTGGATCGCGAACCACCACCTGAGCCCCGTGGCCGAATTTCCCGCGGGCGACGTCCCACCCGCAGTCGCGAAAAGTGGCCAGGGTCGTGGTCCACGCGATCCCCCCGAGTGCCAGGGCGACTCGCATGGTCGGCGCCACGATGGACAGCTCCGATCTGAGCCAATGGGCGCACTCCTGCTGCTCCGCGGTGGTGGGCTTGTTGAGTGGCGGCGCACAGTGGACCGCCGCGGTGATCCGGACATGTTCAAGATGCTGGCCGTCCGACCGGGAGGTGGATTCCGGCTGCGATGCCAGTCCGGCGCGGTGAAGTGCGCCATAGAGCCAGTCGCCGCTGCGGTCGCCGGTGAACATGCGTCCGGTGCGGTTGGCGCCGTGCGCACCCGGTGCGAGTCCGACGATCCATATCCGGGGACGTGTCGCACCAAAGCCCGGAACCGGGCCGCCCCAGTAATCCTCGTCCGCATACGCGGCCCGCTTGGTGACGGCCACCTCGCGGCACCAGTCGATCAACCGTGGGCAGCGCTCGCATGCGCAGATCGCAGCGTCGAGCTGTGTCAACGTGCGGGGCGCAGAAGGAACCGGCGTCACTAGTCGCCGCAGGCGCGCAGGAACGCGACGGTGCGCTCCCACGCCTGCAGTGCATTCGCTGCCTGGAATACATCTGGACGCGCATCATTGAAGAAGGCGTGGACGCTGTCGGGGTAATCATCGAGCACTGCGACCTCTCCGCCGGCGGCTGTGATGGCGTCGGCGTAGGTGGCGATTGCCGCACCTGCCCACGACTCATCGCTCTTCGCCTTGTGCACCATGGCGGCTTTGCCGCCGTACTGCGACCAGTCGGGCGAGTAGTCCGGCCACGGCATGGCCGGATAGAACGCAACCGTGCAGCAGATGTCGCGTGAGATCGTCGGCGCCAGCAGCGCGAGCCCACCGCCCATGCAAAAGCCGACGGCGCCCACGTTGGTTCCCTCGACACAGTCCTGTGCCACAAGCCAGGCTGCGGCGGCAGCGAGGTCTGCGGCCGCTTCACCGATGTTGAGACCCATCATCAGCTTCTGCGCCTCATCGGGCTCGGTCGTCTCCGCGCCTCGGTAGTGGTCGACCGCGAGCGCGACGAATCCCTCGTCGGCCAGTCGTTGCACCACATGCTGGATGTGGGGCACCAGGCCCCACCACTCCTGGATCACGATGACCGCGGGGCCGGAGCCCGAGGGTGGCAGGGCGTGCAGTCCGGGAACAGACTCACCGGCGATATCAAGGGTCACATTGCGCATGAGGTCATCCTGTCGATTGAGGACTAGCGCCGGGCTTCGGCCTTGATGGGGGATGTGGAGCCCCGAACCACCAACTGAGTTGGGAGCTGCACCGGATCAACGGCGGTTGCGCCGGCAATCTGAGCGATCACTGACCTCGTTGCGATTCGCCCCAGGTCCTTTACTGGTTGCACAACGGTGGTGAGGTCCAGGTACTCGGCCATCTCGTGACCATCGATGCCGATCAGCGACACATCACGACCTAACGTCATATCGTGACTGCGTAATGCCTTCATGGCGCCGAAAGCCATCTCGTCTGACATCGCAAAGACAGCGGTGGGCGGCTGCGGCTGCGTCAGTAGCGCCGTCATCGCCTGCTCGCCGCCCAAGATGGTGGAGTTCCCGTGCGCGACCATGGTTGGGTCCACCGGAAGGCCCGCCCCGGCCATCGCCTCCTGAAAACCGCGAAGTCGATCTCGGCCGGTCGACATCGGTTCCTCAATTGACCGCCCCGTGATGACGCCGATGCGTCGATGGCCGAAGTTGATGAGGTGCTGCGTGGCCATCTGTCCCGCCAGCACGTCATCAATCGTGGCACTGGAGACGCCCGGGACCGCAGTGCCCACCAAACTCGCGGGGAGCCCCAGGTCGAGGACATCTGCGAGGCGCGAATCCCCCGGTGGCAGAGCAACAACGATCACGGCGTCGACTCGTCGGCGCAGTCGAGTGGCCGGTGACACCTGTGGCGCGGCTTCTCCTATGCCGGCCCCCATGAGAAGGAGATCCAGGCCTGCTGATTCGAGAACTGCTTCGATTCCACTTATTACGGTGCTGAAGTACCAACGGGAAATGTGCGGTGTGACGACCGCGACAGTTCCTGTCCGACCGCTGGCCAGTCGGGACGCACTCGGAGAGATCACGTAGTCGAGGTCGCGCGCATGCGCAACGATCCGATCCCGCGTGGCCGCATCCACGTTGGGTAGGCCTCGAAGTGCCCGTGACACCGTTGCCGTGGAAACCCCGGCAGCCTGTGCAACATCCTTGATTGTGATGCCCATCGGTACCCCCTGACCGGCGGACGATACACCGAAGGTTCCTCTCGTTACATGCAAAGAATTGAATCTTTGCATCAGCCGCCGGCCAGCCTGAAAGCGATGCCATCGAGGAGGTCCGCTTCTGAGGCCAGAACCGCCGGGGCATCGGCCGCCGTCATGATCTCCTGCAGAATCAGTGCACCGGCTCCGATCACCTCCACCCGGCCCGGGTGCATCACGGGCATCGCGGCCCGTTCAGCCGCCGTCATCCCCAGGAGGCCCTCCACGATGTCATTGACCTGCGCCCTCGTCACCACCAGTCCGTGAATTGCCGCCGCGTCATAGGCGAGCAGGTCATGGGCGATCGCGGCAACCGTGGTCATCGTGCCGGACAGGCCCACAAGGCACGCGGCGCTGCGAATAGGCACCGAGACGGCAGCCCGATCGATGGCTTCACGCGCGTCCGCGCGCACGGCAGCGATCTCGGTCGCCGTCGCGGGATCGCTGTGCAGGTGCCGCTCAGACAATCGCACGCATCCGATGTCGACACTGGTCGACGCAGCAGGTTGACCATCTGGGCCGCCGAGGATGAACTCGGTTGATCCACCACCGATGTCGAACACCAGCGGCGGTACGGGTAGGTGTGGCAGCCCGATCACCGCGCCGAGGAACGACAGTTCCGCTTCCTCGCGCCCACTGATGACTTCCGGCGCCACACCGACAAGCCGTTCAACTCCACTCGCGAACGCTGCTCGGTTAGACACATCGCGAGACGCTGACGTAGCAACAAACCGTACGAGATCAGGCGCGGCTTCATCCATCACCTCGCGAAACTCCGTGAGCGCCGCGAAGAGACGGGTCAATGCGGCTGGAGAGAACTCTCCAGTGCGATCCACCCCCTCCCCCAGCCGCACGATTCGCATATCGCGCACCACATCGCGAATGGGGTCCTCGCTCCCGACACATACGTCGGCGATCAGGAGTCGGATTGCGTTCGTGCCGCAGTCGAAGGCGGCGATCCGCATCGGGGTTGTCGTCACACTGGATGCACGCAGCATCCGGAGGCCCACCATTCACCCAGGCGCGCCAACACCATGTCTCCCAAAGGATTCACTCCGGGACCGGAAGCCATAGCGTGGGCAGCAAGCACATGCAGGCATTTGACGCGCGAAGGCATTCCGCCGGCACTGATGCCGCTGATTTCGGGAACCACCTCAAGCGCCTCTCGATCAGCCAAATACGTCACATGCGCAGCCTCATACGCGGCCGCGATCTGGGGGTCCTCCTCGAGCAGATCCTCGAGTTCACGCATCAGCCCCGAGCTTTCGAGAGTTCCGATCGCACTTGTCACTCGCGGGCAGGTCAGGTAGTACACGGTGGGGAATGGCTCGCCATGCGGGAGCCGCGGCAGCGTCATCACCACGTCAGGCGCTCCGCAGGGGCATCGATGAGCGACTCGCACGACTCCGCGAGGGTCACGTCCCAATTGAGCCGCGACGGACTCATGATCCGTGTCGACGAGGCCGGAATCAGCCCACGGGCGTGACAACTACATCAGCCCACGGGAGTGACGAGGTCATCCGCCTGGTGAAGCGAAGACCACAGCGACGAGTACCAGGGTCCCGGTGGCGGCTGGGTGGCCTGCGCGGCGGCAACATCATCGGGCAGCCCAAGGGCCACATAGCCGACCTCGCCCGGCAGGACGAAGTGCAGGCGCGTGCGCGCCTCAGCTGCGATGAATGAGGGGTCGTTCCATCTCTGATTTTGGACCTTGAGGTCGGCGACGCGCTTCTGGGCTGCTTCGACCTCGCTGCGAAGACTTGCCAGGCTCGCCCGCTGACCGAACCAGGCCCGCACCGGTACCGCCAGGGAGATCACCATCGTCACGCCCACCAGGCCAAGCAAGAAGGCACGACCCGTGACCGAGGGTCCGGACGTCGGGCGGGCTGGGGAAGGCCGACTCACCCCGCGATGGTCCCATGCAGACCCGCATCCCTCAGCCAGCGAAACGCGGGAACGCGGACCTTCCGGCGTAACGCGCAGCCTCATCGAGTTCTTCCTCGATGCGCAGCAGCTGGTTGTACTTGGCCACGCGCTCGGATCTGGCCGGAGCACCCGTCTTGATCTGCCCGCAGTCCGTGGCCACGGCCAGGTCGGCGATCGTGGTGTCCTCGGTTTCACCCGAGCGGTGGGACATCATCGAGCGATAGCCATTGCGGTGGGCCAGAGCGACCGCATCGAGGGTCTCGGTGAGCGTGCCGATCTGGTTGACCTTGACCAGCAGGGCGTTGGCCGCACCCTCGTCGATGCCGCGCTGAAGACGAGAGGGATTGGTGACGAAGAGATCATCACCGACGAGCTGCACGCGATCGCCCACGGTGTTCGTGAGGTGGATCCAGCCGGCCCAGTCATCCTCGGACAGTCCGTCTTCAATCGACACCAGCGGGAAGTCGGTGAGCAGGCTCTCGTAGTACCCGGTCATCCACTCGGCCGAGCGCTCGGCGCCCTCGAATGTGTAGGACCCGTTCGAGTACAGCTCAGTTGCAGCCACATCAAGCGCGAGGGCGATGTCGGTGCCAAGCGTCAGGCCCGTGGCGGCCACTGCGGTGCCGATGAGCTCCAAGGCCGCGCGGTTGTTCGGCAGCGACGGTGCGAACCCGCCTTCATCGCCAAGTCCGGTGGCGTAACCGGACTTCTTGAGAACTGACTTGAGGGCGTGATACACCTCAGCGCCCTGCTGCAGCGCCTCCGCGAAGGTGGTCGCGCCGATCGGAGCGATCATGAACTCCTGGATGTCGACGTTGGAATCCGCGTGTGCACCTCCGTTGAGGATGTTCATCATCGGCACGGGCAGCACATGGGCATTGGGACCACCCACGTACCGGAACAGCGGGAGACCCGATGACACGGCGGCGGCACGCGCCACCGCAAGTGAGACACCGAGAATTGCATTGGCGCCGAGCCGGGACTTGTTGGGAGTTCCATCCAGGTCCATCAGCGCCTGATCAAGCAGTCGCTGCTCGGTTGCTTCCATGCCGACGACCTCGCCGGCGATCTCGTCCTCGACCGCGTCAACCGCGTCCTGCACGCCCTTGCCGTTATAGCGGGCGCCACCATCGCGACGCTCGGCCGCTTCGAATGCGCCGGTTGATGCGCCTGACGGCACGGCCGCGCGAGCGACGGAGTCGTCGTCGAGCAGGACCTCCACTTCAACAGTGGGGTTTCCTCGGGAGTCGAGGATTTCGCGTGCAATCAGGGATTCGATGGCTGCCATAGCGCCGATCCTAGAGGGGGCAGTCAGATGCCGATCAAGGTGCGCAGGTGCCGGGGAGCAGGGGAGCCATGGGCCAGGACCGTGTCGTGCACCCGGCGATCCGACCATTGCGCATGCATCACGCGAAGGTCGTGGCACAGTTCGCGCACCGCGCGGTAACCGACGAAATAGGTCGGCAGTTGTCCCGATGTCAGCAACGCGCGACGCCACTTGCCGACAGCCTCGCCTTCCTCCTGGAAGCCTCGATCCCGCATCAGCGCGAGCGCCTGATCCTCGTCAAGATCTCCGGAGTGCACCCCCACGTCCAGAATCGCGTTGATCGACATTCGTGCCTGCATCTTGAGCTGCTGGAGCCGAATGGCAAGGCGAGACGCAGGATCCTCCGCGGGTGCGTATCCACGCTCGATCATGACTTCCTCGGCGTACACAGCCCACCCTTCAATGAAGACGCCGCTGCGCCCAAAGCGTCGAACGCGCGTCGGACTGTGCAACTGCTGCGCATGGGCGAGTTGCAGCACATGCCCGGGCATTGCCTCATGGATGGCGAGGTCATGCAGCTGGACCGCGTTGTACTCGCGGAAGAACGAGGTCACACGCTCGGGCGACCAGTCGGCAGGGGTTGGCGACACGGCAACGAAGGTCGGGATACGCGCAGTCTCCAACGGGCCCGGAGCATCGCAGTAGGCAACCGCAACTCCGCGGTGAATCTCGGGCATCTCGATGATGCTCGTCTCCACGTCAGGCATCGCAACAAGGTCCTGATCGATGACGAATCGCCTCGTGCGATCGACCGCATCAACCATCAGCGGCAGGACCGTGTCGTTAGTGACCGTGTTGCGTGTGGCCACGGCATCAAGGGCACGGCGCACGAGGTCTGGCGCATCAGCAGGTTCACCGAGATAGGCGGAGGCGGCCTCGACGAGCTGCTCCCCCACGTGAGCCAGGTGCTCTGACGCCGCTTCATGAACGTCCTGCGGACTGATCGCATCGTCCAGGCAATGCCATAACTGCGCGGAGTACAGCGCAGGGCCGAGCCGCGGGCTGCGCTGGGCGTCCGGGAGCAGATCCTGCAACCAGGTCGAGAATTCCTCCACCGCGGCCGCGGCGGAGTCGACAAGCCCGTCATCCGATGCTGCGCGTCGAGCTTCGCCGCGGATCAACGACGCCGTGCCTTGCAGTTGGGCCACAGCAGTCTCAACGTGGATGCGGGACATGTCGGTCAATGTCATGCGGGCTTGGGCAAGAAAATCTGGAATCGACGCGAGTCGTCCGCGTACTCGGTCGCGCGTGGCGTCTGCGTCTGCCGTCTCACGACTCACCAGCAGGTAGATGGCCGTCCCGGGGTTCCACTCCATCGGATTCCATTGCCGTGAACGCAGCTCCGCCAGATCGAATCGCGCGTGCATGAGACGTGCTCGCAGAATTTCCAAATCGACGACGTCGCCCACGTCGAGCTCGAGGTCATCTACGCCGTCGAGTGCCGTGAGGTGCTCATCAATGCGACGCACCAATCCCGGAGTGTCCGACCAGTCCGGCAGCTGAGCGTCATAGCGGTGATCGCCCAGCCATGTGGCCGACACCGGGTCCGCGGCCAGCATCGCGTCGACGCATGTCTCCGCGAGGGCTCGGAACTTCAGCGTCTCGCTCACTGGCTCTCTACCGCTCGGATGCGTTCGACCAGTCGACGTGACGCACCGCGACCTGCAGCCTCGGCGTCGATGCCGCGCTCGCGCGCCCGCGCAACGAGTGCGACGAGCAGGTCGCCGAACTCCTCATCACTGTCGATGGATTCGAGTACCGACGCGGCGGCTGACTCCTGCGGCAGCGGTGGCAGCGTCAGAGTGGAACTTCGCGCGAGCACCTTGCCGATATGCACCAGAGCTGGAAGTGCAGCGGGAATGCCCTCGGTAACCGATGAGCGACCCTTCTCCCGCGCCTTGATCGCATGCCAGTTGGTCTCAACATCTTCGGCGGTCGATGCTGTGCCGTCAGCAAAGACGTGCGGATGTCTTCGAACTAATTTGGCAATGATCCCGTCGGCAACGTCATCAATCGACCATGGGCTTTCAGCGCGCTCCTGCGCGATGCGCGCATGGAACACGACCTGCAGCAGCAGATCACCTAGCTCTTCACGCAGACCGTCATCATCGTCGGTCTCGATCGCCTCGACTGTTTCGTATGCCTCTTCGATGAGGTACTCGACCAACGTCGAATGCGTCTGCCGGGCATCCCACGGACAGCCGCCCGGAGACCGCAGGCGGTCCATGACCGCCACGAGATCGATGACGCGCGAGCCCTGCGTCACGCGGCGCGCAAGCCCTTCGGCGGTGCGGCGAGATCAAAAGGCGTCGGACCCACGGTGATGGCGGCCGCGTCCCATGTGCCGAAGCGAGGACTGACCGTCACCTCGAGTTCTCTGCTCAGCGCCGCAAGCGCTGTGGTCAGCGCAGCGTTCTGCTTTTCCTGCGATCCCTCGGGTGCAAGCGCCTTGGCTAATGCGGCTGCCTGAAGGTTGATGAGGATCACGCTGGGAATCTGCGAGGCGGGAATGCCGTTGGAGACGAATGCATTCCTGACAGCTTCCGCGCCACCGTTCTGCGCTTCGTAATTGGCCAATTGGCTGTCGATCTGGCCCTGCGTCACGTCGATCCCCATGCGGGTCGCAAGCTCGTTGACCAACTGACCGAGGATGAGCCGGTTGAGTGTCTTGTTGGTCTGGGCCGCATCCGGTGCATCGGCGTTCAGACCCTTGCCGGTGAGCGACTCCTGCACCTGGGACGTGAGCTCGCGCTCGCTGATGTTGCCCGCTGTCGACGTTGCTGCGGCACCCGCCTGCAGGGAGCAGGACGACGCGAGCAGAACGGATGCGGTGATCAGCACGGCGGCCAGCGGTCGCTTCACGTGTCTCTCCTACGACGTCGGGGCGGGCTTCAGGACGGTGACGAGGTCAGTGGCCCACGCCAGCAGTTCCTGGTCGCGCATCGGGGACCCTGGAGCACCCGGACGCGGCACGCTGATCGTACGGACTGCCGGCTTGACCACGGTCCGGGGGTACAGCCGAAGCATGCGCATCTGGCCGGACTCCGGGAGCTCGACCGGGTGCAACCGAACGACCGACCCCTGAAGCACCACTTCATCAAGCCCGGCCGCGCGCGCGAGGACGCGGAAGCGCGCAACGGCGAGCAGTGACTCCACCGGTGCAGGTGGCGGCCCGTACCGGTCGAGGAGCTCCGCCGCGACCTCGTCGACAGCAGCATCGGTGGTGGCGTCGGCCAGCCGACGGTAGGCCTCCAACCGAAGGCGTTCGTGCGGCAGGTAGTCGGCCGGAATGTGAGCATCGATCGGAAGTTCGACCTTGACGTCGCTGGCCGCCGTGATCGGTTCGTTTCGGTGCTCGGCAAGTGCCTCGCCGACCAGTCGCACATAGAGGTCAAACCCCACGTCAGCGATGTGGCCACTCTGCTCGCCACCGAGGAGGTTGCCGGCACCACGGATCTCCAGATCCTTCATGGCAATACGCATGCCCGAACCCAGATCGGTGTTCTGGGCGATGGTGACCAGGCGTTCGTGTGCGGTTTCGGTGAGTGGCTTCTCCGGGGAGTAGAGGAAGTACGCGTATGCACGTTCGCGACCACGTCCCACTCGTCCGCGCAGCTGATGCAACTGCGAAAGGCCGAAGGTGTCAGCACGATCCACGATCAAGGTGTTGGCATTGGCGATGTCGATTCCTGACTCGACGATCGTGGTGCACACCAGTACGTCGATCTGCCTATCCCAGAAGTCCAGAATCACCTGTTCCAGCTGAGACTCGGGCATCTGTCCATGCGCGATGGCGATGCGTGCGATCGGCACGAGATCGCGCAGTCGAGAGGCAACGCGATCAATTGACTCGACCCGGTTGTGGACGAAGAAGATCTGGCCATCTCGCATGAGTTCGCGATTGATGGCAGCGGAGATCTGCTTGTCGTCGTACGGGCCGACGAATGTCAGCACCGGGTGACGCTCCTCGGGTGGCGTCTGGATGACCGACATCTCTCGAATGCCCGTCACCGCCATCTCCAGGGTGCGCGGAATGGGAGTCGCCGACATGGCGAGCACATCCACGTTTGTGCGCAGGGCTTTGAGGTGCTCTTTGTGCTCCACACCGAACCGCTGCTCCTCGTCGACCACGATCAGTCCGAGGTCCTTGAATCTCATCGACGATGTGAGGAGTCGATGCGTTCCGATGATGACATCTACAGACCCCTCGGCGACTCCGGACATGACGGCCGCTGCTTCCTTGTCACTGCTGAAGCGCGACAGAGCCGCCACCTTGATCGGGAAGGATGCATAGCGCTCCGAGAACGTCGAGAAGTGCTGCTGCACCAGCAACGTGGTGGGCACAAGCACCGCCACCTGCTTGCCGTCCTGTGTTGCCTTGAATGCGGCGCGCACGGCGATCTCCGTTTTGCCGTATCCGACATCACCGCAGATGAGTCGGTCCATGGGCACGCTGCGCTCCATGTCCGCCTTGACCTCGTCGATGCAGGAAAGCTGGTCCGGCGTTTCGACGTAGACGAATGCATCCTCCAGTTCACGCTGCCACGGAGTGTCGGGCGCAAATGCGTAGCCCGCACTTGCCTGTCGAGCGGCATACAGACGGATGAGCTCAGCCGCGATCTCCTTGACGGCCTTGCGCGCACGACCTTTGGCCTTCTGCCAGTCGGCTCCGCCGAGTCGGTGCACCGACGGGGCCTCGCCCCCGACGTACCTCGTGACAAGGTCGAGTTGGTCCATCGGAACGAAAAGTTGGTCGGCGGGCTGGCCACGCTTGCTGGCGGCGTACTCCAGTACGAGGTACTCGCGTTCCGAGCCTGCGACTGTGCGACGGGCCATGTCCGTGTAGCGACCAACCCCATGCTGCTCGTGCACGACGAAATCTCCGGGAGCAAGGGTCAACGGATCAATGGTGCGACGGCGCCGTGATGGGAGGCGTCGCATGTCCTTCGTTGAAGCCCGCTGTCCGATGAGGTCAGCTTCGGTCACAATCACAAGGTGGCCGAAGTCGACGCCGTGCTGGAGGCGGCCTCGCGTCACGGTCACCAGCCCCGCGGTCGGAGGTTCCTCCAACGTCGAACTCTCCGCGACTGCCACCCCGGCGCTGGCAAGTTCTTCGACGAAACGCTCCACGGATCCGTGACCCTCGGCAAGCAGCACCACCGCGGCGCCCGCCTTGGTCCAGGAAGCCAGATCAGCCATCGCGCGCACGGCGTCACCGCGATAGGAGTCAATCTCTTCCGCGGTGATTCGTACTGTCCCTGCGAGCTCATCCTCAAACTCGGGGTCTGACGACAGTGGGGTGATCTCCCACCACGAGTCCTCGCGCTCCACCGCGATGCTTCGAAGCTCATCAAGGTCGCGGTAGCCCGCTCCCGAGAGGTCAATGGGAACAGCGTTGCCGACGGCGGCGTTGTGCCATGACGCTGCCAGGAACTCCTCCGCTGTACGCACCACATCGTGTGCCCGTGCGCGGACCCGTTCAGGTTCCAGGACGACGATGTTCGCCGACTTAGGCAGAAGTTCGAGGGTGGTCATCAATCGATCGGCGAGCACTGGGGCCAGTGATTCCATTCCTTCAACCGGCATGCCCTGCGCGAGTCGTTCGCACATCTCTGCAAGGTGCGGGTACGCCTGCCCGAGCTGCGCGGCACGTTCGCGCACGTCTGCCGTCAGAAGCATTTCGCGCACTGCTGGGGCCCACACGCCCTCCTCGACCAACGTCAAGGATCGCTGGTCCGCCAAGGCGAACGAACGCACCTCTTCGACCGTGTCACCCCAGTACTCCACGCGCAGCGGATGCTCCTGAGTGGGCGGAAAGACGTCAAGGATGCCGCCACGCACGGCCACCTGGCCACGACGCTCGACGAGGTCTGTGCGTTCGTACCCCAGTTCCACCAGACGGGTGACCGCAGCCTCGATCGGAGCCTCGTCACCGGCGCGAAGCACCACGGGCTCCTCGTCCGCGAGTCCGGCCACGATGGGTTGAAGCAGGGCGCGCACCGATGCCACCACCACATCGATCGGCTCACTTCCGTCGGCGCCGGGGTGCGCGAGGCGACGCATCACCGCGACGCGACGTCCGACAGTGTCCGACGACGGTGACAGCCGTTCGTGCGGGAGTGTCTCCCATGAGGGGAAGACGGCGACCCGGGCGTGCGGAACCAGCTCGGGGATCGACGCCGCAATGTCCTCGGCGTCACGGCCGGTGGCTGTCACCACGACAACAGTTCGACCCGGCTGAGTGAGCATCGCCACGAGCAGTGGATGCACAGGATCAGGCGCTTCGATCACGCACGACCCACAAGCTGCGGCCACGTGCCGCACGTCAGAGAAGCCCGGGCGCTCCTCGAGTGCGCGTAGTAGGCCGGTCAGGCTCAGGATGCCTCCCGCAATGAGTCCATCAGCATGACGTGGAGCGTTGGATGGACCACGACGAAGTCATTCACGTACGGAGGCATGTGATTGAACGTCATGTCTGAACCGTCAACATGCGACGCGCGATATCCGTAATGCAACGCAACGCCGAAGGGCGCCGCAACGTCCCACTCGTAGAAGCCTGTGTCGTGCACGTAAGCCTCCGCGCGACCCAACAGGATTTCATTCACCTTCGCGCCAACGGACCCCACGTCGATGATCTCTGCGCCAAGTGTCGTGATGCCGGCCGCTGCGAGGCGTTCCGATAGCAGTTCCACCGCCCGCGGAAGGATTGCGGGAGGACGCGTGCGCGACGCAACAATGCGCACAGGTCGATCAGTGGGAAGCGGGGCTGGGACAGCGGCACTGTCCAGAACCGATCGCGTCACGCCCTGCGCCGGAAGCTCCACCGTGGACGCGCGCACCTCTCCGCCTTCCCAGAGCGCCACGTGTACGGCGAAGTCCGGGCGACCCTGGCCGTACTCCCATGTGCCATCGAGCGGATCGACGATCCAGACGCGATCGGCTCCCACTCGTGCAGGGTCGTCGCGACGGCCCTCCTCACTGAGGACCTCATCGTGCGGGCGGGCCGAAGCGAGTGCTGCAACGAGAAGTTCATGGGCTGCCTTGTCCGCTCGATCGCGCAACCGATCCGCACCGGCCCAGTCGTCGAGGCTGCCGTGCATGTCGCGCAGCGACAGCAGGAGTGCTCCCGCTTCCCGCGCGATATCACGCGAGAGTTCGGCATCGGACATAGAGGACATGCTCACCTTCCTGACGGCGAACCGCCACCCGCCACCGTCAGTTGAAGCGCGACTGCGTGACCTCGAGTCCATCCGTCAGGAGTGATTCAACAGCGTCGGCTGCGCGCGATGCGAGGGAGGGCACCAACGTGCGTTCTGTCGCAGCAAAGGTCGTGAGGACAAAGTCTGCTGGGTCCTGACGCCCCGGAGGTCGGCCGATGCCGATGCGGACCCGGTAGAAGTCGCCCGTTCCCAACGCCTTGCGCAGACTCTTGAGTCCGTTGTGCCCATTGTCGCCGCCACCGAGCTTGACACGAAGGGTGTCGAACTCGATGTCGAGTTCGTCATGAAGCACCACCATCCGCTCCACCGGAATGTCATAGAACGCCAGCAGAGCCTTGACCGGGCCCCCTGACTCGTTCATGAACGTCATGGGTTCGGCAAGCACGATGCGGCCACCGGCGAGGTGGCCTTCACCCACGTGTGCGTTCGCCCGCTTGTGCCGTGCGAGTCGGATGGCGCAGCGAACGGCAAGGTCGTCGACTCCCATGAAACCGACGTTGTGACGTGTGCTCGCGTACTCCGGACCCGGATTGCCCAGCCCGACGACGAGCCAGGCCTCGCGCACCGATTACTCGGCGGCGGGTGCGTCTGCCGCGGCGGCCGTCGCCTCAGCGGCGGCCTGGGCAACGTTGGCGTCGGAGTAGGCGTCGGCCTGATGCTCGGCATCTGAAACCGCATGTGCCGCAGCGTCGGTCGGGTTCTCGCCGCCAGCGACGGCAGTCTCGAGTGCCTGCACCGCTGCTGCGGAGTCCATGCCAGCCTCGTCGGCTGCGTGGATGGCCGCGGCAATGGCGTCGGCCATCTCCTTGCGATCGGATGCCTCAGCCTTGTCGATGATGACGAGGTCAATGTGCTCGAGTGAGCGCTTGACCGGGTCGCGCTGGATGTCGCGCGGCTTGACGAGCACCGAGGCGCCGTTGACGTCCATGGAGAACACGACGCGCGGCTTGCGCAGTGCGAGGTCGAGGTCACGCGTGGGGATCGCGACGTGAACGACGTCGGAGCCACTGCCGTAGATGACAGCAGGGATCTGGCCATCGCGGCGGATGCGACGGGCCGCGCCCTTGCCGAAGTCGGTGCGGGGAACGGATGGCAGTGCGACGGTGCTCACAGGGTCTCCTCGGTGGTGTCGGCGTCCTCAGCGGGCCGACCACGTCGATCACGGTGCTGGAGCCGGAGCCCCTCACCCTCGCCGAGGACGTCCGAAGACTACCCCGAGGCGGGTCCCCACCGGAAATCGGGCGGGGGGCACGGCACGTCCCGACTTCACAGCCCAGGTGCCTGCGGTTGTGTAGTGGGGCTGCCGCGAGCACACAGCACCCCCGACGCCGCCGAATGGCCACTGGGCCCACGTGGAACTCCATCCCTGCGCGTGGAGTTGGCCTTGCAGTGCAGGGAAGTCCACAGACGATGGCGCATGTGCTCCGCAGGCATCACCCATCGAAGGCACGTATTGCTGCAACGGGGCCGTCGGGACATTGCCCGACGCAGCCG
>Ga0136641_1000528_pt1 | contig 16554 bp, 17 predicted proteins | sample EliLak1302023Y_FD_115312 | JGI IMG/M metagenome (GOLD analysis project Ga0136641, IMG submission 115312) | Freshwater microbial communities from Elizabeth Lake, Yosemite National Park, California, USA - 13020-23Y | ecosystem: Environmental > Aquatic > Freshwater > Lake ...
AACACCGCCACCCCTGCTTCGAGCAGCAAACGCTTGCGGAATTCTTCTGAGTCCGCGCAACCGGTCAGGTGGCAAGCCTCGGTCACATTCGGCCAAGCGTAAAACGCGCCGCCCGGGGTTTTGCAACTGACGCCGGGCAGTTGGTTCAACAAGCCGACAATCAGGTTGCGCCGACTCAAGAACACATCGCGCATGTGGTTGGCGTCGTCCTGCGGACCATTCAAGGCTTCGACGCCCGCCCATTGGGTGATGTGCGACGCACAAGACTCGGTGTTGGTGATCCAGTTAGTGAAATACGGTGCCAACTTTTTGTTGGCACAAAAGCCTAGGCGCCAGCCGGTCATGGCCCAGGTTTTGGAGCAACCGTCTGACAGAATGGTTCTCTCTTGCATGCTAGGAAACGCGGCGATGGAGTTGAATTCACCGTCATACACCAACTGCCCGTAGATTTCATCGGCGAACACCCAGATTTGCGGATGAAGTTGCAATATGTCCGCAATGGCCTGCAAATCGTTTTTGGTGAGAATGCCACCAGTGGGGTTTTGCGGTGAATTCAATATCAACAGCTTGGTGCGCGGCGTGATCTTGTTTGCCAATTCCTGCGGGTCGAAGCTGAAGTTGCGGTCTTCACGCAAATAAATCGGCACACCGACCGCGCCGTTGGCCTTGATTTGTGATTCGTAAATAGGAAAACCCGGCACCGGATAAATCACCTCGTCGCCCGCGCCGAAATCAGTCACCGACTGAATGGTGTAGCCGATGAACGGCTTAGCGCCTGCACCTACCACCACATCGTCTGCGTCCACGTGTATGCCTCGGGTTCGCGCAAAGTAAGCTGCTGCCGCTTGGCGCAACTCTGGAATACCTGCCGATGGCGTGTAGCCGTGCTTGCCCTGTGTAATAGCGTTGATACCAGCTTGCTGTATGTTCGAAGGTGTAGGAAAGTCAGGCTGCCCGATACAAAAGGAAATGATGTCGTGGCCTTCACGGATCAGCTTATTCACTTCGGCCAGCACCACAAAAGCGTTTTCTGTGCCCAGCCCCAGGGCACGTTGACTCAACTGCGTCATGATTTATACCCCTTCGATGATGCGAATGTCACGCACCACAGCGTTGTCGCCCAATTCTTTCATCGCCGCTTGGTAACCCGCGCTGTCATAAGCAGCCAATGCAGCTTGCAAACTGTCAAACTGAATCAAAACCGTGCGTTGCATCTTGCCGTGCTCTTTGACAGCTGCCGGCATGCCGCGTACCAAAAACGTACCGCCTGCAGCAGTGAGTGAGGGCAATGCGAGCTTGGCATAAGCGGCCAACGCGTCCTGATTGTGAATTTCTTGGTATGCGCTGATGAGGTAGGCTTTGGGCATGGCTTTCTCCTGGTATTTTTTTCAATAAACGTAAAGTGTAGACGTTCAAAAAAAACCGGGCACGCTGGCCCGGCCTCTAGAGTCGCAAACAGGACTAGCCCATGGATTTGTATACCGCTGTTTCGAAGTCATAAAACAACGGCAGCGCTTTGACATCAGCGAACGGCAAGATTTGTGTCGACAGCACGCCACCAACCCCTTTGGTTCTGTCAATCCAATAGTAGCTGTTGGCCAACCCTGCCCAAGCCAGACTGCCCTTGGAACGACCAGTGGGTGCTTTTTCTTCATTGGTCATGAATGACAGCCCCCAACCCTTGGGCACACCGGGAAAGAACTCGGCATCATTGGAAGACCCTTGGCCTGCCGGTTTGAGCATCGTCACGCGAATCTTGCCCATGGCATTTTTGGACATCAAATCCACCGTGGCTTTCTTGAACACGCGGTTACCGTTGCCTTTTCCATCGTTCAAAATCATCTGGACGAACTTCAAGTAGTCGCCAGTGGTCGAGTACATGCCGCCACCGCCCATTTCGAACTCAGGTTCCTGCGGAATTTCAAAGTCGATAGGTACCAAGCCGTCGGGTGTGCGTGCATGCATACGTGAGAGGCGCGCGCGCATGTCAGCACTTATTTTGAAAGCGGTGCTTTTCATGCCCAAGGGAGCCAATAAGTTGTCATGCATGTATTGACCCAACTTTTGACCAGTGACGGCCTCGACCATCTTCCCGGCAAAATCAATACCAGTGCCGTATTCCCAACGCTCACCCGGATCAGACACCATGGGCGTGGTCAGCGCCGCATTCTGGCAAGAGATGATGCCGGGGATATTTTTCACCTTCATGTACTCGCCGATTTGCGGGTTCCAAATGTCGTAGGAAAAGCCTGACGTGTGTGTCAGCAGGTGACGCAATGTGACCTCGCGCTTGGGCGCGCGGGTGATCGGTTGGCCATTGCTGTCAAAGCCAGTCAATACTTTGGACTCTTTGAGTTGAGGCAGAATTTTGCTCGCTGGCGTGTCTAAATGGAGCTTGCCACGTTCGACCTGCTGCATGGCAGCAGCGCCAGTCAAGGCCTTGGTCATGGAAGCAATCCAGACCACGGTATCCAGCGTCATCGGATTGTCCGCACCCGCTTGGCGCGTACCGAATGCACCTTCATATACCGTTCCACTGCGGTTGGTGGCCATGGCAGTCACGCCGGGTACTTCACCGGCCTCTGTCGCGGCCTTCAAAATCGCATCTGCGCTGGCTTTAAGCTTGCTTTCCTTGGCCCATGCGTTTGGCATGCTTGGAAAAAGTGCCATGGCGCCGATGGCACCAGCAGCTTTCAAGTATTGACGACGTTGGTTAGTCATTGAACAGTCCTTTTTCAATTGAGTTGAAATACCCCTTATGAGATACCCCTCTACATCGTATGAACCTCACCTCAAACTGGCAAGTGAGATGACGCTATGACACGGGTAATCCTTAGTGCTGATTGGGCACTTTTTTGCCGGGTTATCGACAACCATGGCGACTTGGGTGTGTGCTGGCGACTGGCCACCCAACTGGCTGAACGAGGATTGACCGTGGTTTTATATACAGATGACGACAGTTCGCTGCGCTGGATGGCGCCAATGGGCTGTGCAGGTGTCAAGGTACAGCCATGGCCCGCTGTCGACGATGTGTTTGTGTCCTCTCAGGTAGCGGGCGTGGTGATCGAGGCATTTGGCTGCGAATTGCCAACTTGCTACCAAGCCGCGATGGCTTCCTGCCCTGTTGCGCCAGTCTGGATCAATCTGGAATATTTCAGTTTAGAAGCCAGCGCTCAGCGTAACCACGGCTTGCCCTCGCCAGTACTCAGCGGTCCGGCCCAAGGCTTGACCAAATGGTTTTATTACCCTGGCTGGGGCCAACACAGTGGCGGTTTGCTGACTGACTTTAGGCGGCAAATATCAGGGCACTTAGACTTAGATGATGCGGTGACTTCTGATGCCCCACCCTTGCATATCAGCGTGTTTTGTTATGAGCCAGCAGGATTGGTTTTATGGCTCAAACAACTCTCAAGACTGCCGCGCAAGGTGCAATTGCACGTGACGGCCGGACGCGCCACACGGGCGGTCAGGTCGGCCATCAGCGCTGTCCACATGTCCACCATATCCGTAGATTTTTTAGACTATCTGAGCCAAGCTGATTACGACAATTTGCTGTCACGCATGGACTTGAATTTGGTGCGTGGCGAGGACTCCTTGGTACGCGCCATGTGTGCAGGCAAGCCTTTTTTGTGGCACATCTATCCCCAGCACGATGGCGCACATATCCCCAAGCTGCAAGCTTTTTTGGCTCAGACCCAAGCGCCTTCGTCGGTCGTGCAAGCTCACCTGGCGTGGAATGCGTCTGAACCCCAGGAATTGTCCGACTTGACGCCGGATTTGCTGGCCGAATGGGCCGATTGGGCAACGCATTTGCAAACTGTTTTGGAAAAAGAAACCGGCCTCACACAGCGTCTGATGGGCTTCGTCGCGGCCAAAGGCTAAAATAGCCGCTTTGTCCAGACACACACCCCTTTTATGAAAATAGCTCAAGAAATTCGCGCCGGTAACGTCATCATGCACGGCAAAGACCCGATGGTTGTTTTGAAAACCGAATACAGCCGTGGTGGCCGCAACTCTGCCACCGTGCGCATGAAGCTCAAAAGCCTGATCGCCAACTTCAACACCGAGGTCGTGTTCAAGGCCGACGACAAAATGGACCAAATCGTGCTGGACAAAAAGGAATGCACGTATTCCTATTTCGCCGACCCCATGTATGTTTGGATGGACACCGACTTCAACCAATACGAAGTAGAAAACGAAAACATGGGCGACTCGCTCAATTACCTCGAAGACGGCATGACCGCCGAAGTGGTGTTTTATGACGGCAAGGCCATCTCGGTTGAACTGCCCACCAGCGTGGTACGCGAAATCACATGGACCGAACCCGCCGTCAAAGGCGATACCTCAGGCAAGGTGCTCAAGCCTGCCAAAATCGCCACGGGTTTTGACATCAACGTGCCTATTTTTGTGGCGCAAGGTGACAAAGTGGAAATTGATACCCGCACCGCTGAATACCGCAAACGCGTTTGAACCGGTTTCGCTGAATCCAAACCGCCTGTGGGTATGCTGCAGGCGGTTTTTTATTGCGTGCTTGCTTGCTGAGCTGATGAGGCCGAAGCCATTTTGAGTGTGACTTTGATGGCTGTCGTGACAAAATCGTTCAAATTAACCGAAGCAGCGTTAGCAGCAATAACTGCTTCTCTATGCAACTGCGGTCCGATGCGGACATTGAAAGTCCCGCTGTAAGGTTTATTTGCAGGTTTGCCTGTCCGCTTGCAGTAGTCAAGGTAGTGGTCAACCGCTGCCCGAAAATTTTCCATCAATTCGCCGACAGTTGCGCCTTCATACGTGATGATATCGTCTATGAATAAGACACGACCTATGAGGCAGTCGTCCTCCAAGCTCATCTCACCGGAACCTGTAAACCCTTTGTGGGTCAACTTAGTCGTTTTCAATTGATTCTCCCGAATGCGCCAGTGGTTTCTAAAGCCTGTTTGACTGCTTTAATTTGGTAGGGTTTCAAAATGCCAGAAGGATGCGTTTTTGAAATCACAACCCGAAGACCGGTTTCGTGCTCAAAAGTGTAATGCGACCCACCCTTGCATTCATGGGTGAAACCGGCTTGCATCATCACAGCGATCAATTCCTCCCAAGTAAATGTCTTTGGTAGTGGAACCGCAAACAATTTTCGAAGGAGTTTTTCTTTTTTTGACATTATCGAGTAATTCCGATCAAATGCAACCAAATCTTAGTTGCAAATACTATCTATTTAATTTTTTCATTGTAATTTTATATAAATTAGTTATTTTTAATAGTATTTAAATATTTTTAATTATATTAAATAGTGATTAATTGTCTATTCCATCGGCATGCTTACCAAATTTCTTGTAGAAACCAACACGTCTTTCATTCGTGTCGATAAAACACCGAAAACGGAGGTCTCGAAAGTTGCCTTTCATTAACCCCCTTCTTAACCCCTTCTTAACCCCTTGTTAACCCCTCCTCAACCCCCAAGCCAAGCGACTTCCAGCCCCCACTGTCGCCGCGCCGCACCAGAACACCGCAGCCACGCCCAACCAAGCACCTAGGCTGCCAAACACCAAGGGCATGGCCACGCTGGAGGCATTGATCAGCATCAACCGCAAACCCAAACCCTCGCCTTGACGGTCTGGCGGCAATAACTGATGCAAACTGCTCATGACCATCGGTTGCACACTACCCAGAGACAAGCCGAGCAGCGCTGACATCATGCCCATGGCCCAGGCGGCTTGCGCCATCGGGTACAGCGCCAGCAACAAGCATGTGAACAGCATGGCCAAAGTGATCACTTGCCATTCTTGCCAACGCTTTGTCAGCCAGGGCAGTACCACGCGAATAAGCGCAGCGCACAAAGCAAAACCTCCCAATATGGCGCCGATGGCAGAAGCACTCAAGCCGCGCTCGTGCCCCAGCAGTGGAACCACGAAAGTATGCATGTCCCAACTGGCAGATAAAAACCAATTCACAATGAGTAAGCGCCTAAAGCCAGGTTCTCCCAGCAAATCCCACGCGCGTTTGGCTGGATCTTGGACTGCTTGTTCTGAAGCAGGCATGGGCAATTCGCGGCGAACCGCAAACCAAGCAAACCACGGAAACACCGCCAGTAATGCGAAGGCTGCGGAAAAGCCCGAGACATCAATCACGACACCAGCAGCCAGTGGGCCGAAAAAGTTGGAGATGGCAGGCCCGATGGCCAGCCAACTGTAGGACAGGCGCATCTCATTCACATCGCGGGACAGTCTTCCTACATGTCGTTGCAACGCAATGATGGCCACACCGGTGGCGCCGCCACTGAGCAAGGCGCTGACACACAAGACAGGAAACACCGGCCAGATCGCTGCCATCACAGCACCCAAGCTGGATGACAACACACTTAGCATGACGGGTCTTTTCAAACCATGCTTGTCAGCATAGCGGCCTGCAGGCAAAGCCAGAAACACTTGGGTCAGGGCGAACAGCGCGAGCAACACACCGACCATCGCGGCGCTAGAGCCTTGGCGCAATGCCAATAAGGGTGCGGCCATGCGCATGCCTGTCATACAGGCGTGCAAACAAGCTTGGCCTGCAATCAGTTTGATCAGATTTTTTTTCAAAACAAAATGGCTAGGCGCCGCTTAATCAGGCTCATTCGGGTCTATCACATCTGACATATCGTCCATTTGCAATGGCAACCGCGCCAGCGCTTCGGTCTCAGGTAAAGCTTCGACAACTTTCAAGGCGCGACGCATTTGCTTGCTGCGCGTGTCTGCTTTGTCTAAGGTATCTGCCGCCTTTTGGACTTGCTCGCGCACCTTGGCCACCCATTCGCCATAGCGTTCAAACTCGGTTTTGACAGCGCCCAGCACTTTCCACACTTCGGATGCTTGCTTCTCCAGCGCCAGCGTTCTAAAACCCATGTGCAAGCTGTTCAAAATCGCCAGCAGCGTCGTCGGTCCTGCCAAGGTGACACGGTATTCGCGTTGCAGTGCGTCCATCAAGCCGGGTCGGCGCAATACCTCTGCGTACAAACCTTCGACTGGTAAAAACAAAATGGCAAAGTCGGTGGTGTGCGGTGGCGCCAGATAACTTTCCGCAATGGTTTTTGCCTCTAGCCGTATGCGCGCTTCCATGGCTTTGGCAGCGTTTTCCGCACCCGTCGCGTCAGAACGGTTTTGCGCTTCCAGCAAACGTTCGTAGTCTTCACGTGGAAACTTGGCGTCAATCGGAAGCCACACGCTGGCGCCGTCGTCGCTGCGTCCGGGCAATTTGATGGCAAAGTCCACCCGTTGGTTGCTGCGTGGCTTGGTTTCTACTTGCTTGCCGTATTGCTCAATAGTCAGCACTTGGTCTAGCAATACTTGCAACTGCACTTCGCCGAAGATGCCGCGCGTTTTGACGTTGCTCAACACCTTTTGTAGATCACCAACACCTTGCGCCAAAGATTGCATCTGACCCAAACCTTGGTGCACTTGCTCAAGCCTTTCAGCGACTTGTTTAAAGCTTTCACTCAATCGCTTTTCCAAGGTGGTTTGCAATTTTTCGTCTACTGTCTTGCGCATTTCTTCGAGCTTGGCGATATTGGTTTCTTGCAAATTCTGCAATTGCCGATCCAGTGTTTCACGTACCTCTGCCATGCGGCGTGAGTTGCCCTCCCCCAAGGTCTGCAGTTGCGCATTCAATTGGTTTTGCATCAGTCCGATTTGCTCGGTTAACGTTTGCTGGAACTGCGCCATGCTTTGGGACATTTCCTGTCGGTTACCGCGCAGGTTTTCAGTGATTTCAAAACGCATGTCACGCGAGACGCGTTCGAGTTTTTCTTCCAATTGCTCAATAGCATGGTTGTTTTGCGCAGGCGGTGTTCCCGCCAAACGGCGCATCACAAATACAACGCCGCCCATACCGGCGGCGAGCATGATCAACAGTACCCAATCGTTACTCATGGCAGTTGCAATACCTCTGGGTTAAGCGGCGTCAAGGCAGAGCCGTTGCTGAAAAACGCAATCAAATTGTCTGCAGCTAAATGGGCCATAGCCAATCGGGTGGCACGGGTAGAGCTGCCAATATGTGGGGTCAAGACGACATTAGACAGCTTTAACAAATCAGGATGGAGTTTGGGTTCACCTTCAAACACATCCAGTCCAGCTGCAGCAATCTGCCCTGCGGCAAGAGCTTTGGCTAAGGCCGCATCGTCAACGATACCGCCACGCGCTATGTTCACCAATGTGGCGGTGGATTTCATCAGCGCCAGCTCTGCCGCACCTATGGTGTGATGCGATTCTTTGCTGTAGGGCAGCGCCAACACCACATGGTCTGCCTGTTCAAGCACTTCATTTTTGCTGGCATAACTGGCTTTGCATTCAGCTTCGGCTGAAGGATGAAGCCTGCTACGGTTGTGATAGATGACATGCATATTGAAACCGTGTGCGCCACGTTTGGCAATGGCCTGACCGATGCGACCCATGCCTATGATGCCTAGCGTGCTTCCATGCACAGCCATGCCAGCAAATGACTCAAGCGCCCACTTCTGCCAATGCCCCTCGCGAATGTATCGCTCGCTTTCTGTGACACGCCGTGCAGCAGCCATCAACAACGCAAAACCAAAGTCGGCGGTAGTCTCGGTCAGCACATCCGGCGCATTGGTGGCCAGCACCTTGTGTTGCGTCATGGCAGGCACATCGAAATTGTTATAGCCCACAGATAAATTGGCACACATACGCAAACGCGGGCATGCGGCCAACACTTCAGCATTGACTGGCTCTATACCCATGGTCAGTGCGCCGTCATGCGCACTGAGTGCCTGCGCCCAAGCCTGTGGCGTCCATTCAGGATCTGTCTGATGCGCTGTGACGTTGAAATGCTTGTTTAACTTCTCGATGACCTCAGGATAAATCGGTCTGGAAACAATGATGGATGGTTTCATTCGTTCAACATTTTCAGTTTGGCTGCCCACCATGGGGTGATGGCAGGCAGCAAGGTCAATGTCCAGATCACAACCCAAGCTGTCAAGGGCATCAATAAGGTCATGGTTGGGAATTGCGCGACAGTAATGACGGCCAACACCACGGGAATAACACCGGTTTCACGCACCACACACAAAAACAATTTTTCTTTCAAGGTGATATTGGTCAATAGCAGAGACGCAAACACCGCCACGGGCCGTGCGATAAAAATAAATATCAAAGACACCAACAATCCTGTCAATGCAGTATCGGCCAGCATACTGATCGAGACAAATGGACCTACCATCATGAAGATGACTGGTTTGGCCAAACTTTCAATATGTGTTTCGGTGTGATGGATCGCCGCATGAAAATGGTCTTGTTGTTGATTGAAATTCGCCAGTAAACCAGCTACAAAAGCAGCCAAAAAACCATTGCCATGCAGTAATTGCGCGAGTAAAAAAGTAGCCAGCGGAATGAACAACAACAACGCAAAATCGTAAGCAGGATGCACCAAGCCTCGCAAGTGTTCACGTTGGCGGAACTTGCCGTAGGTTTGCATGACCAACCAACCCACTAGCCCTGCCACACAACCAAACACCAATTGTTGGCCTAAGTTCAGCAAGTTGTGAGGACTGAACAATTGGTTAGACAGCAACTCCACGCTGCTCATTTCAGCACGGGCGAGCACCATCTCTGCAATTGCGGCGGTAAAGATAGCGCCGACCGCATCATTGATCGCGCTTTCAGCTACAGACACATTAACCACGCGCTGGTACACATGTTTGAACATCAGGCGTTTCAAAGTTGGAATCAAGGCGGCTGGATCGGTTGAACCGATGATGGCGGATAACAACGCAGCTTGGGGGCCTTCAATACCTAAAGCCAGTAACAAAGGGAACATCACAAAGAAAGTCAAACCGTAACCGACCACTGCAATCATCAGGGTTGGCCATGCGATGGAAAGAAATGCTTGTCGGTCAATTTCATCGCCGCCAGATTTCAAAATAATGGCTGCCAGCGCAGTGCACACCACGACAGCCAGTACCAATTGCAATGACAAAGGCAGCAACGCATCATGCAACACAATGCCCATCAACAACTGAAGCGTGAAACTAGGAAATACAGTGCCAGATGACCATTTGCTGCATGCCCAACCGAAACCGAGTATCAAAGACACACACCACAACGTTTGCGCCAGAATGGCTTCTGCGGCAACGAAGCTGTCCATATGGGCCAGCACCTCAGGAGACAACGCATTGACTCCGACGGCTAAGGCGAACAAAGCCATCAATTTCAAGTAGTTCATTCAGTGGGTATCCGTTGCGTTTTTTTCATCAGTGGCGGGAGTAATTCCAAACACTTGCCGTAAATATGCGAGGTAATTGGCGTCCTCGCACATATTTTTCGACGGTGTATCAGACAACTTGGCCACAGGCTGACCGTTGCACTCCACCATCTTGATGACGATTTGCAAAGGCTCATAGCCCAGGTCATTCGTCAGATTGGTACCTATGCCAAAGGCCAGTTGACAACGACCTCTAAAGCGTTGGTAAAGCTCGATGGTGCGTGGAATGGTCAGGCCATCGCTGAATATCAGCGTCTTGGTCAAAGGGTCCACCCGATTTTGTTTGTAATGCTCGATCATGCGCTCGCCCCAGCTGAACGGGTCGCCGCTGTCGTGGCGCGCACCGTCAAAGAGCTTGCAAAAATACATATCGAAGTCACGCAAAAAAGGCTCAATGCCATAAACATCACTCAGTGCGATACCCAAGTCGCCCCGGTATTCGCGCGCCCAAGTTTCAAAACCGAAGACTTGGCTGTCGCGCAGTCTTGGCCCTAGGGCCTGACATGCTTGCAAATACTCATGCGCCATCGTCCCCAATGGGGTCAACCCCAGAGTTTTGGCAAACAGCGCGTTGCTGGTGCCCGCAAATCGTCCGGCTTGACCCGCGCCAAGTTTGGCAGTCAACACGCGCAGCACTTCTTCATGCCAAGACTTGGAAAAACGTCTGCGCGTACCGTAGTCGGCAATCTTTAAGTCGCCTAAATCAACGGCTTGCAATTGTTCTATTTTGGTATCGAGTCGCTTGCGCCCTTCGAGGTAATCGGGCACAGGTTGTGTGGATCGAAAATACACTTCGTTGACAATGGCTAACACTGGTATTTCAAACAATATGGTGTGCAGCCACGGTCCCTTGATTTGAATATCAATCGAGCCGTCGGGCAAAGGGCTGACGGTGATGTATTTTTCGTTCAGCCTGAACAAGCCTAAAAAATCAACGAAGTCGCTTTTAATGAAACGCAACGCGCGCATCCAAGCGAGTTCTTGTTCTGAGAATTTCAACTGGCACAGCGATTTGATTTCACTTCGAATTTCATCCGCATAAGGCGCCAGCAACACACCCGGCGTTCGGCATTTGAATTTGTACGAGACCTGGGCACCGGGAAACTGATGCAGCACTGCTTGCATCATGGTGAATTTGTACAAATCCGTGTCAAGCAAACTGGTAATGATCATGGGTGTATCTGGATCAATCCAACCAACGGGTGAAAGATTGCACAGGCTCGCGCGGCGTGCGAAATGTATTGACGATATCGCTGTCATTCGCGTATCCGAGTGCCATACCGCAAATCAGCATTTCATCCTCACCTGCGCCTATGTGCGGCAAGATGATATTGGCAAACCCGTTCCATGCCGCCTGCGGACAGGTGTGCAAACCCATGCCTCTGGCGGCAAGCATCAATGTTTGCAAAAACATGCCGTAATCGACCAAGGAACCGCGTCCCATCACTTTGTCCAAGGTGAACATCAGCCCCACCGGCGCATCAAAAAAACGGTAATTGCGTTGGTGCTGCTTGTGCATTTTGTCTTTGTCACCCTTGGTGATGCCCAACAAGCCATACAAACTCCAGCCATTTTCACGCCGCCGGTCGATATAAGGGCTGACCCATTGCTCGGGATAGTAGTCGTAAGCCTCTCGGTAATCGGCAGCCTTCTCTGGATGCGCCCTGACCTCATCGTGCGCAGCGCAGACTTTTTCCACCAGCGTATCGCGACTTGCGCCTTGCAACACATAGACCTTCCACGGTTGCGTGTTAGTGCCCGAGGGCGCCCGCGCAGCCTGCGCCAGCAATTCGCTCAGGATGTCGCGCGAAACTGGTTGTGCGGTGAAGGCACGTGCCGACATGCGGGTGTCAATGGCTTGTTGAACGTTGGCGGCAATGCTCATGTCAATTTTTCTAAAACGTTTAAAAGAGCCGCAGGCAGTTCAGACACAGGCCTGCGCGTGAGTTTGTCTACATAGACATGAATGAAATGACCGTGGGCGGCGCACAACTCATCGTCTTGGCCAAAAATACCGACCTCGTAGCGTACGCTGGAAGTACCGATACGGCCTACGCGCATACCAGCATGCACATTTTGCGGGAACGCCAGTGAGGCGAAAAAATTGCAATGCGTCTCCACCACCAAGCCTATGGTTTCACCTTGGTGGATATCGAGCGCACCGTTTTCAATCAAATGGGCATTCACCGCGGTATCAAACCACTGGTAGTACACCACGTTGTTCACATGGCCGTATGCGTCGTTATCCATCCAACGGGTGGAAATGGTTCTGAAACTTTTGAATGCATTGCGCCCAAGCGCCTGCGGACGGGAGTAAGTGGATGTCATGGAGACTGATTTTGCCAGTGTTGCCAGGACAAATAAGCCTGAGTAAAAGTATTTATCTGCACTTGTACGGTATCGCTTATGACTTTTCCGTAACCGCCTGCCATCACCATGGCGATAGGAATGCGTTGACTGCGTGCCCAATCCAGCACCATAGCGTCGCGCATTTGCAGTCCTGCAAAGCTGATGTGCAATCGGCCCAAGCGGTCACCCTCATGCGGATCTGCGCCTGCCAGATAGAAAATCAACTCAGGCTCACAGCGGAGCGACAGTTGCTTTAAGGCTTGTTCTAATTGCGCTACATAGCCATCGTCTCCACATCCATCGGGCAACTCGACATCCAAATCGCTTTCCTCTTTTCGAAAAGGGAAATTCTTGGCGCCATGCATGGACAAGGTAAATACCGACGGGTCATGGCGAAAAATATTCGCTGTGCCATTACCTTGGTGTACGTCTAAGTCAATCACTGCCACTTGCAACTGCCCGCGCCTTTGCCGCGCAGCTTCTGCTTGCACTAAACGCGCAGCCACCGCCACATCATTGAACACACAAAAACCGCTGCCTTTGTCGGCGTATGCATGGTGGGTGCCTCCGGCCAAATTGGCTGCAAGGCCCTGCTGCATCGCGGTTCGTGCCGCACTGACAGTTGCACCGACAGAGCGTCGTGCTCGCTCGACCATGCCCTCTGACCAAGGAAACCCTATCTCGCGCTGGGCCGCAGCACTCAAGCCGCCATGGGTGACTGCCTCTATGTAGGCAGGTGTATGGACCAAGGCGAGTTCTCCGTCGCTGGCCGGTTCTGCCAATTGCAATCTCACATCAGGCAATTCATCAGCCAGTCGTTGTCGCAGCAACTCGTATTTGGCCATTGGGAAACGGTGACCCTCAGGCAATGTCTGTATGTGTGTGGCCGCAAAGTAAATATGCATATCCGATTATTGGTGACAGTGGGATTGGCGGGTTGAGCCATAGAAAGAAGACTGAAAAATGGCTTAAATTGATACTTATGAAGTATTTTCATGCATTGGTCTTTTAGGCAATCAACTCTAATATGTTGCAATGCAACAAAAATCACTTGATAACGCTAGTACAAACCCTATACTTCTAACCATGCTGCGGCGCAACATGAATGCTCGCAGTCCCGTGTAAATCTCTTAAATCACCTTGAAGGAAATGACCATGATGACAGCTGAACAAATGATCGCCGCACAAAAAGCCAATTTGGAAACCCTGTTCGGCTTGACCGAAAAAGCGTTTGCCGGTGTTGAAAAAATGGTGGAACTCAATATGGCTGCTGCCAAAGCTGCGATTGCTGATACCCAGTCACAAACCCATGCCGCAATGAATGTCAAAGATGTGCAAGAACTCATGGCATTGCAAGCCGGTTATTTGCAGCCTCTGAGCGAAAAAGCAGTTGCTTTTAGCCGCCACGTTTATGAAATCGCTTCTTCAACCAGCAAGGATTTCGCTGAAGCTGTTGAAGTCAAAGCTGCTGAAGCCCAAAAGTCTGTCCATGGCTTGGTGGACTCTGTTTCTAAGAATGCACCTGCCGGTTCTGAAAGCGCCATGGCCATGATGAAAACTGCGATGGCAGCCAGCCAAACCGCTATCGAAAGCGTTCAAAAAGCAGTCAAGCAAGCCACAGAAGCAGCAGAAGCCAATTTGCAGGCAATGGCTACCACCAGCGTCAGCACTGCAACTGCTAAACCAGCTTCACGCAAGCGTTAATCTGCTTGTCACTATTTGTCTCCTTGGATCCTTCCGAACACTTGTTCTAGGATTCATTTACAAGGCTCGCTCTCAAGGCGAGCCTTTTTTTGCTTGGCTTAGGTTCAGAAAGCGGGTTTTTTTTGAGGGGCTAGACTTCTGTAGTAGATACCGCCCATTTGGATGTCTTACTGTGCCAGCAAAGCCTTTAACTGCGGCAAAGCTTGTTTCATGGCCGCACGTCCAGCCTCTATGCTTTTCTTTCGCGCTGAAAATTCCGTGCTTCCAATATCCGGTAAAGCAGGTCTGACCACCACATCGGCTTGCACCAACTCCAACTGACTGATACTTTTGCCCATGATGCTGAAAGTTTGCAGCAATACTTTGAGCATATCGCTGGTTTTAGCGTCCTCAGGTCGGCTGGAAATATCAATCGCCAGCACCAAATCCGCACCCATTTGTTTGGCGTAGCGCACGGGCACTGGCGAGACCAGACCGCCATCCACATAGTCCTTACCAGCGATACGTACCGGCTCAAAAACTGAAGGCACGGCACTGGATGCGCGCACTGCGGTGGCGACATCGCCCCGCCTGAAAAGCACGCCGTCACCGGTACGCAAATCGGTGGCCACAATACCCAAAGGCAATTTCATATCTTCAATTTTCATGCCATTCAACTGGCTATTGATGTATTTGCCCAAGGCCTCGCCACGCAGCATGCCGCGCCCCGTGAACGGATTGGCCCAATCGGTGAATTGCGATTCATCCATGGTGTCAGCCAGCCATTGCAATTGCTGGCCTGTTTTGCCGCTGGCATAAAAAGCCGCCACCACACTGCCAGCAGAAGTCCCCACCACCATCTGAGGCTTGATGCCTTCCTCTTCCAGCACTTGCAAAACACCGATATGCGCAAACCCACGCGCGGCGCCACCGCCCAAAGCCAAGCCGAGTTTGAGATTTTTTTTGGCGGCCGGGGCCGGCATTTCCAGCGGCGGGGCGTCAGTTTTATTGACCGGCGGGGGAGCACTGGCACAAGCTGCCAGCAAGAGTACCAAAGAGATAGAAAAGTATCTGTTAATGAATGTCATGGTCGGTTGCCGCAGAGTCCAGTTGGTTATTGTGGCAGGACTTCACTGCCATAATCAAACCGCTAATTGCTGCCAAGGCAGCGTTTTTTTTCATCGAAAGGCTTTTATGCAAATCAAAAATAATGTTTTTATTGTCACCGGAGGCGCATCCGGCTTGGGTGAAGGTACAGCAAGACTGCTGGCCCAACACGGCGCAAAGGTAGTTATCGCCGACATGCAAGACGACAAAGGCACGGCGATTGCGGCTGAACTCGGCGGTGTTTTTTTGCATTGTGATGTATCCAATGAAGAACAAGCTGCAGCAGTGGTTACCAAGGCACAAAGCTTGGGCAAATTGTCTGGCCTGATCAACTGCGCTGGTATTGCCACAGCCGAGCGAACAGTTGGCAAATCCGGCCCACACGTTCTGGCAGGTTTTCAGCGAACGATCCAAATCAACCTGATTGGCAGCTTCAATATGATTCGCTTGGCGGCGCAAGCCATGAGCACCAATACACCCGAGGATACGGGTGAACGCGGCGTGCTTATTTCTACGGCGTCTGTGGCCGCTTATGACGGACAAATTGGCCAGGCCGCGTACTCGGCTTCTAAAGGCGGCATTGTTGGCATGACTTTGCCTATTGCACGCGATCTGTCCAAACTAGGTATCCGCAATATGACGATTGCTCCGGGTATTTTTGGCACTCCGATGATGTTTTCTATGCCCAAAGAAGTCCAAGAAGCATTGGCTGCTGGCGTACCCTTCCCTTCGCGCTTAGGCACACCCCAAGACTATGCCAAACTGGTGATGCATATTTTGGATAACGACATGCTCAATGGTGAGGTCATCCGCCTGGACGGCGCGATTCGTCTACCACCCAAATAAACACATGACAAACCATCCGTCCAACCTATCTTTTGAGACTGCCAGCATGCTTATTCGTCGCATCATCTACACATCCTGCCTTTTGTTACTAGGCCATTCTTTGGCCATAGGACAAACCACAGCTGCGACGCAACCTGAAATGTCAACTGGCTTTCAAGCCAAACCCGGGTGGCACTTCAAGCAGCGCGGTGTAGCCTCCGCCCACCCGCTTGCCAGCGAAGCCGGATACCGTATTTTGCAAGCAGGCGGGTCTGCGGTGGATGCTGCGATTGCAGTTCAATTGGTGTTGACCTTGGTGGAACCACAGTCCAGCGGCATCGGCGG
>Ga0136641_1000530_pt1 | contig 16489 bp, 14 predicted proteins | sample EliLak1302023Y_FD_115312 | JGI IMG/M metagenome (GOLD analysis project Ga0136641, IMG submission 115312) | Freshwater microbial communities from Elizabeth Lake, Yosemite National Park, California, USA - 13020-23Y | ecosystem: Environmental > Aquatic > Freshwater > Lake ...
CGCAAACTCGGGCCACCCAATTGAGAAGGTCGGCAAGGCGCTGCGCCACCAGATGACCTTCTTGAATCCCGTCGAAGTCGACATGGATGGCGCTCAGGGCGCCGCGGAGAAGGGCGCCGGCAAGTGAACGGCGCTCCTGGCCCCGGCGTCGCAACTGGCGCCGTTCGCATCTTCGACACGACCCTTCGCGATGGTGAGCAGGCGCCGGGCGCCGGACTCACCGTTGCGGAGAAGCTCGAGGTTGCTCGGCAGCTCGCCAAACTGAAGGTCGACGTAATTGAGGCGGGCTTCCCCGCCGCATCAGAGGGCGACTTCGAGGCGGTGCGGCAGATCGCCCTCGCCACGAAGGGGATCGGCATCGCCGCGCTTGCCCGTTGCAAGGATGGCGACCCACAGCGCGCCATCGACGCGATCAAGGTGTCGGATCGGCCGCATCTTCACCTGTTCATCGCTACGTCTGATATTCACCTGACACACAAGCTTCGCACCACGCGTGAGGCGGCACTCGCCGAGGCGGTGAAGTGGGTGAAGTACGCGCGCGAGAAGCTGGGCCGTGATGCTGAGGTGGAGTTCTCCGCCGAGGATGCGAGCCGCACCGATCACGACTACCTGTTGCAGGTCTACGAAGCGGTCGTCGAGGCTGGTGCCTCGACCGTGAACATCCCCGATACCGTTGGTTATGCCATTCCGTCGGAGTATGCATCGCTCACGAAGCTCGTCGTGGATCGTGTCGGACGCGACGCCACGATCAGCGTCCACTGCCACAACGATCTAGGTCTTGCGACCGCCAATACGTTGGCGGCGGTGCAGGCTGGTGCGCGACAGGTTGAGGTGACCATCAACGGACTCGGCGAGCGCGCCGGCAACGCTTCGCTCGAAGAGGTGGTGATGGCGCTGCGCACTCGACCGGGTCAGTTTGAGTCGCACGATATTCATGTACAGACAGAGCAACTGACCTCAGCCAGCCGACTCGTTTCGTATCTGACCGGATTCGCTGTGCAGCCAAACAAGGCGATCGTTGGCGCGAATGCGTTCGCACATGAGTCGGGGATTCATCAGGACGGTGTGCTGAAGAATCCGTTGACGTACGAGATCATGACGCCGCAGTCGGTTGGCCTCGTTGGTTCGAGCCTGACGATTGGCAAGCTTTCGGGGCGTCGTGGCCTGCAGGCGAAGTTCGCCGAACTCGGTCACGACCTCAGCGGTGAGGCGCTCGATGCCCTCTACCGTGAGGCGATCGCCCTGGCCGACGTAAAGAAAGAGTTGACCGACGCCGACCTGTTGGCGCTCGTCGACAAACGGGCGGCCACCGGTAGTGCCGCAACGATCGAACTCCTTGATTGGAGCGTCGCCAGCTCACGCGGCGGTGGCTCTTCGGGCCGCGTCGAGATTCGCGTGAACGGTGTGGAGGCTACGGCTGAATCCACTGGGAACGGCCCTGTTGACGCCCTCTATGAGGCCATCGACAAGGCGGTCGCCCCAACCCTCGGCTGGAGCCCGATCCTCGCCGAGTACGAGATTCGTGCCGTGAGCGAGGGCGAAGATGCTCAGGGGCAGGTCACGACGAAGTGCCGTCGCTCCACTGATCTCGACGCCGACGGGAAGCCGCTCCCGAACGCGCCGATGGTCACGGGGCAAGGCCTCTCCACAAACATCATCGACGCCTCACTCGTCGCTTACGTCTCTGCAGCGAACAAGCTCGCTGCACTTGAGTCGGGGGCGGCTAGTGCGCCAACGAAGGGATCGCGCGAGGCGATGCAGTGAGCGAAACGCTCGTTGCACCACTCGCCTCAGAGTTGCGTGACGGTGCTGCCGATCATCTGATCGTCACCATCCCAGGTGACGGGGTTGGCCCTGATGTGGTGGCAGCTGGCCGTCGAGTGCTTGACGCCGCAGGATCGAAGTTTGGCTTCAAGCTCGCCTGGCGCGAGATCTTGGCCGGTGGCTGTGCTATCGACGCATACGGGGTTGCCGTTCGCGAAGAAGACCTGCTCGTTGCCGATACAGCCGACGCGCTGCTCCTTGGCGCCGTCGGCGGACCGAAGTGGGATAACCCGAACGGCACCGTGCGACCGGAGCAGGCGCTCTTCGCGTTTCGCACGCGCTACGAACTCTTCGCCAACCTGCGTCCCGTCACGATTTACCCCGAGCTCGCCGATGCCTCACCGCTGAAGGCTGAGCGCCTGAAGGGCGTTGACATGCTGATGGTGCGCGAACTTACTGGCGGCCTCTACTTCGGCAAGCCGTCGGGTGAAGAGGTCACACCAACGGGGCGACGTGCCGTCGACACGCTCCCGTATCACGAAGATGAGATTCACCGCGTCGCCGTGATCGCGTTTGAGCTCGCGCGTAGCCGCCGGAAGTCGGTGACCTCGGTTGATAAGGCGAACGTTCTCTCCACGAGCCGCCTCTGGCGCAAGGTCGTGACCGAAGTTGGCGCCGACTACCCTGACGTCAAGCTGGAGCATCGCCTCGTCGACTCCACCGCCATGCTGCTCGCCACTTGGCCCGCCACCTTTGATGTGGTTGTGACGGAGAACCTCTTCGGCGACATCCTTTCCGATGAGGCCGCCGTCCTCGCCGGATCACTCGGCATGCTCCCTTCGGCCTCACTCGGTGCACGTCGCACGGCGCACGGCACCTTTGGCCTCTACGAGCCGATCCACGGATCCGCTCCTGACATTGCGGGGAAGAATCTGGCGAATCCGATCGGCACGATCCTCTCTGCGGCAATGCTGCTGCGCGAGTCGCTCGGCCGCGCCGATGCTGCCGCCGCCGTTGAGCAGGCGGTCGCCAACACCATCCGTATCGGCGTGCGGACCGCCGATCTTGCCCCTGGACTCGACGCCGCAGGTGCCCGCGCCGCTGGCTTCACCCTTGCCGGCACCCGCGAAGCGACCGACGCGATCGTTGAGCAGCTGCTGAGCCTGAAGTGACCACGAGCAGCAGCGCCGCTGACCGCGAGCCGGTCCTTCTCTACGACACCACCCTGCGAGACGGCGCACAGAGCGAGGGGCTGATCCTTTCACTCCAAGACAAGCTGCGCATCGCTCGCGCGCTCGATGAGTTCGGCATGTTGGCGATCGAGGGCGGATGGCCAGGCTCCAACCCGAAGGACATTGAATTCTTTGCTGCGGCGAAGAAGATTCGCTGGGAGCGTGCGCGACTCGCCGCGTTCGGCAGCACGCGCCACAAGTCAAACAAGCCTGGGGACGATGCCAATCTGAATGCACTCCTCGATGCCGAGACACCGATTGTCACGATCTTCGGCAAGAGCTGGACCCTGCACGTGGAGGCGGTCCTTGAGGCGTCGCGCGCCGAGAACCTGGCGATGATTTCGGAGAGCGTCGCCTACATCGCCGAACGCGGACGCGAGATGGTCTACGACGCCGAGCACTTCTTTGACGGCTTTGAGGCAGATCGCGATTATGCACTCGATACGCTGCGCGCCGCGCGCGATGCTGGCGCCTCCACCCTCGTTCTCTGCGACACCAATGGCGGTACCCTCACTGGCCGCATGTCTGAGATCGTGAAAGATGCGCGCGCGACCCTTGCCGCCGACGCGGCAGCGAAGGAGATCGTCTGGGGGATTCATACGCATAACGATGCCGAGCTCGCCGTGGCGAATGCGCTCGCAGCGGTCGATGCCGGTGTGCGCCATGTGCAGGCAACGATCAACGGCTACGGCGAACGTGCGGGAAACGCAAACATGGTCTCTCTGCTCGCGAACCTTGCGCTAAAGACGCAGCACCGCGTCGCGGGCGCCGAGCGCCTCGCCGAACTCTCACGTCTCTCCCACGAGGTCGCCGAGATTGCCAATCTCGCCCCAGACGATCATCAGCCCTACGTTGGCCGCTCGGCGTTTGCCCATAAGGGCGGCGTGCACGGTGCGGCGCAGGTGAAGACGCCGCGAGCCTATCAACACATCGATCCAGCGCTCGTCGGCAACCGTGGGCGCCTCGTCGTCTCGGAACTTGGCGGCAAGGCGAACACGGGGAGCCGCGCTGCTGAACTTGGCGTCGAGCTCGCGAACTCAGGGCTCGATTCGAAGACCCTCTCGACCCTCGTCAAGGAGATGGAGGCGGGCGGCGCCAGCTACGAAGGTGCCGAGGCATCGTTCCAACTGCTCGTGGAGCGTCATCGCCCCACCTACGTCGCTCCTTTCACCATCGTCGACTTCACCGTGATTGTGGAGCAGCGTGAAGGTGCGCCTGGTCGTGCCGAGGCCACCGTGCGCGTCGAGGTGGCGGGGGAGCGCCTCCACACCGCCGCCGACGGGAATGGCCCAGTCAATGCACTCGACCGTGCGCTGCGTAAGGCGCTCGGCGCCTTCTATCCGCAGCTCGATGCGGTACACCTTGTCGACTACAAGGTGCGCATCCTCGATGGCGCTTCAGCGACTGGGGCGAAGACGCGCGTCGTCATTGACTCCGTTGCCGATGGCGAGACATGGTCGACCATGGGCGTCGGCGAGAACATCATCTCGGCGTCAGCTGCTGCACTTGCCGACTCTCTGGAGTACGCGCTACGTCTGCAGGGTGGCGAGGTAACGCGTCGTTCAGAGCGCGACACATCGGTCGGTCGGTCGGCATGAGCGAGGTTGCTGCCTACGCCGGTGAGCCTGGCGCGTTCGCCGAGGATGCACTCCTCTCCTATTTTGGTGCTGCGGCTCCATCGCTGGGCGTCACCTCATTTGGCGATGTTCGCGCCGCCGTTCTTGATGGACGCGCGAACTACGGTGTTCTGCCAATTGAGAATCTAATCAACGGCACCGTGCGCGAGACGCTGGATCTTCTGCGCGACGGCGCACTAGAGATTGTCGGTGAAGTGGTGGTGCCAGTTTCACTCGTACTCGCCGCTCTTCCCGATGTAACGATCGAACAGGTGGAGCGTGTCTACAGTCACGCGCAGGCGCTTGCGCAGGCCGAAGAGTATCTGCGCAGCCGATCATGGGCGCTCCTCACGACCTACAACACGGCGGGGGCTGGAGCGATGATTCGCGAACGCGGTGAGCGCGATGCGGCCGCCGTCCTCTCGCCACGTGCTTCAGCGATTCACGGACTCACCGCACTCACTGGTCCAATCGAAGGGGTGCAGGGGAATCGCACGCGCTTCTGGATCGTGCAGCGCGCGGGTGGGTCAGCACGACACGCTGGTGTCAGTCCAGCGCGCACAACCCTCTTGGTCGGCCTGCGCAACGAGCCAGGCACGCTCCTGGCCGCACTGGCAGTGATTGCGAAGGCGGGCGTCAACATCTCTAAGTTGGAGTCACGCCCAAATCGGGTCGGGGAGTGGGAGTACATCTTCTGGCTTGACCTCGACGGCGCGGCTGACTCACCCGAGATTCTCGGCGTGATGGCGGGGCTCGCCGACGTGACGCTGGAGCGCCGCATCCTCGGCAGCTACCCACGAGGCGAGGCGCTCTAATCACGCCGCGGCGCACGCCGCTAGACTCGCCCCATATGGAGCCGCAGAAGATCCTCGTCGCAGGCGCATGGGAGAGCTCGCCGAACCTCGTCGAGATTCGGTCGCCTTTTGACGGTCATCTCGTTGGCACCACCTACCTCGCAACCCCAGAGCAGGTCGAACGCGCCGCTGCGGGGAGCGTGACCGGATTCGAATCGATGCGAACGCTCGGCGCTTGGGAGCGTGGCGCAATCTTGCGCACTACCGCAGCGAAGATTACCGAGCGCCGCGAAGAGTTGGCGGCGCTCCTCTCTGCGGAAGCGGGGAAGCCGATTCGCGATGCGCGCGCAGAGATTGATCGCGGTGCGCTGACCTTTAGGCTTGCCGCGGAAGAGGCGGAGCGGATGATCGGCGAAACGATTCCGCTCGACTTGGCACCTGCAAGCAAGGGCCGCCTCGGCATTACCCAACGGTTCCCCGTCGGCCCGGTCCTTGGAATCAGCCCATTCAACTTCCCGCTGAACCTTGCCGCGCATAAGGTTGCGCCCGCCATTGCCGTTGGCTGCAGCATGGTGCTGAAGCCGCCGAGCGCCGATCCGTTGATCATGCTGAAGATTGCCGAGATCCTCGTCGATGCTGGCCTACCGACTGGCGGGCTGAGCGTGATCCCAACCTCGCGCCCCGACGCAGATCGCCTCATAGAAGACGAGCGCTTCAAGGTGCTCTCGTTCACAGGATCACCCACTGTTGGCTGGGCACTGAAGGGGCGTGCCGGCAAGAAGCGCGTCATCTTGGAGCTCGGTGGCAATGCCGCCTGCATCGTTGACGCCACCGAAAATCTCTCGTGGGCGGTGAAGCGATCGCTTGTTGGCTCGTTCGCCTACGCCGGTCAGGTCTGCATCAGCGTGCAGCGAATCTTTGTGCACGAGTCTGTAGCCGACGCCTTTGAGCAGCAGTTCGCCGCTGGCGCCGCGAAGCTGGTGCTCGGTGACCCGGCGAGCGAAAAGACCGACCTCGGGCCGCTCATTGATGATGGCGCCGCGGCGCGCACCGTGGAGTGGGTGAACGAGGCGATCGCCGCTGGCGCAACGTTGATTGCCGGCGGTGCCGCAGCAGATCCCAAGACCCCACGACTCTTCGCCCCAACGATCTTAACGAACGTGCCGCGCGATGCACGTATCTGCAGCGAAGAGGCGTTTGCGCCTGTCGTGATCGTTGAGCGGTTCAGCGACTTCTCAGCGGCCATCGCTGCGGTGAATGAGAGCCGCTTCGGCTTGCAGTGCGGGCTCTTCTCTAACGATTTGGCACATGTGCGTGCGGCATTTGATGAGCTCGAAGTGGGCGGCGTGATCGTGAACGATGTGCCGACCTACCGCATCGACAACATGCCGTACGGCGGCGTGAAGGATTCTGGGCTTGGCCGAGAGGGTGTGCGCTGGTCGATGGATGAGATGACGGAGATCAAGCTGCTCGTTCTGGCTGACCCGCAGTAGCGCACCTACCCGCCGAGTTCGTCGCCCCCTGGCGTAGAGATTCGGGCGAGCGCCTCGCGGACCGCCCGCCGAGCGCGCTTGGCGCGCCGCTTCACCCGATCAATCTCGTGCTCTGCAAGTCGAATCAGATCGCTGTGTTCGCCCTCCACAAGAATCTCGTGGTCCCGCAGGCTCTCAATCGTCGCCTGAACTTCGGGCACTGTCGTTGCCACTGGGGCTGGCGGTGTTGCACGGCGCTCAGGGCGGAGCGGGGCAGCGGCTCGGCCGAGGAGTGCGGCGATCGCTCGCACCGCCTCTGGCGGCGCAGGCATCTCCGTCGTAAGGAGTCGTGGGTCGGCGGTCGACTCCCCAGATGTAGATTTGCGTTCGGTCACGCGCTTCCTCCCCGTCGTAGCTCTGCCAGCTGGCCCCTCTATTCTTGCCGAAAGCGCATCAGCGGGGGTACCGTCGCTCGTGAGCGCAGCCAGCGCAGCAACTGGATCGTGCAGCAACTCGCCGCTCGCCTGCTCGGCAAGATCGCCCCACGGCTCGCCCGTCGTTGAGTGGTGCTGCGCGATCCCCCAGAAGACGAGGCGACCGAACGCCGGCAGCCGCACCGTCAGTCCGTTGCGCACCAGTGATGTGGTGTTCACCAGGAGACTGCGGTTGGTGATCGCATCGCGAAGTTCGACGACATCACCGCCGCTAATCGAAATACCAAGTCGATCGGCGATTGTGCTCGCCATGAGTGGGCTTGGCGGAATTTCAGCGAGTGAGCTCGACGGGGCGACCGCTGGCGACGCGTGCTGGATGGTGATTTCTGCCCCCGTGTCGCTGTTGAGGGCGATCACCAGCGAACGGGCACTCCCCGCCGCATTGCTGAAGGCGTAGACGCTTTCGCGCGCCGCCTTGTTGCCACTCTGTGCATCGAACCAGCGAAAGTCGGCGACACCGGCGAAGAGGTGCCGTGCCCGAAGGAGCGGGGCGATCTCGCGGTCGTAGCGTTCCACATGGTCGGCGCTAATTGAGTCGTTGGTGCGCGCCGCACGGTACTCCATGCCGTAGCGCTCCCGCTGCCCCTCCCACTGCCCGTGACCGAGCATCGGCACGCCAGGGAGTGTCGCCGCCAACGTGGCCGCCAGGAGTGCGCGTTCCCCAATCCCGAATCCCACCGCAGCTGGCTCCTCGTCGGGGGTGGTGAGGAAGTTCACATAGCGGCGCAACAGCTCAGGGTCGTACGCCGTGGTGTCGCGCAAGATCGTGCGGTACTCCGCGTTCTTCCCGTCACGCAGCATCGTCATGAAGGCCGAGTTGTAGACGCGGTGCATGCCGAGCCCGCGGACGAAATACCCCTCAAGGAGCCAGAAGGCCTCGGCGAGGAGCATCGTGCCAGGGAGCTCGCGCTCCACGCGTTCCACCACCTCGCGCCAGAACTCGCGCGGGAGCCGCTTGGCGAACTCACGGTCGGTTAGCGCAAACTGGGTGCGCGATGGGATCGCCGCGGTGGTACCACGTGCCGGATACCAGAGTCGCCGAATGTGTTGCGCAGCGAGGGTCATCGCCGCATCAAAGCGAATAATGTCGGATCGGCGCGCAACGGAGAGAATCTCTTGAATGACCGCCTCACGCGCCTCCGGATTGAGGTAGTCAATCTGCGCGGTGTCTTTCCACGGCATGCTTGTGCCATCGTTGCCGTGATAGATGTACTGCAGCGATTTTGCGGCGCGGCGCTCAAAGGCGACCGCTGCGTCATCACCGCGTTCGTATCCATCTTCGATTCGGATAGCCATACCTGGCTCTTCTGAGAGGTTCTCGCCGCTGTAGCGATAATTCTTGAACGGTGGGTGCGCAGAGGAGAGCAGCAACTCCGGCCGTTCGTTGACCCAGCGACCATCAATGGCAACGTGGTTCGGCACCATGTCGGTCACGATGCGAATGCCAACGGCGCCGGCCCGAGTGCGAAGCGTGGCAAGTGCCGCATCGCCGCCCAACCCCTCATCAACGACGTATTCAGCAACGGCATAGGCGGATCCGGCGGCATCAAGATCTCCAGCAGCAACCTTCATAGCGCGAGAGGCGGCGCTGCGACGCCAGATGCCAATCGGCCAGAGGGCGCTCACCCCGCGCTGCGCAAGAAGTTGTAACTCCTCATCGGGGATCTCGTCGAGTCGCTGGATCGGCGTGCCGTAGCGCTGGGTGAGTTGCGCGAGCCAAACAAGGAGGTGCTTCGCCTGGATGACGACCTCGCCCATCCACGGGGCATCGTTGCCGTAGCGCGGTGCCTCTGGGGTGCCGAGGGCCGGCTCCTCCCCGCGAATCATCGCAACGCCTCAGATCTGTGTCGGCTCATCCGTGGAGGATAGGGGTGCGGAGTGGGTGATAGGCTGCACCGATGCCTGTTGAGACCGTTGCACGCTCCCTCTCGTTCATCAACTGGGTGGTGGTGAGCAGCCTTGCGGTTGGCAGCTTGGCCGCAATCCTCATGTTGACCCACCGCTCGGAGTCGACGCGGGGCTACCGCGGATTCACCGTCTTTGCCGCTGGCGGCTGGGCCTTCCTTGCCTGGCTGGCCGATGGAGCACTTCCAATCCCCTCCGCCGATGCACCGATCCATGCTGCCAGCCCCGAGATCGATGCGCTCCGCCGCCTCCTCCTCGTGCTCGTCGCATGTCTCGCCACGCTCTGGACGCTGCGCATCGCGCGCGGAAGCGACGGCCGCCGCATCGGCCTGATCACCGTCGTCACGGCAATCGGCGCGTTGCTTGCTGCCGCAATCGGCTGGGCGCCGACACCTCTCGTTGCGGCGGCGCTCGCCCTGCAGCTCCTGATTCTCGCGGCTGTCACCGGCGGTGCGTTTGCGGCGATGATTCTGGCCCACTGGTATCTCGTCACGCCGAAACTTCCCGAGGCGCCACTTCTCCTACTGAGTCGAACGCTCGGCATCGGCATCGTCGTGCAAATTGCCCTCTTTCTCGTTTGGCAACTTATTGGACTCGGTGGACTCGGCGCAGGGTGGGACTTCTTCGCGATCTTGCGACTGGTGATTGGCCTGATCTTTCCTGCACTACTTAGCTATGCAGGCTGGCGCACGGCGAAGGCACGCTCTATGGAATCGGCGACGGGGCTGCTCTACATCGATCTTGGCGCCGTAACGACCGGAACGATTCTTGCGGCCGGACTCTTCTTCGGGGCCGGAATTCTCGTTTAGCGCGTTAGCTCTGATCCGTTTGCGCGAAGCGCCGCCACCCGACGCTCGATGCGTAACAGCTCACTAACACTCCACGCCTGTGCAAAGCAGGCAACGGGCGTAAACGGTGCATCACCGGTCGCGTTCTCTGAAATCGTGCCGAGCCCCGCCACGCGCAGATGCGCGCGATATGGCGCCAGCGCCTCCGTCACGAGCGCGACTGCAGCCGCGCGTCCCGCGGTGCTCGTTAGGTCGTGCACGGTGAAGGCGCTGTCGGCCCACGGCCCAATGAGCCAAAGCCAGCCGAGACCCTGGTGATAGGCGCCATCACGCGAGCGCCGATCGCCGTCGTAGTCGCCCCGATAGGCGGGATCGCTTGGCGCGAGTGAGCGAATTCCGATAAGAGCACGCAGTTGGGCATCGGCCGCGGCGAAGGCACGTTGCGCCTCAGCCAGAGGGATCAAGTCGCCACCTAGACCGAGAGCGATGAACTGGTTCGGGCGCAGGGAGAGGTCATCACCGCTGGGGCCGTCGACCACATCGGCGAGCCACGGCACCTCGGAGTGAATGAACCGTGCACGGAAGCTGATGCGAACGTGATCGGCGAACTGATCTAGGTTGGCCGCGACACGCGCGGCATCAGAGATTGCGGCACCGATGACTGGATCACGCAGCCAGGTGCTGACGCTGCGGAGCGCGCGGTACCAGAGCGCCGAGATCTCGATTGGCTTCCCGCGTCGTGGCGTCACCACCCAGTCATCAAGCTTTGCATCCATCCAAGTAAGTTGGCGACCCTCAGCCGATCCGACAATGAGCCCGTCGCTATCGGCGCCGATGCCGAAGTCGGTGCCGTCACGGTAGGCGCCGATGATGCTCAGCAGCGTTGGCAGTAGTTCGGCGCCAAGGGCGTGATCGCCTGTCGCCGCCACATGCGCACGTGCGGCCTCGATGTACCAGAGGGGCGCATCAATGGTGTGGTACTCGGGCATCTGATCGACGCGATCAGGAAAGTTGTTCGGCAGCAGCCCTCGCCGCACCCACGGCGCGAATGAGCGCAGCACCGTGGAACCAATGTCTGGCCGACCAGTTGCCAGGGTCAGTCCGCGAAGAGCGATTGCGGTATCGCGCCCCCAGTCATTGAACCAGGGGTAGCCCGCGATCACCGACCAGCCGAGCGGTGCCGCAGGATCCGCTGGCCCAGGCCTGGCAGGAATGCGCCGACGTACGAGGAAGTCATCGGCAGCGAGGACCAGCGCCTGTAGCTCGTTGCTCGCGGCGATCGCGGCATCGGCGCCATCGCCCACCGACTGCGCTCGGGCGAGCAGATCGCGATCATGCGCCTCGCTCTCGGCGAGAAGTGCCGCGCCACCATCGCTCGCCATCGCGGCGAGGAGTTCGGCTGGCGGTCGGCCGATGCCACCACCCTCTGTCACGACCAGAAGATGTGCAGTTTTTCCGGGCTCAAGCCGCATGCTCCAGCGCAGCGGAACGGCGTAGTCGGACCGGTCGGCCTCAACGCGGGCGGCGTCGTGACGGTGGAAGAGGCCACGGATCACGCCGGCATCCTTAGAAAGGGTGCCGCCGTCGCAGCGGACCTGCACCTCGGGCCACGCGGAGCCCATTCGCCACGAACCCTGCTGCGCACTCTCTACTACGTGGGACTCCGCACAGGAGAGGTCGCCAACCAGCGCATCGTGGTGGTCATGCGCTGTTGCGGTGAGTCGTAGGAGCAGATCGACGCCAGATGTAGCCGCAGCGCCAAGGCTTAACGAAAGTAGTACGGCATTCGCGCCATGGACCGCGGTGTGCCGCTCCGTCAACTCTCCAACAGCGAGGCCCCAACTCTTGATGACACCACCAACACCAACCGAAACCTCGCGCAGTGGCGCACCAAGTTGCGGCGAGAATCGGCCCGCCTCTACCTCAAAGCTAAAGAGCGGCAGCCACCCGCCACCAGATCGCGCCCAGAGCATCGGTGGGCCCGCGAGTACGGTACGCGCGACGGGCGGCTGCAGCGCCGCAACGAGGAGTCCGTGATAGCGGCGACCTGGCGCGCCGAGCGGGGAGAGTGCGGTATAGCCGCCGAGCCCGTTGCCGATCAGGAGTTCGCGATCCTGGGCGCGATGAAGATCGGTGAGGTCTGTTGGTGAAAGGGTGGTGCTCATGGCGCTCGCGCGCTCCAGAGGTTAGGAAATCTTCTTGATGGTGTAGTTGATCTCGTTGCCGTTCGGGAGGGTCACGACGACCTTGTCGTTGACTTTGCGGCCGATCAGCGCCTTGCCGAGTGGGCTCTCGTTGGAGATCTTCGGCGGCTCGCCACTTGGATCGGCCTCGGTGGATCCAACGATCAGGTAGTCGTGGCTCTTGCGCTCAGCGGTCACGGTGACGGTGGAGCCGAGGGCAACCTCATCGGTGCTGGCATGCTCGTCAATGATTTCTGCGTTGCGCAGCTTCTCTTCGATCTCTAGGACCTTCCCCTCAATGAACGACTGCTCGTTCCGGGCGATCTCGTAGTCGGCATTCTCGCGCAGGTCGCCAAGCTCCTTCGCCGCCTTGATGCGTGCGATCACCGCGGGGCGCTGTGAGTGGATCAGGTCATGCAGCTCAGCCTCGAGCGCAGCCTTCCCAGATTCCGTGAGGTAGACAGGTCCAACCATGCGGGGGAGTCTAGCCGTTCGCCGCCTGCGTGGCACCTTCGAGGCGAATTGCGAGGGCCGGGAGCGTCGCGAGCACAAGTATGGCGACCTGCGGGGTCAGGGGTCCCCCAGCCAGGATCAGGAGCACGGAGAGCCCCAGGCTCACGAGGATCTGGGCCCGTGGCGCCCGGTTCCCGCCAAGGGTTTGCACGGCAATCACTCCGAGAAGAAGTAGGTCGAGAGCCCCGAGGGCGATGGTTGCAAACGCGGCATAGGCCACGATCCGGTCGTAGCCCCCTTCGGCGGGCAGTGCCCCGCCTAGAAGGCCGTACGTCAGTGCCCCGGAAGCGATGAGGCCAACCCCGCGTACGAATTCAGCGGCCACTAAGGCCGCGTAGCTCGCCAGTACTGATGCTCTCAACATGCAGGGAAGCGTAGCGCGAACGCGGCGGAGGCGACGCCGAGGGCGCATACTCCTCTCGTGAACAAATCTGCACAACGCGCTACAGCAGGCTCGCCCCTCAAGCTCGATGTTGTCATCGCCTCGCTCCTGCTCAACGCTGGCTTCCTCCTCGCCTTGGTCACGTGGATCACGGCTAATCGGCCAGACTTTTTCTCTGGAATCAGTAACGAGCAGCTGCGCGCCGCCTTTTCGATTTTTGCTGTGGGTGCGCCGGTCGCAGCTGCCGCCGCCGCCGCTGGCCGGCTGAGCGCGCGTCTCCCCGTAGACCTTGGTACTGGAACCCTCCTCACGCTCATCGCGACGCTCAGCACAGTGTTCACTACAGCAGCAGTGCTGCACTCAGTGCTGCCGTGGGATGCAAGTCTTCAGGGACTGCTCTTCCAAGCGCTGATTAACTGCGCAGTGATCTTCTTGATGGCGCGTATCTTTGCTCGTCGCGCGCGACGGCTCCCTGACTGGATCAGCATTACGGGAACGATCTTTGCTGTCGGGCTACTCCCCATCGGCTTGGTGACGCTCGTCGTCGATGCGTTCTTTGCCTGGGCCAACACATCCCTGACCGGCGGGCTGCTCGCGCAAGGCGTACCGCCATTTGTCGTTGCGCTCGCCGCCCTCTATCTGGCCGCACTGCTGCCAGTATTCTTCCTCGGGCGGGATCTGCTGGAGGCTGAGTCGGCGCGATATCGCCCCGTTGGACGCCGCTTTGTGGAAGTCTTCGCAGCCTTTGGCGTTGGTTCACTTGCCGCAGTGGTCGTTCCCATCGCAACCTTCCGGCTCTACGAGCTCATGCAAACCTGCACGAACGACTACGTCTGCACTCGCCCACCTGGGGAGTGGATCGTGGTCGGCCTCCTGACTGGCGTGACCGCCTGGCGACTCATTCGGGGGGCCGAGCGCGCCAAGCAGCCGCTCCTCTGGATCGGCGTGCTCCCTCCCGTATTCACGACGTTGGTCGCGATCAATGTGTATCTCCCGTCGGAGCTGGGTGGCTTGCCAGTCGCGGGAGCGCTCATCGCCTTTGGCGGGCTACTCCTTTTGCGACGCGCTACGATGGAAACAGCGCCGCGCCCGCGGCGAGTATCGAGAGGGAGGTAGTACCCATGAGCGACGCCAAGAAGATCACCCTATACGGCGCGGCCTGGTGCAGCGACTGCACGCGTTCCAAGGGCTACCTCGACGCACATCAGGTTCCCTACACCTATGTTGATGTGGATGCCGATGCGGCGGCCAAGGAGATGATTGAGACGCTGACCGGCGCGAAGTCGATCCCCGTGATCATCTTTGAAGATGGCTCGTACCTGATTGAGCCCTCCAACGCGGAGCTCGGCGCAAAGGCGGGCGTCCCGCATAGCTAACGCGCGGCGAGCGGTAGCTCGTCGAGGCTCGTTAGCACCAGGTCCGCAATCTCGGCTGCGCCCGTCGATGACGGCGCGCCAGGGAGCGGCACCACCACTACGCTCATCCCTGCCGCCTTGCCTGCGCGCGCGCCAGCGAGCGAATCTTCAATGGCGAGCGATCGCTCAGGGGTGATGCTGATACGGCGACACGCCTCGAGGTAGACGTCGGGGAGTGGCTTGCCACCCGCAACCTCGTCACAGCTGACGTACGTGTGCACCACATCCGCAAGGCCGAGGATCTCAACGAGTGTGGCGATGATGCTGCGCGGGCTGCCCGACGCAATCGCAACGGGGCCACGCGCGGCGGCGCGTCGCACGGCGGCAACACCGGCGGGAATCACCTGCACGCGCCCGGAGCGATAGAGCGCCTCAAGGTTGTTGATGGTTCGCGTTGCAATCTCGTCGGCATCGGGGTGCCCGAGGATCTCGGCCATGGCGCCGCCCCACTGCTGGGTGTTCGCGCCGTAGAAGCGATGGAAGTCCTCTTCGACGAGGCGACCGCCGACTTCGGCGGCGATCGCGAAGCGGGCTTCGGCCCAGAGCGGCTCGGTATCGCAGAGCACCCCGTCCAAATCGAAGACGACCCCGTCGGGGTTCAGCACGTACGGCGGGAGGGTCTGATCTGCAGGCATAGGCGCAAGGGTAGCGGGGCGCGTACCCTACGCGCATGAGTCCTGTTGTGCGAGAAGAGCCGACCGCCTGGGGGGAACGCCTGCGCTCGGCAGCTGCTGCTGGTGAACTTTCCGACCTCCCCTTCGTGCAGCAGCCAGCCTGGGCCGCATCGAAAGCACTGACCGGCTGGGAGTCAGTTCGACTTGTTGCACAAGACGGCGCCGCATGGGCGGGCGCGCAACTCCTGTTGCAGTGGCTCCCCGCTGGACTCGGTCGCATCGCCTACGCGCCGCGCGGACCAATAGTTGTTGCGCCGAGCGAGGCTGTGGCCGCAGCGCTGCGCGCCGAATTGTTGCGCGGACTCTCCGAGCTTCGCCGCGACGGCGTCACGCTGGTGCGCCTTGAGCCGGGGGAGAGCACGCCACTTCCAGACGGGGCTGATCAGGTCAACCCTGCTGATGCGCTGAGCAAACCCCTTCGCGCCCCATGGCTCGCAGCAGCGACCACGGCACGAATTACGCTGCATCGCGCACGACCGGTGCAGCCATCGACCAGTCGGCGAATTGATCTGACCGCTGGAATGGAGAGTGTTCGCGCCGCTTGGCGCAGCAAGTGGCGACAGTACGCGCGCCATGCCACGGAGTCGGGCGTGACCGTGCGCGCTGTTGGTGCCGACGGCGCCGATGCGCTTTACACCGCAATGACCTCGATCTCAGGGCGTACTGGAGTGAAGACGCGCAGTAGCGTGGCCTTCGCGCACATCGTCAACGCCTTCAACGGTGAGGCAGAGATCCTCATCGCCGAATCTCCGTCGGGCGAAACGTTCGGTGCCCTCCTTGTCATCACCACGCCAACAACAACGACCGAACTCTTCGGCGGCGCAACAAATTGGGGCAACGAGCTGCGCGCGCCATACGCGCTTAAGGTCACCGCGATGGAGCGTGCCGTTGCGCGAGGGAGCGCCACCTACGACATGTGGGGGATCTCCACGCCGGGGATCGCACATTTCAAGGCTGGTTGGGGCGGGGTACCAGTGGTCTACCCAGGTGCACTTGATGTGGATCTCGATCGGATGCGTGGACGGCTTGTGCGCCTGGCGCTACGTCTGCGTGGATTCGGCGCTTAAGCCGCAGGGCGAATCGTTCGGCTCGCCACCAGGGTGAGTAGGCCATTGGCCAGCACCAGCCCCCAGATCAGCTGCGGCGCTCCCGACACGAGGAGGCCAACAACACCGATTGCGCTCAGCAAGATCCCGAAGATGAGCACCGCACGGCTTGACCGTCGCCCCCAGAGTGCGCGTGCGACCCAGAGCGGTA
>Ga0136641_1000531_pt1 | contig 16484 bp, 16 predicted proteins | sample EliLak1302023Y_FD_115312 | JGI IMG/M metagenome (GOLD analysis project Ga0136641, IMG submission 115312) | Freshwater microbial communities from Elizabeth Lake, Yosemite National Park, California, USA - 13020-23Y | ecosystem: Environmental > Aquatic > Freshwater > Lake ...
AAACCAGGCCTTAATCTTCGAACGCGCCCGCTGCGATTTTACAAAGTTAATCCAGTCTCGACTCGGAGCGGCGTTGGGATTCTTGTTCGTCACGACTTCCACGACATCGCCATTTGCTAGCGCTGACTCCAAAGGGACAAGTTTTCCATTGACCTTCGCGCCTACGCAGCGGTAACCAACTTCGGTATGTACGGCAAATGCAAAGTCGATGGGTGTCGATCCTGCTGGCAGTGCAATGACCGAACCCTTTGGTGTGAAAACAAAGACTTCAGGAGTTTGTAAGTCGAATCTAAGTGTGTCGAGAAAGTCACCGACATCTTCGCTCTCTTGCTGCCACTCGTGCAACTGTTTCAGCCACAACATCTCTGGACCCTGAACCGGATCAGCACCTTGAGATTTGTACTTCCAATGAGCGGCAATTCCGTACTCTGCGCGCGAATGCATATCGAAGGTGCGGATTTGAATTTCTACCGCCTTCCCATTCGGTCCGATTACTGTTGTATGCAGAGACTGGTAAAGGTTAAACTTGGGCATGGCAATGTAATCTTTAAACCGACCGGGAATCGGATTCCATCTAGAGTGGATAGAACCGAGAACGGCATAACAATCTCGAACATCATCAACCAGAACACGAATGCCGACAAGATCATAAATATCATTAAACTCGCGCTCACGAACCACCATCTTCTGGTAGACGCTATAGAAATGTTTATGTCGCCCCGTTACCTTGGCCTTGATTCCCTCAGTCAGCAAATCTGTATTTACAGCAGCAACAACTTCTTTGGTGAGGGCATCTCGTGACGGAGAGCGCTCGTGGACAAGCCGCTCAATCTCTTCAAACTTCTTAGGCTCTAAGATGGCGAAAGAAAGATCCTCTAACTCCCATTTAATCGCATTCATACCCAGTCTGTGGGCTAGTGGTGCATAAATATCAAGGGTCTCGCGCGCTTTGCGAAGTGCGCTCTCTGCTGGAACAAATCTCCAAGTGCGAGCATTATGCAAGCGATCCGCTAACTTGATCACAAGGACTCGTACATCCTTAGACATCGCGATCACCATTTTACGTAGCGTTTCAGCCTCTGCCGTGGGACCATAAATTAATTTGTCTAACTTGGTAACGCCGTCAACTAAAGCGGCAACTTCTGCACCAAAACTTCGTTCTAGTTCTGCCAGGCTGTAACCGGTATCTTCAATAGTGTCATGGAGGAGCGCGGCCGATATCGTTGCAAGGTCGAGCCCTAGATCTGCCAATATTTCGGCAACTGCAATCGGGTGAGTGATATAGGCATCGCCAGATTTTCGCATCTGTCCCTCATGCTTGCTCTTCGCTACCGAGAAAGCAGCTAGTAACGATTCAATCTTTGCATCCGGATGGTGATGTAAGACCTTCTCGGCAAGCAGAGCCAGCAATGGATCGATCTCATGGGTTCCGTGTGTGATCGGCATTGCTATTCCGAACCGTTGCTCATCGCTCTACTGGCTTTAACGTCGGCCAGGTCTCCTCTTGGGCTGATTGCGGGGTCCACGCTCGTGCGACTCCTTTGAGTGAGTCGAGGTAATAACCCCTGCGGTGTTCTTATCGACCGACTGCTCGGTCGAACCACCACGCATATTCACTCGCTTTGCCAATGCGATCATTGCCGGCTCGCGCTCACGCAAGGTTGCAAGAAGCGGAGTCGCAATAAAGATCGAAGAGTACGAACCAGTGGCCAATCCGATAAAGAGCGCTAGCGAGAGGTCCTTGAGCGTTCCAGCTCCGAGTAAGCCTGCGCCAACGAAGAGAATTGAGGCAACAGGAAGTAGTGCGATGACCGAGGTATTAAAGGAGCGGACAAGAGTCTGATTGACTGCGAGGTTTGCCGCTTGTGAATAACTTTGCTTGGCGGTTGACGTTATCCCCTTTGTATTTTCACGGACCTTATCGAATACGACAACGGTGTCATACAGTGAATAACCAAGAATCGTTAGAAAACCGATTACTGTCGCTGGAGTAACATCAAAACCAACGAGTGCGTAAATACCAACAGTGATGAAGACGTCGTGAATAACCGCGACAATCGCTGAAATCGCCATCTTTGGCTCGAAGGCCATCGCAAGATAGAGCATCACGACGATCAAGAACCCAATTAAGCCGTATGTAGCCTTATGAGTGATTTCTTTACCCCATGATGGGCCAACGGTTTGAATATCAATATTTGCAGCATCAACGTTAAATGTCTTAGCGAGAGCAGTTCGAGCCACCGAAATAGTTGATTGTGGAAGATCTGTGGTTTGAAGGCGTAGTTTATTTGTTCCTATTTTTTGGACGATTGATTGGGTAGTTATCCCTGCGCTGGTAAGTGCGCTCTGACCCTGTGCAACGTTTACACTTGCAGATTGAACTGTGAAGACCGAGCCACCCTTAAATTCGATACCGAGCTTAAGTCCCTGTGTTCCGAGCGCTATCGCAGATAGGACAATGAGAAGGGCAGAGAAGGCGTACCACCGCTTCTTCTTGGCGATGAACTCGATCGATGTTTCGCCGCGATAAAGGCGGCCTCCGATTCCTGATAGTGCCATTAGAGGGAATCCTTTCCATCAACTGTTACTACACCCAAGCTATGAGATGAAAATCCAGAGAATCGATGCCCATTGGCATAGAAACCAACTCGAGAGAGAATTGTAAGAAGTGGCTTAGTAAAGAAGAAGACGACAATAAGGTCAACAAAAGTTGTTAACCCAAGAGTGAAGGCAAATCCCCGCACGCCACCGACGGCAAAGAAGTAGAGCAATGAGGCGGCGATCAATGAAACAAAATCGGCAACCAAGATCGTACGCCGTGCCCGTACCCAGCCAGTTTCTACCGCGGTCCGAAGTGAGCGTCCATCTCGAACCTCATCGCGGAGACGTTCGAAGTAGACGATAAATGAGTCCGCCGTGATTCCGATCGAGACAATAGCTCCCGCGATACCAGCAAGGGTGAGCGTGAAGCCGATCCATTTTGCAAGAAGCAAGAATGACAGGAAGGTTATCGAGCCAGCGACTACGAGTGAGCCAACAGAAACGAGTCCCAATCCTCGGTAATACAAAAGTGAATAAAGGACGACCAGTATCAGACCAATTAATCCAGCTAAGAGACCGGCATGTAATTGGTCAGAACCAAGAGTTGGGGAAATTTGGTTAATCTCTTGGACTGAGAGCGCTAACGGGAGCGCTCCATACTTCAATTTATTTGCGAGATCGGTAGCAGCAGTCTGCGTGAAGCTACCGCTAATCTGGGCAGAACCAGAGTTAATTGCTTCATTAATTCTTGGTGCGCTGACTACAAGCCCATCGAGAACAATCGCAGCTTGATTTCTCGGCGCTGGCAAAGCGGTAACACGAGTGGTCATCTTTCCAAAATCATTTGTTCCGGCGCCATTGAAGCTGAGTAGGACCATCCAGCCATTCCCATTTGTGTTATCGAGAATAGCGCTCGCCTTAGAAACCTGATTTCCTTCAACTTCGGCCGGGGCCAAGATATATTTCGATCCGCCCTCGCGTGAACAGGAGACCAGCGGTTGAGTTGGATCATCGATCGCGCCACCTTGTCGATTGGCTGCGACGGTGCAATCAGTATTTTTAAAGAGCGCATCAAGTGCTGGCGTTACTCCAATAGGAAGAGTTGCGGTGGAAGGTGCAGCCGCTTTCGTTCCGGTTTTGGACGTTGTTGTTGCTGTAGTTGTTGCCGCCGTCGATTGCGACGTCGTAGTGGCATTTCCAGCTCCTACAGCGAGCACCGCGCGAAAACGTAGTTGTGCCGTCGCGCCTACAAGATCGACCACACGGCTGCTCGAATTTCCTGGAACAGAGACAATAATGTCTCCGTTGCTCTGTGACGAGACTTCGCTCTCAGCTACGCCGAGGGAGTTCACGCGCTGTCGGATGATCGCAACTGCTTGATCAACCGCTGATTGCGCCGCCTTACCGCCATTTATAACCTTTGGAGCGAGGGTCACGCTCGTTCCGCCTCGAAGGTCAAGACCTAGTTTCAGCTTCGTATCCCCCTGCAAGATTGCTAACGCAGTGAAGGCGACAAGGATGACGAGCAGCGAAGCGAGAGTCCGTCCTGATTTGGCGGTCTTCTTGGTGGCTTTAGAAATATTTGCAGACATAAGAGGGAAGTCTAGGCATCTAAGGTCGGTGTGTCGAAAAGGTTTGGAATATCAGCCCCGAGCGTGGCTGGTGGAGTAAGACCGAGATGCAGCCATCCTGCCGCTGTTGCTACTCGCCCACGAGGTGTCCGAGCAATGAAGCCAGTTCGGAGAAGGAAGGGCTCTGCCAAGCTCTCAATTGTCTCAGCCTCCTCCCCCAACGACATTGCAAGGGTCGTGAGACCTACGGGTCCGCCTGCAAATCGCTTAATAAGCACCTCGAGGAATGAACGGTCAAGTCGATCAAGCCCAATATCGTCTACCTCATACATTGTGAGAGCCGATCTCGTATCGCTCAAGGAGATCGATCCATTTCCATGCACTTGCGAATAATCGCGGACGCGTCGTAATAACCGATTCGCGATCCGAGGTGTGCCACGTGAACGCGAGCCAATTTCCTCGACTGAGTCAGAAGTGATTGTAATTTCCAGAAGCCCCGCACTTCGTTCAACGATACGTGAGATCTCTGAATTCTCGTAATAATCCAATTGCGCCGTAAAACCGAATCGGTCACGCAGTGGGCTGGGCAGTAGGCCAGCTCGGGTTGTTGCGCCGATTAAAGTGAAGTGTGGGAGCTGCAACGGAATCGCAGTTGCGCCTGCCCCTTTGCCCACGATGATATCGACGCGGAAATCTTCCATCGCTAAGTACAACATCTCCTCCGCTGGGCGAGACATTCGATGAATCTCATCTAAAAAGAGAATTTCACCCTCACTCAAAGAGGAAAGAATTGCCGCCAAGTCTCCCGCGTGCTGAATCGCTGGTCCACTTGTCACGCGAATCGGGGCCTTCATTTCAGCCGCGATAATGAGAGCGAGCGTCGTCTTGCCTAAACCGGGCGGGCCAGAGAGAAGCACGTGATCGGCCGAGGCCCCCCGAGCTCTCGCCGCTCGTAAGAGAAGATCAATTTGATTGGCCACTCTGACCTGTCCTACAAATTCCTGAAGATCGTGTGGACGTAGCGCTAACTCTTGGTTGCGCTCGTCATCATCGCTACTCCCGCGCGCAACACTCATAATCGACGACCACGCAACTGCAGCGCTAATTTCAACAGGGACTCAATCGATTCAGTTGATGCTTCGGGGCGCTGCGCTGCAACCCCATCTATCGCTTCAAAGGATTCCTTCGCAGTGAAGCCGAGCGAAAGCAGCGCCTCGTTTAATTGATCGCGCCAAGTCTGCGGTAGTGATTCGTTATAGCCACCACCAGCTTGCACCTTCTCCTTTAATTCCAGAATCAATCTTTGCGCACCTTTTTTACCAAGCCCTGAAATTTTCTCGAGGGTCTGGGTATCGCCACTAAAAATCGCTGCTAATAATTGTGGTGTTTCGTAAACGTTGAGTGCAGATTGAGCAACCTTTGGCCCAATGCCCGTAACGGTCTGTAATAGTTCAAAGAGCTCTCGATCCTCACTCCGTTCGAAGCCATACAAGGTAAGGGCATCTTCCCGAACTAGGAGCGTCGTGTGAAGTGAGCTGACGCGACCTACTAAAAGTGAGGAAGCAAATCGAGGCGCAACATGAACCAAGATCCCTACTCCCCCAACTTCGATAGTAATCGTGGAGAGTCCGACCGACTTAATAAGGCCTGTAAGAGATGCAATCATGAAGCCACCACTGCTCTGCGCTTCTTCTCCTTAAGCAGGGCCTCGGCTCTTCGCGCATCCCCCGTACCACGCCATAAATGACAGATTGCTAGGGCGAGCGCGTCGGTACTATCGACTGGCTTGGGAATCTCTTCCAATTTTAAAATACTTTGAACCATCTTTGCCACCTGCTTCTTATCGGCGCGCCCAGATCCCGTTACTGCTGCTTTGACTTCGGTAGGCGTATGCATGACAACAGGAATTCCGCGTCTTGCAGCAAGAACCAAGGCAACTCCAGCCGCTTGCGCAGTAGACATCGCTGATTTCACATTTAATTGCGAGAAGACACGTTCCACCGCAATCACATCGGGGTGATATCGATCAATCCAATGAGCGAGCTCTTTTTCAAGTTCAAGTAATCGCAATTCCAACGGTAACTCTGGCGAGGTTTTGATGACACCAACGCCAAGCAAGAGTAGATTCTGATGAGAGAGATTTTCGACAATACCCACGCCACACCTGGTGAGACCAGGATCCACACCGAGAACTTTCACCTCGCTAGCCTAGTGAGGGCCGGGCGCTCAACTAGCCCAGGCTCGCCATAACTTCATCTGAGACATCAAAATTCCCATATACATTTTGTACATCGTCGAGCTCCTCGATCACATCGATCAGGTCGAAAACCTTCTGAGCGGTCTCGGCATCTAATGGGATACTCATCGATGGAAGGAAGGATGAATCGGCGGATTCGTAATCCATTCCAGAACTTTGCAGTGCAGTTCGAACAGCAACAAGATCTGAAGCTTCGCAGACTACTTGCCAATTCTCACCAAAGTCATTGATCTCCTCTACGCCATGCTCTAGAACAGCTTCAAGAATGAGATCTTCCGTAACTTTTCCACCCGCTTTTGAGAGCAAGACGGTTCCTTTGCGATTGAAAAGATATGCAACCGAACCAGGATCAGCCATATTGCCGCCGTTGCGCGTCACGGCAACTCGGACTTCAGACGCTGCGCGATTTCGATTATCCGACAAACATTCGATCATGAGTGCAACTCCGCCAGGGCCATAGCCTTCATACATGATCGTCTGGTAATCAGCGCCGCCAGATTCAAGCCCAGCACCACGCTTTATTGCCCGATCAATATTGTCCGCGGGAACTGAACTTTTCTTCGCCTTTGTGACTGCATCGTAAAGTGTTGGGTTGCCATCCATATCGGCTCCACCATTGCGCGCAGCTACCTCAATACCCTTCACAAGTTTTGCAAAATTCTTTGCACGGCGCGAATCAATGATCGCTTTCTTGTGCTTGGTTGTCGCCCATTTGGAATGGCCTGACATAGAACACCCACCCTTACATAACTACTCAAGCTTTTTTAGCTCTTTAGCGCTCACCGCTGAGCAAAGTTTAGCGTCATCTCCTCGCGATGATCTCATTGATGAAGAATTGATGTACGCGTAAATCCCCGGTCAATTCGGGGTGGAAAGAAGTTGCCAAGAGATTTCCCTCTCTGACCGCTACTGGATGCTCCCCTGAGCCACTCTCAACGCTTGCCAGGATTTCAACATCCTTGCCAACTCGCTCAACCCATGGCGCACGTATAAATATCCCCATGACCGGCGAATCTAAAATCCCTTGAAATTCAATTGCGCTTTCAAAAGAATCTACTTGGCGTCCAAAAGCATTTCTTCGAACCGTTATATCAATTCCCCCAAAGCCCGCTTGCGCAACGGGTGCACCAGAGATCTCATCCGCGAGCAGAATCATTCCTGCACATGAGCCGTAAACAGGAGCGCCTGATGCGATGAATTCACGTATGGGCTGGGTTAAGTTGAAACTTTCAGCAAGCTTCATAATCGTCGTTGACTCGCCACCGGGAAGGATCAATCCGTCAATACTGGCAAGTTCGTCCGCGCGGTTTAGCCCGAGCGCCTGATGGCCACACGACTCAACACTACGGATATGTTCGCGGAAATCACCTTGTAGAGAGAGGACTCCGATGCGAAGCGATGACAATTACCAACCGCGCTCGGCGAGGCGATGCGGCACAGGGATATCAGCAACATTGATGCCAACCATAGCTTCACCGAGGCCACGCGAAACTTCTGCGATCACCTTTGGGTCGTTGTAATACGTTGTGGCTCTGACACAGGCCGCTGCTCGTTGAGCTGGATTGCCAGATTTAAAGATTCCGGAGCCAACAAAGACACCATCTGCTCCGAGTTGCATCATCATTGCTGCATCAGCAGGAGTTGCGATTCCACCAGCGGTAAAGAGCACAACGGGAAGTTTGCCGGTATCGGCAACCTCTTTGACGAGATCATATGGCGCAGACATCTCTTTTGCCGCAACATAAATCTCGTCCTCGCACATTGATGAAAGTCGGCGTATCTCACGAAGCAAGGTTCGAATATGCATAGTTGCATTCGAGACATCGCCCGTCCCCGCTTCACCCTTGGAACGGATCATTCCAGCTCCTTCATTGATGCGACGTAGGGCCTCGCCAAGATTTGTCGCACCGCAGACAAATGGAATGGTGAACTTCGTCTTATCGATGTGATTCTCGTAATCAGCAGGGGAAAGGACTTCTGACTCATCGATGTAATCCACGCCGAGTGATTCCAAAACTTGAGCTTCCACAAAGTGACCGATACGAACCTTTGCCATTACTGGGATCGATACCGCTGCTTGAATTGCTTGGATCATCTCTGGATCGGACATGCGAGAGACGCCACCTTGGGCACGAATATCTGCCGGCACTCTCTCAAGCGCCATGACAGCAACCGCTCCGGAGTCTTCCGCAATCTTTGCTTGCTCCACATTGACAACATCCATGATGACTCCGCCTTTGAGCATCTCGGCCATGCCACGCTTCACACGTCCCGAACCGACTACCTTATTTATCTGCTCACTCATCATCTTCTCCAAACTGTAATAAATCCTTAGGGATATAAGGGCAGAAGTCTACTTCTTTGTCGTTGGTGATGCAGAGGCAACAGGAGCCACCACAAAGAGCGGATCCTGGGCTACAAGGGCGATCCAGATCTTTCCCGGAACGAACTTCGCGACTGCTCCATCTTTGGTACTCCACGAGGTGACCGTCTCAGGAAGTTGCCGGTTCCAAAATATTGGGGTCACGCCACCGTCACGAAGAAGATAGGCGTTCCCCGACCCAACGGTCTGACTAAACGGCGTGATCCCTCCTACCTTGTCGTGATAGATCGATGGAGTAATTGCGACTTTTTGAATGATGAGGTTTTCGCAACCAAGTTGCAGACCGCTCTCGGCTAGGTCCGGTGCCCCGTCGTAAGAGAGCAACCAACGCTTTTGAGATGTGGACCATTTTGCTCCATATCGCGAGGCTGGCCAGGAGAAGGTGGCCGAGATAATTGGCTGAGACCCAACCGGAGCGGTGCCAAAAAACCATCCGGGATTTTTTGGGAGGTCGATTTTTCGCTTCTCGACATCGACGCTCTTAGTAAGAAGCGACCGCAGGTGCAGAATTTCATCGGTCGGTGCTTGACGATTAGCTGCTCGAGAGTAAATCGACGGCGGTTCGTGGTCGGCGCTGATGTTCTCCAAATTTGCAGCGGCGATCTTTGGATAGAGAAGTTTCTGAGCGCCACTAAAGGCAAAACCGATATGACCATATTGGGCAAAAATATCGAGATCACTGATCCGTGCTGAGCGAACAGGTCCGACTAGTTCAGGCAGCGTCAATGGGTTGGAAAAAATTGCAGCGATTCGCGTTAATCCGCCCTCTACCTGTTCAATATAAACGATGTCAGCGCTCTCTATTCCAATTTGCGGATGCGCTTCTCGGGTGTCATCTATTTTCACAGCAATGATCGCTCCGTTGCCACCGGGTAGATTCGTGAAGAGATTTATCGACGCTGCCGGAGTCGTTGGCGCCTGAATCTTCTTAGGTGAAGATCCGCATGCCGAAAGAAAGAGAGTTGTGGAGAGTGCGGCAGCGATGAGGAGAGTAGGCCTTACTCTCACAATTCGTCATTTTCAAAGGAGTAGCGAAAGGGAAGTCTTGCGCGACCAGCCAGACGAAATACCCTGAAAATTACTTTAGATCGAACATTAGCAACCGCTGAGATTGCTTCAACGTGCATCGCGATGGCGAACCGGATCTTCTCAGTGATATCCGAGAGTCGATCTAGAAGTGGGAGCGCCATTTCGAGTTCACCAGCGTTCGCTGCTTCCCGTAGAATTTTTAACGATTCTGATAACGCGGACTCGGCCTCACTCCGATCGGCAATTGGGGCTTCGCGACTTTCGTAAGCCGATGCCGTGAGAATCAGATTAAGCGCCGGGTCTAGATCGCTAGTATGTGAGATTTCAAGAGCCAGTCCTGCCCGACGCTGTAAAAGAGCATCCAGGTGTTCCCACGATGTTTCCACTCGATGATGGAGTCGGTCGAGTCGGGCCGCAGAAAATGATAGATACCAAGCGAAGATAAGTATCACGATAAGAAGAATCAAATATTTACTCATGTGATCGTAACCTCTTCCATGGTCGATTCTCTGACCCGAGCGTCACGCCAGGACCAACTGCTAAAGCACCCTCATAAACATCTGAGATTTCGGCGGCAACGCTGCTCCAGTCATAACGAAGCGAAGCCGTTTTCACGACCTCTGAATTTTCCCTTAACCTCGAAGGGTCACTCAATAATTCTAAGATCTCATGCGCCAGGGAGTGTGAGCTCTCTGAGGTGAAGAGTCGCCCAAACTCACCACCTTTAAGTACTTCAGTGAAAGCGGGGATATCACTTGCAACGATAGTTGCTCCTGCCGCCATCGCCTCAATCAGAATGATTCCGAAGGATTCACCACCCGTATTAGGTGCGATGTAAAGATCTACCGAAGTAAGGAAGGTTGCCTTCTCACTCTCCGTGAGGCGGCCGAGGAATTCAACATGTCCTCGCAATCCAGATGGCAGACTCTTAAGTACTGAATCAGGATCCCCGGGACCAGCGATTCGGAGTGTTACGTTGGGGATCGCTCTCACAATCGCAGGGAGCGCTGAGAGAAGAACACTTAACCCTTTTCGTGGTTCTTCAAATCGACCAAGGAATCCGATCGAGACTTTACCCCCCAGGTCAAGGCTTCGGGTGGCGTTGGAAAACTTTGAGGTAACAAGGCCATTTGGAATAACGACCGCATCAGTTTGAAAATGCTCGCGCAGAGTCGCGCGGGCCATCTCTGATACGGCGATGCGGGCAGAAAGTTTCTCAATGATCGGTTCCAAGATCGGTGCGACTGCAACCAAACTCCGCTGTTTCGGCGCCGCTGTGTGAAAGGTTGCGACCATCGGACCTTCAGCGGACCAACATGCCAAGAGTGATAAGGACGGTACTTCAGGCTGATGAAGATGGAGCAAATCAAAATTATTTGTCGTGATCCATTGGCGAACTCGAGAGGTCGCTACCGGCCCAAAAGCTACGCGCGCAATTGCACCGTTAAAAGGGAGAGCAAGCGGGCGGCCAGCCGAAACCAGCCAAGGTTCGGAAATGGAACTCTCATCTGAAACCGGTGCAATAACCGATACCTCATGCCCATGAGAGATGAAATATTCCGCCAGCTCTTTGATGTGAATCTGCACGCCACCCGGTGTATCCCACCCATATGGTGAAACCATTCCGATGCGACTCCTAGGAAGGCTCATGAACTGCGCTCTACAAAATCGCCATCAATCCAGATTCGCTGAAGCATGTGCCAATCTTCGGTATGCGCAGTGATATGTCGGCCGAAACGATCGGCGCATGACTGTGTCATAGATCGAATCTTTTCACTCTGATCACCTTCACCCGGTATCGGTATTTCGCCCTCAAAAATGATTCGTATTCCATCGACCTCGTACTTTACAAAGGCTGTGATCAGAGGCGCCTTCGTCTGAATAGAGAGGAGGGCTGGTCCAATAGGCATCTTAGAAGGAGCACCCAAGAAGGTGATTTCAACCCCTGATGAGGAGAGATCGCGATCAGCAACCAGCGCGATCAACCGATTGTTTCGCAGCCGTTGTGCGAGCGTTGCGAGCGAACGAGCGTCCGCGTCAAGGACTTCCATGCCGATACTCTGCCGATAGGACAAGAATTTGCGAAAGAGCCGTTCAGGTTTCAAATGTTCGGCAACCGTTACCAAGGGTGCGCCACTGGCACAAAAGTAAGCGCCAGCGTGATCCCAATTTCCAGCATGCGGAAGCGAGACAATTACACCCCGTCCAGCGAGAAGTGGATCCCGCAGAAAACTCTCACCCTCAACGATCACGGTCCGCATCGTCTGATCCGGACTCCACGAAGGAAATCTAAAGGTGTCACACCAATACCGTAGATAGGAAGCCATTCCACGTTTTACTAGCGCTTCGAGATCATCACTCGAAAGTTCCGGGCGGACTCGCCGGTAATTTAGGCGAAGCCGCTGAACTGGTTTTCCATTTTTACGATGAAGGTATTCAGCAATCGAAGCAAAGAGCGCATACGCTTGTTTTTTAGGGAGCGCTCGAGTAACACGCCAAGCAAAAGAGTAAGCAATAAATGCGATGTATGAAGATATCTCGTTCATCGGGATCCGCGATAGACGATCAATAATCTTTCACCGACGGTGTACAAAGTGAGAGCGAATAGAACCCATAGTCCGACGCTAAAAACGTAGTGAACGCCCAACCCTTCGAAGCCAGCAGTAATCATGATGATGATCAACCGTTCACTCCGTTCGGCGATCCCACCGTTACATGGGATATCGAGCGCCTCGGCGCGCGCTTTTATATAAGAGATCAGCGAGGAGAGAATCAAGATTGCTAAAATTACGGCTACCTTTTGGTCATGGCTCTTTGAAAACCAGAAAGCCATGGAGCCAAAAATTGCCACATCAGAAATCCGATCCAGCGTTGAATCTAAAAGTGCACCCCAGCGAGAGACTGAACCGCTGAGCCTTGCCATGGTTCCATCCAGAAGGTCGAAGAGGACCAGCAGGGTCGTGATGATTGAACCGGCGAAGAAATGACCCGAACCAAAGAGAAAGATCGCCGATAACGAGGAGCCAACTCCCCCGACGGCGCTCATAAAATTTGGAGTAACCCCAGCCTTGAGTAACCCGCGGCACAATGGGGTAATCACGCGAGTGACAGGCGCCTTAATTGATCGCTGAAGCATTGAACACATCGTAGAGTTCGCCACTGTGGCAGACCTAATTTCAGATCATCTCGCGGTACACCTTGTTGGCCGGTACAGCGAAGAACTTGCCAGCGCGCTCGGCGTGACTAATTCACCACTCGAATCGAGCGAGGCCGCGCTCTTCTTGGTCAGCGCCAAGGATGGAATCGTTCGGGCTGATTCAGATATCTGGCTGCTAGCGCGCGAGCTCTACATCCCCTCGATCGTGGTTATTACCGATCTCTCAGCCGAAAACGACACGGATTTTGAGGATATGTCAGCTATCGCCGGACGCATCCTCGATCCCGTCGTAACTCCATATCTCGTGCTGCACGAGGATGATGCCACTCCCATTGCGCTCATCGATCTCATCACTCAAAAGATTTTGGACTACAGTCATGGATCACTCGAAATCCGAGAGAGCGATATCGAACACCGAGAGGTGATTGAAGAATTCCGACAAGAGTATCTCGAGGCGTTAGAGGCGGCAGGAGAGGAGGCATTTGAAAACGCACTTCTCTATCCCGCTCTTCCCTGGATCGCAGGTTCACGTCTTGGTCTGGCCGAGATTGCCCTCTACTTAAATCGCATTCCACTCTCGGGCTAGCGCTTCCCGACTTTCACTCAACAATTGTGGAAGAACTTTCGTCGCACCAATGATTGGCATGAAATTCGAATCCCCGGACCATCTAGGAACTACGTGTTGGTGAATATGATCGGCCACCCCTGCACCAGAGATTGCACCTTGATTCATACCAAGATTGAAACCTTTCGCCCCGGAAACTTTACGGAGGACCGTCATAGCCTCTGATGTCAGGGAATAGATCTCGTTGCGCTCTGCCTCTGTAAGTTCGGTTAAATCTGCTACGTGACGGTAGGTGCATATCAACATATGTCCCGCGTTATATGGATAAAGATTCATCACCACATAAGCGGTCGCGCCGCGGTGGACGATCAGACCTTCTCGATCCTCGAGAGTTGGCACGCGACAGAAAGGACACTCGATACCGTTACCTGGCATGGGCCGATTCTCCCCTGCTAAGTAATTCATGCGATGTGGCGCCCACAACCTCGACCACGAATCTGGCATGCCAGCCCCACCATCGGAACTTTCCGCGTTCACTCGTTAAACCTGAATACGTTCATCGATCGCCTTGCGAACTTCTGCAATCGCATCATCCAAAGCGATGCCATTTCGCTGTTCGCCATCGCGATAACGGAAAGAGACTGATCCCGCGCTCTGATCCTCTTCGCCCGCGATAATAATGAATGGTATTTTCTCCATCGCTGCGTTTCGAATTTTCTTCTGCATTCGATCATCAGCTGCATCGATATCGATCCGAATACCAGCTTTGCGCATTTTTGTAGCAACCTCACGAAGGTACGGTAGGAATGTGTCGGCAACTGGGATTGCGCGAACCTGAACCGGTGCCAGCCACGGTGGGAAAGCACCCGCATAATGTTCTGTGAGTACGCCAAAGAATCTTTCAATTGATCCAAAGAGTGCTCGGTGGATCATCACCGGTTGTTCTCTCGCTCCTTCATGGGATTGATATTCAAGGCTAAATCTCTGAGGCAACTGGAAATCAACTTGAATCGTCGACATCTGCCAAGTGCGACCGATTGCATCTTTTGCCTGTACTGAAATCTTCGGGCCATAGAAGGCAGCACCGCCGATGTCATCGATGAGGGCGAGATCTCGTTTCGCCGCGACAACCCGCAGCGCTTCGGTTGCCGCTGCCCAATCTTCATCAGATCCAACAGATTTCTGCGGGTTACGTGTAGATAGTTCCAAATAGAAATCTTCAAGTCCATAATCGCGGAGAAGATTCAATACAAAGGTAAGCAGAGAATCTAGCTCATCTTGCATCTGATCCTTGGTGCAATAAATATGCGCATCATCCTGGGTAAATCCACGTGCCCGAGTTATCCCGTGGATTACACCAGATTTTTCATAGCGGTAGACCGTTCCAAATTCGAAGAGTCTCATCGGAAGATCGCGATAGGAGCGCGGCCGAGATTTATAAATTAGGTTATGGAAAGGGCAGTTCATGGGTTTCATGTAGTACTTCTGGCCAGCCCGCTTCACCGTCCCGTCCGCATGGTGCTCTTCATCCATCACCATTGGCGGATACATACCCTCGGAGTACCAGTCCAGATGGCCCGACAGCTCAAAGAGCGCGGCCTTCGTCAAATGGGGCGTATAGACAAATTCATATCCTTCTTCTTCGTGACGCTTACGAGAATAATCTTCCATAGCCCGTCGAACAATGCCCCCCTTTGGATGGAAGAGCGCAAGCCCACTTCCGACTTCTTCTGGGAATGAGAAGAGATCGAGTTCGGCGCCGAGTCGACGATGGTCTCGCTTCTCTGCCTCGGCCAAGAGATGGAGGTACGCATCGAGTGCTTCCTGAGATGGCCAAGCAGTCCCATAAATGCGTTGCAACATCGGATTTTTCTCCGAGCCCCGCCAATAAGCGCCCGCGGTTCGCATCAATGTGAAGGCAGGAATATGTTTTGTGGAGGGCAGGTGTGGCCCCCGACAAAGATCCGACCAGACCGCCTCGCCATCGCGACCAAGATTGTCGTAAATCGTGAGTTCGGCTCCGCCGACCTCCACACTCGACTCATCATCGTGGCCTGATTTCAATCCGATTAGTTCACATTTATACGGTTCGTGCTGCAACTCGATCAGTGCATCCGTTTCTGTCGTGACCCTGCGGCGAAAACGTTGCCCAGCCTTTATTATCTTGCGCATCGCTGATTCGAGCTTGATGAGGTCATCTGGCGTAAATGGTTTCGCAGGATCAAAGTCGTAATAGAAACCATCGGTAATGGATGGGCCAATACCTAGTTTTGTCCCCGGGAAAACTTCTTGAACCGCTTGAGCAAGAACGTGAGCGGTTGAGTGGCGAAGAATAGCGAGGCCATCCGCCGAGTCGATTTCGATCGGCTCAACACTGTCGCCGCTAGAAAGTTGGGTCCAAAGATCCCGGATCTCACCATTCACCCTCGCAGCAATAACACCGCTCTGCTCCGCAAAGAGATGCGTAGGTCGTTGATCAGATGCGATCTCCGTGGGAGCACCGTGGACGGTGACCTTAATTAAATCGCTCATAGGCAGAGGTTATCAAGAATTAGGAGAGCAATCAGATTGCTCGCGGAAACTCGAGCGAATCTCTTTTAGCCTTGCCGATTGCTCATACTCAATCCGCTCCTCACCAATGAAGAGAGCCTTTACCGGTTCGAGCTCACGCAGACTTGAGAGTAGGTAAAGTCCAGATGCAGCTCGTAGATCGGCAACCGTCAGCGACTTCTCCGAAATTTCCGGGAACCAATCCAGTAGCACCCCGCGAATAATTCCTGGCAAGAGTCCCGAAGAGAGTGGCGGAGTATAAAAATGACCATTGCTCTCGAGCAGAATATTTGCCAAGCCACTCTCGACGACATTACCTAGTTCATTGAGATAGAGAAGATCGTCATTACCCTGCGACTGCGCGAGTCGAATTCCATAAGCGCTTTGGGTGTAGGAGAGCGTCTTATGACGCGAAATAAAACTTTGTGAAT
>Ga0136641_1000532_pt1 | contig 16480 bp, 10 predicted proteins | sample EliLak1302023Y_FD_115312 | JGI IMG/M metagenome (GOLD analysis project Ga0136641, IMG submission 115312) | Freshwater microbial communities from Elizabeth Lake, Yosemite National Park, California, USA - 13020-23Y | ecosystem: Environmental > Aquatic > Freshwater > Lake ...
CGTCGGTGAGCTGGATCTCGCCGCCCACGCCGCGCTGCTGGGCGGCGATTTCGTGGAACACGCCCGGCGTCAGGATGTAGCGGCCGGCCACGCCCAGGCGCGAAGGGGCGTCCTCGGGGGCCGGCTTTTCAACGATGCGGTTGACGTCCATGACGCGGTCATTGACCACCGTGCCGTCAACGATGCCATAGCGGCGCGTCTGCTCGGCCGGCACTTCCTGCACGGCCAGGATCGAGGCCCGCCATTCCTGGAACTGCTCGACCATCTGCGCCAGCACCGGCGGTTCACCGACCATCAGGTCGTCGGCCAGCAGCACAGCGAAAGGCTGGTTGCCGATCAGGCGCTGGCCACACAGCACGGCGTGGCCCAGGCCCAGGGCCTGCGCCTGGCGCACGTAGATGCATTCCATGTCGTCGGGCTTGACGCTGCGCACCACGGCCAGCAGTTCCTGCTTGTTGGCCTGCTCCAGCGCCACCTCCAGTTCGAAGGTCATGTCGAAATGGTCTTCGATGGGCCGCTTGTGGCGGCCGGTGACGAAGATCATTTCGCGCACGCCGGCCGCATAGGCTTCCTCGACGGCGTACTGGATCAGCGGCTTGTCGACCACCGGCAGCATTTCCTTGGGCTGCGCCTTGGTCGCTGGCAGAAAGCGGGTGCCGAGTCCGGCGACCGGGAAGATGGCCTTTTGTACGAGCATGGGGTGGGTCGTTGCGGTGGCCAGAGGGGCCGATCGCTGAGATTGTTGCATGGGCCCCCGCCGGCTTTTCATGACAACTTCATGGCATCAGGCGGGTGCCGACAAGCGATCCTTCTGGTCTTGCAACCGCGCCAGCGTCTGCTTGAAATCGGCCAGCCGCAGCCTTTCCTGTTCGACGACAGCCGGCTTGGCACGCGCCACGAAGGACTCGTTGGCCAGCTTGGCCTCGGCCTTCACGATCTCGCCATCCAGCCGGGTGATTTCCTTGCCCAGGCGCGCCTGTTCGGCGGCCACGTCGATGGTCACCTGCAGGGCCAGGCGCAAGTCGCCGTTCATCGCCACCGGCGCGGTCTGCGTGGCGGCAGCGAAGGCCGCGCTGTCGGCCAGGGCCTGCACGTCGGACAAGCGCGCCAGCGCCTTCAGCAGCGGTGCGGCGGTGTGCACGAAGGCCTCGTCGCCCTGGGTGATCAGGGGCACGCGTTCGCTGGCCGGCAGGTTCATCTCGCTGCGCAGGCGGCGCGTCTCGGCCACCACCTCCTTCAGCCGCGCCACCCAGGCGTCGGCCGCCGGGTCGATCTTCTCGAGTTGGGCCTGCGGGTATTTGGCGTTGACGACGCTGGCGACCGTCTTGCGCTGCACGACAGGGGCCACCGTGTCCCACAACTCGGCGCTGATGAAGGGCGCCACCGGGTGCAGCAGGCGCAGCACGGTTTCCAGCACGCTGAGCAGCGTGCGCCGCGTGGCGCGCTGCTGGCCTTCGCTGCCGCTCTTTGCTGCTTCGGCCAGTTGCACCTTGGCAATTTCCAGATACCAGTCGCAGTACTCGTCCCAGACGAAGGCGTAGATGGCGTTGGCGACGTTGTCCAGGCGGTAGTCGGCAAAGCCTTGCGCCACGGCGGCTTCGACGCGCTGCAGTTCGCCGCTGATCCAGCGGTCGGCCAGGCTGAAGCGCATATAGCCGTGGAAGGGGCCGGCCGGGCGCGTCTCGCGGCCTTGGTCATCGAAGGCCGCCGGCTGGCACTCGGCCTTGGTGTGTTCCTGCAAGCCGCAGTCCTGCCCCTCGCAGTTCATCAGCACGAACTTGGTGGCGTTCCACAGCTTGTTGCAGAAGTTGCGGTAGCCCTCGCAGCGCTTGGCGTCGAAGTTGATGTTGCGGCCCAGCGTGGCGTAGCTGGCCATGGTGAAACGCAGGGCGTCGGCGCCGAAGGCCGGGATGCCGTTCGGGAACTCTTTTTCCGTTTCCTTGCGCACGCGCGGCGCGGTCTCGGGCTTGCGCAAACCCACCACGCGCTTGTCCAGCAGCGGGCCCAGTTCGATGCCGTCGATGAGGTCCACCGGGTCCAGCACATTGCCTTCGCTCTTGCTCATCTTCTGGCCTTGCGCGTCGCGCACCAGGCCATGGATGTAGACGTCCCTGAAAGGCACCTGGCCGGTGAAGTGCGTCGTCATCATGATCATCCGGGCGACCCAGAAGAAGATGATGTCGAAGCCGGTGACCAGCACCGATGAGGGCAGGAAGAGCGCCTGCTCGACCGTCTTGGCCGGCCAGCCCAGGCTGCTGAAGGGCAGCAGCGACGAGCTGTACCAGGTGTCCAGCACGTCTTCGTCACGCGTCAGCGGGCCGCTGTAGCCGGCGGCCGTGGCGCGCTCGCGGGCCTGGCCTTCGTCGCGGCCGACGAAGAGTTCGCCGCCACTGCCGTACCAGGCCGGAATCTGGTGTCCCCACCACAGCTGGCGGCTGATGCACCAGTCCTGCAGGTTGTTCATCCAGTGGTTGTAGGTGTTGACCCAGTTCTCGGGCACGAAGCGCACCTGGCCGCTGCTGACGGCGTCGCGCGCCTTCTGCGCGATGCTGACGCCGTCGGTTCCGGCCTTGTTGACCGCCACGAACCACTGGTCGGTGAGCATGGGCTCGATGACCTGCCCGGTGCGCGCGCAGCGCGGCACCTGCAGGCGGTGCTTCTTGGTCTCGACCAGCAGCCCCAGGGCGTCCAGGTCGGCCACGATCTTCTTGCGCGCGACGAAGCGGTCCAGCCCGCGATAGGCCTCGGGGGCCTGGTCGTTCAGCGTGGCGTCCAGCGCCAGCACACCGATCATCGGCAGGCCATGGCGCAGGCCGACAGCGTAGTCGTTGGCGTCGTGGGCCGGCGTCACCTTGACCACGCCGGTGCCGAAGGCGCGGTCCACGTAGTCGTCGGCGATCACCGGGATCACGCGGCCGGTCAGCGGCAGCGTCACTTGCTGGCCGACGAAGGCGGTGTAGCGCTCGTCTTCCGGATGGACCATCACGGCGGTATCACCGAGCAGCGTCTCGGGCCGCGTCGTGGCCACGACAAGGCTGCCCGAACCGTCGGCCAAGGGGTAGCGGATGTGCCACAGCCAGCCGTCTTCCTCTTCGCTTTCCACTTCCAGGTCGGACACCGCGCTCTTCAGCGTCGGGTCCCAGCTGACCAGGCGCTTGCCGCGGTAGATCAGGCCCTCGTCGAAGAGGCGCACGAAGGTTTCGGTGACCACCGGCGACAGCTTGTCGTCCATCGTGAAGTACTCGCGCGACCAGTCCACGCTGTCGCCCAGGCGGCGCATCTGGTTGGTGATGGTGGCGCCGCTGGTGGCCTTCCAGTCCCACACCTGGGCCACGAAATTCTTGCGGCCCAGGTCGTGGCGGTTGAGGCCGTTTTCCTGCAACTGCCGCTCGACGACGATCTGCGTGGCGATGCCGGCGTGGTCGGTGCCCGGCAGCCACAGCGTGTTGTCGCCGCGCATGCGGTGGTAGCGCGTCAGCGCGTCCATGATGGTCTGGTTGAAGGCGTGCCCCATGTGCAGCGTGCCCGTCACATTGGGTGGCGGCAGCTGGATGCAGAACGACGGACGCGCCGGGTCCAGCGTGGCCGTGTAGGCGTCGCTCTGGGCCCACAGCGGGCCCCAGCGGGCTTCGATGGCGGCGGGTTCGTAGGACTTGGCAAGTTCGGTCATGATGGCGGGCACAGCGAGCCCCGCAGCCGCGGAAAACCAGGGCGTGCGGGCGGGTCAGAGAGGTCGTCAATTGTAGGTGGCGGGCCTCGCCGCGCTGTCGGCCACGCCCCAACCAGGATGCCCATGCCCCAAGACCCGAACACGCACCGTGATACCCGCTATGCGCGCCCATCCGCCCTGGGCATCGTCCTGAGCCGCGCGGCCTGCGGGCTGGCCGCTGCGCTGGCTGGCTTGCTGCTCGCCGGCTGTGGTGGCGGCGGCTCCAGCGAGAGCGCCAGCCTGCCGCAGACCTGTTCGGCGACCGACCAGAAAGCCTGGTTGGCCAGCACCATGGACGACGGGTATTTCTGGACCGCCAGCTCGCCCAAGGTCGGGCCCGAGCCCTATGCCGACGCGCTGGCCTATCTCAAGGCGCTGCTCTACACCGGCAGCGACAGCCGTTTCCCGGCCGACCGCTGGTCCTACACCCAGGCCAGCGATGCCTACAGCCGCTTCTTCACCGACGGCATGACGCTGGGCTATGGCCTGGCCGTGGCCGGGCTGGAGTTGTCCAAGGACGGCAGCAAGCCGCTCTACGTGCGCCATGTCGACCCGGGCTCGCCCGCGGCGCTGGCCGGCATCCAGCGCGGTGACCGCGTCATGCAGATCGCCGGGCGGGCCGCCAGCGAGGTCATCGCGGCTGACGACTTCACAGCGCTTACCGCCACCGCACCGGGCCAGACCCTGGCCCTCAGCACCAGCCGCGCGGGCGGCGCGCCCTCCAGCAGCCTGCTGAGCGCCGCCAGCTACAGCCTGACGCCCGTCACCGGCACGACCGTGCTGCTGAGCCCCGGCGGGCGCAAGCTGGGCTACATCGCCGTCAAGGACATGATCAGCCAGGCCCTGGCGCCGGCCGACGCTGCCTTCGCTCAGTTCAAGGCCGCCGGCGTGTCCGACCTGATGCTGGACCTGCGCTACAACGGCGGCGGCCTGGTCTCCACTGGGGCCACGCTGGCGGGCTACGTCGCCGGCAGCCGCGGCGCCGGGCTGAACTACGCCACGCTGCTCTTCAACGACAAGCACAGCGCCAGCAACACGCATGTCGCCTTCGCTGTGCCCGGCGCGGCGCTGAACCTGCCGCGCGTCTTCGTGTTGATGGGCCGGCGCACCTGCTCGGCCAGCGAGCAGGTCATCAACGGCCTGCGCGGCGCTGGGCTGAATGTGGTGGCCATCGGCGAAACCAGTTGCGGCAAGCCGGTGGGTTTCCAGCCGACGAGCTATTGCGGCACCACCTACAGCCTGGTCAATTTCGAAAGCGTCAACCAGGTCGGCACGGGGCGCTATTTCAACGGCTTCGCGCCCACCTGCGCGGTGGCCGAGGACTTCACCGTGGCCCAGGCCTCGGCGGCCGATCCGCTGATGGCCGCCGCCGTCGGCTATGCCGATGCCGGCAGCTGCCCAGCGGCGTCGTCGTCGCCGGTTCTGCCGGCGACGCTGCGCAACGACGAGCCGGGCGAACGCCGAGGGATGTTCGCGCGCTGATGCAACACGGCGCCGGCGCTCAGAACGCGCGACGGGGCCGGTCCGCTGACCATGAGCCGGCTGGGCTCACAGATCGCTAGACGGCACGCGGACTTTCGCCCACGCCGGCTTCTCCCCCTCCCCCCCACGAAGAATGGGTGCACAGGGGATTGTCTTGCTGCGCCGATCTGTTCTCATTGCAAGCTGCGGTCATTTATGACCGAAGCGCCGCGAATGCCGGCCAGGACCGTGGCTGACGCCAGCCGGCACCTCGCACCTCGAGCGCCCATTCCACCCACCAGCCCAGGAGACTGACCATGATGACTGCCAGCCCGAAGTCCACATTCCGCCAGGTCGCGACGCGCCTTCGCGGCCTTGCCCGGGCCCTGCTCATGGCGGCTGCGTTGGCACCACTGGCCGGCACCGTGCAGGCCGATTCGGCCAAGGCCTACCTTGCCTTGGGTGACAGCGTGGTCTTCGGCTTCATCGACAAGGCCGGCTACGCCTATGGCAATGCGGACAACTTTCTGGGCTACCCGGACTATGCCGGCCGCGCGCTCGATCTGGAGGTCACCAACGCCTCGTGCGCGGGGGAAGCCACCAGCGGCTTCATCTCCACGGTGGGCGCTGACGCCGGCTGCCGTGACTACAAGGCGACGTTTCCGCTGCACGTGAGCTATGGCTCGACGCAACTGAACTTTGCCACGGCCTTTCTCGCGGCCAACAAGAAGACCAGGCTCGTGACGATCGGCCTGGGTGCCAACGACGGATTCTTGCTGCAGTTCAGTTGCGGCGGCAATCCCGCCTGCGTTCAGGCCGGGCTGCCCGCAACCCTGGCGGCGATCTACTCGAACATGAACACCATCCTCGGCAACCTCAAGGCCACCGGCACCAAGGCCACCCTGGTGGTCGTCAACTATTACTCGCTGGACTACAGCGATGCCTCGCAAACCGGCTTGACGGTCGCGGTGAACCAGACCCTGGCTGCTGTGGCCGGGGCGCATGGCGCCGTCGTGGCCGATGCCTTCACCAGCTTCAAGACCGTGGCCGCGTTGGCCGGCGGCAAGACCTGCATGGTCGGGCTGCTCAATGCCAGCACGGCCAACCAACTGCTGTGCGATGTGCACCCCAGCCAGTCGGGCCAGCAGCTGTTGGCCAAGACCGTGGCGGCGGCCTACGCCAAGGCGGGCAAGTAGGGCGACCTGGCTGCAGACAGGCGGCTGCCGTGCCAACGGCAGCCGCGCCGAGAGACAGGCCCGGCCTGCCGGCTTGCGCGAAGATCGCGCCCGCCCCTGGCCAGCCGACTGCCGGCCCCGCTACATGAACAGGTGCTCGCCCGCGTTCTCGCCGCCCAGCACCACGTAGTTGACCTTCTTCAGGTCGGTGAGCACCATGCCGCCGGCGTAGCTGATGCTGCTTTGCAGGTCTTCGCGCATCTCGCGCAGGGTGTCGACCAGATGGCCCTTGATGGGTTCCAGGATGCGCTTGCCTTCGACGTGCTTGTACTCGCCCTTGTTGAAGTCGCTGGCGCTGCCGTAGTACTCCTTGTAGCGCTTGCCGTCGACCTCGACCACCGCGCCGGGCGACTCTTCGTGGCCGGCGAACAGCGAGCCCACCATGACCATGCTGGCGCCAAAGCGCACGCTCTTGGCCACGTCGCCGTGGTGGCGGATGCCGCCGTCGGCGATGATGGGTTTGGTCGCCACGCGGGCACACCACTTCAGCGCGCTGAGCTGCCAGCCGCCGGTGCCGAAACCGGTCTTCAGCTTCGTGATGCAGACCTTGCCCGGGCCCACGCCGACCTTGGTGGCATCGGCGCCCCAGTTTTCCAGGTCGATGACGGCCTCGGGCGTGGCCACGTTGCCGGCAATGACGAAGGTTCGCGGCAGCCGGGCCTTGATGTGTTCGATGGCCTTGCGCACGCTGTCGGCATGGCCGTGGGCGATGTCGATGGTGATGTAGTCGGCGCCCACGCCATCGGCCGCCAGCTGGTCGATGACGGCAAAGTCCTGCGGCTTGACGCCCGAACTGAGGCTCACGAAAAGACCTTGATCGCGCATGCGCCGGGCGTAGGCCACGGCGTCCAGGTCGAAGCGGTGCATCACGTAGAAGTGGCCGCTGCGCGCCAGCGTCTCGCTGATGGGCTCGTCGATCACCGTCTTCATGTTGGCCGGCACCACCGGCAGCACGAAGCGGCGGCCGCCGAATGCCACGCTGGTGTCGCATTCGGCGCGGCTCTCGACGCGACATTTGCGCGGCAAGAGAAGGATGTTGTCGTAGTCGAAGATTTCCATGTGCGCCCCCCGGCCAATTCTAGGTCGCGCCGCCGACCCGCACTGGGGCCGCCCCGGGCCTTGCCTGACAATGGGGGTATGCCAGAAACCCACACCGCCACGCCCGTTTTGGCTGGCAGCACCTCGCCGCTGCTGCGCAACCTGAACCCCGAACAACTGGCCGCGGTGACGCTGCCGGCGGTGCCGGCACTGATCCTGGCCGGTGCCGGCTCGGGCAAGACCCGGGTGCTGACCACGCGCATCGCCTGGCTGCTGCAGACTGGCCAGGTCGGCCCCGGCAGCGTGCTGGCCGTGACCTTCACCAACAAGGCCGCCAAGGAAATGCTGACGCGGCTGTCCAGCATGCTGCCGGTGGCTGTGCGCGGCATGTGGATAGGCACCTTCCACGGCCTGTGCAACCGATTCCTGCGCGCCCACTGGAAGCTGGCCGGGCTGGCTCAGGGCTTCCAGATCCTGGACAGCAGCGACCAGCTCAGCGCGGTCAAGCGGGTCATCAAGGGCATGAACCTGGACGAAGAGCGCTTCGTGCCCAAGCAATGCACCTGGTTCATTGCCGGGCGCAAGGAAGAAGGCGAACGGCCGCGCGACGTCGATGTGCGCGACGAGCAGACGCGCAAGCTGGTCGAGATCTACCAGACCTACCAGGACCAGTGCGAACGCGAAGGCGTGGTCGACTTCGGCGAGCTGATGCTGCGCACCTTTGAGCTGCTGCGCGACAACGACCCGCTGCGCGAGCATTACTGCCGCCGTTTCAGCCATGTGCTGGTCGACGAATTCCAGGACACCAACAAGCTGCAGTACGCCTGGTTGAAGATGTTCGCGCCGCCTGGTGGCGTGGGGCAGAGCGTGATTGCGGTGGGCGACGACGACCAGAGCATCTACGCCTTCCGCGGTGCGCGGGTCGGCAACATGGCCGACTTCGAACGCGAATACCGCGTGCCCGCGGTGATCAAGCTGGAACAGAACTACCGCAGTTACGGCCACATCCTGGACGCCGCCAACGGTCTGATCAGCCGCAACACCCACCGCCTGGGCAAGGTGCTGCGCACCGACGCCGGGGCCGGCGAGCCGGTGCGCGTGTATGAGAGCACCAGCGACTACGCCGAAGCGCAATGGCTGCTGGAAGAAGCCCAGGCCCTGCACCGCAGCGGTACGCCGCGCAGCGAGATCGCGCTGCTCTACCGCAGCAACGCGCAAAGCCGGGTGCTGGAAAGCGCGCTGTTCAATGCCGGCGTGCCTTACCGCGTCTACGGCGGCCTGCGCTTCTTCGAACGCGCTGAAATCAAGCATGCGCTGGCTTACCTGCGTCTGCTGGAAAACAGCAGCGACGACACCAGCTTCCTGCGCGTCGTGAACTTCCCGGCGCGCGGCATCGGGGCGCGCAGCATCGAGCAGTTGCAGGACGCGGCCCGCACCAGCGGCCGCAGCCTGGCGCAGAGCGTGGGCGCGGTGGCCGGCAAGGCCGGCGCCAACCTGCAGGCCTTCGTGGCGCTGGTCGACGGCCTGCGCGCGGCCACACAGGGCCTGACGCTGCGCCTGATCATCGAACACGTGCTGGCCGACACCGGCCTCGTCGATTTCTACCGCACCGACAAGGAAGGCCAGGACCGCATCGAGAACCTGGAAGAACTGGTCAACGCGGCGGAGAGCTTCGTCACCCAGGAAGGCTTCGGCAAGGACGCCGTGGGTCTGCCGGTGGACGAACACGGGCCCGACGCCGCGGCTGCCCCGGCGCCCGACGCCGACACCGGAGAAATCATGTCGCCGCTGGCGGCCTTCCTGACCCACGCCAGCCTGGAAGCCGGCGACAACCAGGCCAAGACCGGGCAGGACGCCATCCAGCTGATGACGGTGCATTCGGCCAAGGGCCTGGAGTTCGACGCCGTCTTCATCACCGGCATCGAGGAAGGCCTGTTCCCGCACGAGCAGAGCCTGAGCGACGCCGACGGCGTGGAAGAAGAGCGCCGCCTGATGTACGTGGCCATCACCCGCGCTCGCAAGCGCCTGTACCTGAGCTTCAGCCAGACGCGCATGCTGCACGGCCAGACCCGCTACAACGTGAAGAGCCGCTTCTTTGACGAGATACCGCAAGACACGCTGAAATGGATCACGCCCAAGCAGCAGGGCTTCGGCTCGGGCTATGCGCGGGAGTACCAGCAGGCCTGGCAGCGCGGCAGTGGCTTAAGCGGCATCGTCGGCGCCGGGCGGGTTGAAGCGCCGGCTTACGCCCAGCCGCCGGCACCGGCCTTCGTGGCGGCGGCGGCCGGGCAGGCGGCGGGTTTGCGCGTCGGCCAGACCGTCTTCCACACCAAGTTCGGCGAAGGCGTGATCAGCACGCTGGAAGGCCGTGGCGCCGACGCCCGCGCCCAGGTCAGCTTCGGCCGCCATGGCAGCAAATGGCTGGCGCTGGCCATCGCCAAGCTGACGCCGGTGGATTGAGGCCGGCTGCGCGTTGCCCCTAGCCGTGTGCAGGGCTGGACGCCTATATCCTCCCCGTCGTTCAACGCAACCAGGATGTCGCCCATGAAGCGCCGCACGCTCATCACCACAACCGTCGCCACGGCCGGCAGCGCGGTCTTCGCCCCCTGGGCCCGGGCCCAGGACAAATACCCCGGCAAGCTGATCACCTGGATCTGCCCCTATGCCGCCGGTGGCAACGCCGACAGCCGTTCGCGCCAGGTCGCCCGGCTGATGCAGGCCACGCTGGGTCAGACCCTCATCATCGACAACAAGGCGGGCGGCGGCGGCAACATCGGCACCGACGCCATCGCCAAGGCCAAGCCCGACGGCTACACCATCGGCATGGGCAACTTCGCGCCGCTGGCCGTCAACCACGCGCTGTTCAAGAAGCTGAACTTCGACCCGATCAACGACCTCGTGCCCATCATGCTCATCGAGCGCGGGCCGCTGATCCTGATGGTCAGGCAGGAATCGCCCTACAAGACCGTGAAGGACGTGGTCGCCGCGGCCAAGGCCAAGCAGGGCGCACTCAGCTATGCCTCGGGCGGCATCGGCGGTTCGCACCACCTCAGCGGTGCCTTGTTCGAGCACGCCGCCGGCATCGACCTGATCCACGCGCCCTACAAGAGCGGTGCGGCCGGCGCGCAAGACCTGATGGGCGGCCAGGTCGACATGATGTTCGAGCAGATGTATGCCGCCATGCCGTCCATCAAGGGCGGCCGCCTGCGCGCGCTGGCCATCACCAGCAAGACGCGCAGCCCGCTGCTGCCCGACCTGCCCACCATGGGCGAGGCCGGTTTCCCCGCCGTCGAGGTGCTGAACTGGCAGGGCATCGTCGGCCCCAAGGGCCTGCCGGCCGAGGTCATCCGGATCCTGAATGCCGCCGGCAACAAGGCGCTGCAAGACCCCGAACTGCGCACCAAGATGCTGGAGCAGGGCAATGAGATCGCGGGCGGCACACCCGAGCAGTTCGCGGCGCTGATCAAGGCCGAATCGCCGCGCTGGGGCAAGGTGGTGCGCGACGCCAAGGTCGAACCCGAGTGAGCCGGGCCGCTGGGCCGGCGCCGGGTCAGAACCCGGCGTGCAGGCGCAGCGCCAGCAGCTGGACCGGGCCGCGGTCGCGGTTGTAGGCGGGGTTGCGGATGTGTTGCCAGTCGGCTGTCAGCGTGGCCCGGGTGCCCAGTGGCACGGCGTACCAGGTCTCGACGATCTGTTCGCTGCCGGCATGCGGCAATCGGCCGTCACCGATCAGGATGCCCATGCCGCCGGCGCCGAAATAGCGACGGCCGGCGCTCGAGAGGGCGTTCACCGCCACGGCGCCACCCAAGCGATGGGCAGCCGCCCCCCACAGCGTCCCCTGCAGCACCACGCCGGCGGCGATGGAACGGTTGATCTCGGTGAAGTCGTAGGCTTCCTGGCGGCCGTCGCTGGCGCTCAGGCGCGCGAAAGTGCCAACGCCGTCGGCCCCCTGTTGCTCGACGTTCAGCGCCAGGCCCGCCTTGTTGCCGCGCCGCCGCACGGCGGCCAGGTCGGGCGCCAGCCCCTGGCCCGCAGCGGCGGCCCGGTGCAGCGCGTCGTCGTAGCGCGCCATGTCGGCGCGGTTCAGATAGGCCAGCAGGCGCAGCGCGCCGGGTTGCCCCCAGAGGCTGTGGCGGTGTTCGACTTCAGCCACCCATTCGTGCTGCCTGAAGGTCTTGTCGAGCACCACGCTGTTGGGCACGTCGGACATGGCGAAGACGCCCAGCCGCCATGACCAGTCGCCGGTCTTCAGGTCGGCGGCGGCACCATAGCTGTAACCCCAGGCGTCGGCGGCGTAATCGAAGGCGCCGGACTCGATGATCGACCAGTTCAGGAAGTCGACCCGCGGGTCGTGTGCCCCGCCGTTGCCGTCGAAGAGGTCGCCCACCGAGAGCTTGCCGGCCGTCAGCGTCAGCCGGTTGGTGGGCAGGCTGCCCGCCAGACTGTTGGGCCCGGCCGCCACCGCTTCAGTCTGGTCATCCAGACCGATGGTCTGCTGCAGAAAGGCCCGGTTCCAGCGCAGGTAGGGCCGCTGGCGCCCGATCTTGTAGGCCTCGCCGCTGGGGAAACCGGCCACGCCCAGCGTGTTGCTCAGGCCGTAGCCCTGGTCGATCTCGGGGTTCAGGTAGAAGGCCGCCCCCGTCCACAGCCGCAGGCCCAGGTAGAGGGTCAGGTCGGCGGTTTCCTCGGTCGAACGGTCGGGCGTCAGGCTGTTGGCGCCGGCGTAAGGCGAGCGGAAGGCGGGGTGGTGCTGCACGACCCCGGTGAACTGGCCGTGCACGCTCCAGCGTTCGGGCTCGGCGGCGGGCTCGGTGCTGGCGCTGGCCGCCGCCGCGCTGGCGCCGGCCAGGCAGGCCAGCAGGGCAGCCGCGCCGGACAGGCGCAAGGCCAGGCCAGGGCTACGGCGGAGGAGAGTCACAGGCATCGCGATCGGCTGTTCAAGTTGCGCCCGGTGTTCGAGCGTCCAGGCCATCATGCCCGACGGCTGTGACAGCCGCGCGTCACGGCGACGCGCAGCCTGAGCAGCAGGCTAGGGCTAGGGCGTGGGCGTGGGCACGGGCGAGGGCGCTGCTAGCGTCGGCGCACCGCCGAAGCTGTCGGTGAAAGTGAACAGCACCGAGATGTAGAACACGGTCGAGAAGACCAGGCCGGCCGGCACGCCGATCAGGCCCGTCAACTGGGGCACGCCGATCAGGCCGAAGACGAGCGCCGTGATCAGGCCGAAGAGCAGCAGCACGCCCACCCAAGCCATCATGTACATGAAGAAGGCGCCCTTGCTGCGCCACAGGGCCACGGTGCTGGAGAACAGGGCCTGGCGCACGCCCTGGCCGCCCCAGTGCACCAGCGCCGGCGCGTGCCAGAAGGGCATGGACAGCAGCGTACCCAGCCCGACCGCCAGCAGGGCGCCGCCGGCCACGCCAGGTTCGCCGAGCAGGGCGTCGACTTCGGCCTGCACGCCGTCGCCGCCCTTGGCCAGCAGGCGCTGCAGACGTTCCCAGGCGTGGCCCGACAGGCTGTCGGCCAGCAGCAGGATGGCGATGGCCAGCACGCCGTAGACCAGGCACAGCGTCAGCAGGGCCCGCCGCCGCACCGGGTCGCCGCGCAGGGCTTCGATGAAGTGGCGCGGGTGGACCGGGCCGTCCAGCAGCGCCGACTGACCGGCCACCATGAAGCCCAGCGACAACAGCGGCAGCGACACCATCTGCGCCAGGCTGCCCAGCAGGGGCACCTGGGCCACCAGCATGGCGGCGAAGAGGTAGATGGCGAACAGCGAGGTGAAGGCGAAAGGCCGCTTGACGAAGAGGCGGAAGGCGTCGGCTATCCAGCGCGGCCCGCGCGAGGCTGGGACGGACTTGAGCAACAGGGCCATGGACGGGAGGCGGTCGGATCAGAGCGCCGGGTGCCAGGGCTGCGCGATGCAGCCGCGCAGCACGCGCTCGAAGTGGGTCGGGTCCTTGGGCTGCAGCAGCGCCGCGTCGCGCGGCAGGTGCCAGTCCCAGAGGCGGGAAATCCAGAAGCGCAGCGCCGCAGCGCGCAGCATCGCGGGCAGCAGGCGCCGTTCGCCGCTGGTGAAAGGCCGCACGCTGGTGTAGGCGCTGACGAAAGCGCTGGCGCGGTCCTCGACCAGCAAGCCGTCGTCGGGCGCCACGCACCAGTCGTTCAGGCACACCGCCACGTCGAACAGCAGGGCGTCGGTGCCGGCGAAGTAGAAGTCGAAGAAGCCGCACAGGGTGTCCGGCCCGGCGGTGTCGTCGAACATCACGTTGTCGCGGAACAGGTCGGCGTGGATGGGCCCGCGCGGCAGTGCCTGGCCGGCCGGGGTTGCCGCCACCTGCTGCTGAAAGGCCAGTTCGTCGCGCAGCAGCCGGGCCGCGTCGGCGTCCAGGTGCGGCAGCACCACCGGCACCGTGGCCGTCCACCAGTCCAGGCCGCGCAGGTGCGGCTGCTGCAGGGCCAAGCTGGCGCCGGCCTGGTGCATGCGGGCCAGCATCTCGCCCACCTGCGCGGCGTGCGGCGCGTCGGGCGCCATGCGGTGGCTGCCGGGCAGGCGCGTCACCACCGAAGCCGGCTTGCCGGCCACCGTGTGCACCAATTGCCCGGCCGCATCGGCCTGCGGCGCGGGCACCGGGATGCCGTGCCTGGCCAGGTGCTGCATCAGTTGCAGGTAGTAGGGCAGCTGCTCGGTGGTCAGGCGCTCGAACAGCGTCAACACCCATTGCCCGCGCACGGTGGTGGCGTAGTAGTTGGTGTTCTCGATGCCCGAGCGGATGCCGGTCAATTCCGTCAGGGCGCCCAGGCCCAGGCGCTGACAGAGCGCGTCGGCCTCGTCGAAGCCGACTGGCGTGTAGACAGCCATCGCGTGCCTAGAAGTCGAACAAGGACCAGGTGCGCTTGCCGGCGGCGCCCTGGTCCTGCGACGGGTCCTTGCCCAGCGGCGGCTGGATGACCTCGTAGGCCTTCACGCCCGGCAGCTTGCTCGTCACCGTCACGTTCTGCGTCTGGCCGCGGACCCGGGTTTCCTCGATGCGCACCTTGCCGTCTTCGATGACGCGCTTGTCGACCGCACCCTTGGCGGTGGCCGTTGAAGCCGGTGCGGCGGCGCTGTCGACGAAGCCCGGCGGGGGCGGAACGGGCGCCGTTGCGGCGCGGGCTGCAAAGGCCGCCAGCAGGGCGGAGGCCAGGGCGCAGCGTATGAAGGTGTGCATCAGCCAGATTCTACGCAGGCGTGCCTGGCGGCCGAACAGCCCCAGGCGGCCGCGCCACAATGAAGGCATGAACGAATCCGCAAGCCCCGACAGCCCCGCAGCCGCGCGCCCCCGCATGCTGCTGGTGGACGGTTCCAGCTACCTCTACCGGGCTTTCCACGCCATGCCCGACCTGCGGTCGGCCGACGGCTTTCCGACCGGCGCGGTGCATGGCATGGTGGCCATGATGCGCTGGCTGCGCGACCGCTACCCGGCCGAGCACGCGGTCTGCGTGTTCGACGCCAAGGGGCCGACCTTCCGCGACGACTGGTACCCGGCCTACAAGGCCCAGCGCGCGCCCATGCCCGACGCTTTGCGCGAGCAGATAGCCCCCATCCACGAGGTGGTGCGCCTGCTCGGCTGGCCGGTGCTGGAAGTGCCCGGCATCGAGGCCGACGACGCCATCGGCACGCTGGCCCGCATCGCGGCGGCCAGTGGCCATCAGGTGCTGATCAGCACCGGCGACAAGGACCTGGCGCAACTGGTGACGCCGGCGGTGACGCTGATCAACACCATGGCCAAGCCGCCGGAACTGCTGGACGTGGCCGGCGTGCAGGCCAAGTTCGGCGTGCCGCCCGAGCGCATCATCGACTACCTGACGCTGGTCGGCGACGTGGTGGACAACGTGCCGGGTGTCGAGAAAGTCGGCCCGAAAACCGCCGTGAAGTGGCTCGCGGAACACGGCTCGCTGGACGGCGTGGTGGCCGCCGCTGACCGCATCCCGGGCGCGGTGGGCGACAACCTGCGCAAGGCGCTGGACTGGTTGCCGATGGGCCGCAAGCTGATCACCGTGGTCACCGACTGCGAACTGAAGGACCACATCGAAGGCTGGCCGGCTCTGGAGGCGCTGGCGCTGCGCGAAGTCGACCGCGCCGGCCTGCTCGACTTCTACGGCCGCTACGGTTTCAAGAGTTGGCGCAAGGAACTGGAGACCACCGCCCTGGCCGCCGGCGAGACCGTCGCGGCCGTGGCCACCGCCGCGGCGCGAGAACTGGCGCGCGAGTACGAAAGCATCGTCAGCTGGGACCGTTTCGACCACTGGCTGGGCGTCATCCAGGCGGCCGATCTGGTGGCCCTGGACACCGAGACCGACAGCCTGGACGCGATGAAAGCGCGCATCGTCGGCATCAGCTTCGCGGTGCAAGCCGGCCGCGCGGCCTACATCCCGCTGGCCCACAGCTATGCCGACGCGCCCGAGCAGTTGCCCGTTGCCCTGGTGCTGGCCCGCCTGCGCCCGTGGCTGGAAGACGCCAGCCGCGCCAAGGTCGGGCAGAACATCAAGTACGACCTGCACGTGCTGGAAAACGCCGGCATCCGGGTGCGCGGCTACCGCCACGACACCATGCTGGAAAGCTATGTGCTGGAAGCCCACAAATCGCACAGCCTGGAAAGCCTGGCCGAGCGCCACCTGGGCCGCAAGGGCCTGAGCTACGAAGACCTGTGCGGCAAGGGCGTGAACCAGATTTCCTTCGCCCAGGTCGACGTGGACCGCGCCACCACCTATTCCGGCGAAGACAGCGAAATGACGCTGGACGTGCACGAGACCCTGTGGCCCGAAGTTGCTGCCGACAGCCACGAACACAGCGGGCTGCGCTTCGTCTACGAACACATCGAAATGCCCACCAGCGTGGTGCTGCAACGCATCGAACGCCATGGCGTGCTGATCGACGCGGCGGTGCTGAACAGGCAAAGCCACCAACTGGCCGAGCGCATGCTGGCGCTGGAACAGGAGGCCTACACGATCGCCGAGCAGCCCTTCAACATGGGCAGCCCCAAGCAGATCGGCGAGATCC